>Ga0209653_1000145_pt1 | contig 61288 bp, 60 predicted proteins | sample SaaInl6LU_22_DNA_FD_184644 | JGI IMG/M metagenome (GOLD analysis project Ga0209653, IMG submission 184644) | Marine microbial communities from expanding oxygen minimum zones in the Saanich Inlet - ESP_116LU_22_DNA (SPAdes) (version 2) | ecosystem: Environmental > Aquatic > Marine > Intertidal... | reverse complement strand
TAGAGTTTTGGAAAGTGATTTTTTCAACATGAATAGACCCTACGCTGATTGTGTTAAAAATTCTAGAGCTTGCTTTGCCATGATTTATAGCCTTTAGTCATTACACGACACAGTTGTGTCATGGAAAAAAGGTAACTTTAAGACGTATGAGCAGCCAGCACACCCGGCCCGCGCAACAAAAAGATCAGCAGCTTAACAGCAGCCTCTCCGAGTCTATGCGTTTTGCCTTTCTTATTGAAAATATCGCCAGCCAAAAAGACCGCGAAGCTTTCGCCGAATTATTCGCCCATTTCGCGCCGCGGGTGAAGGGCTATTTAATGCGCCTCGGGGCCAGCAATGGGCAGGCCGAAGAAGTGACGCAAGACGCCATGTTGACCGTCTGGCGCAAAGCGCATTTGTTTGACCGCAAAAAGGCGGCCGCCTCGACGTGGATTTTCACCATTGCGCGGAACCGGCGGATTGATATTTTGCGGCAACAAAAATACCCTGAATTAGATGCCAATGACCCAGCCCTTGTGCCCGATACGCCGGCTCAAGCGGATGATGAAGTCATCGCTGAGCAACGCGGTGAATTGGTGCGCGCTGCTTTGGATAAACTGCCTGAAGAGCAGCGCGAGCTTGTGCGTCTGGCGTTTTACAATGGCTGGTCGCATGGCCAATTAGCGGATGAGACCAACCTGCCATTGGGCACCGTCAAGTCGCGGCTCAGGCTGGCCTTTGGTCGATTGCGCCAAGAATTAGGTGACGACATATAACCACTAATTAAACCATGATCGGCCGTCATTTATCTTTTCAAATGCGCGACGCATGGCCTATGATAAAATCAATTTACGAAAGGGAGATAGTTATGAAAGCCGTATTATGCAAAGAATTTGGTCCGCCAGAAACGCTCGTCGTTGAGGATATTCCTTCGCCACAAGCAAAAGAGGGTCAAGTTGTGCTGCAAGTGCATGCAGCGGCGGTTAATTTTCCCGATGTGTTGATTATTGAAAATAAATATCAGTTCAAACCACCGCTGCCCTTCGCGCCAGGCGGTGAGGTTGCCGGTATTGTGAAAGAAGTCGGCGGGGGGGTCACCACTTTGAAAGTCGGCGATCGGGTCATCGGCTCATGCGGCCATGGTGGCTATGTTGAGGAATTGGCGATTGCCGCCACCTCATGCATTCCAGTGCCCGATGAAATGGATTTGGAAACCGCCTCTGCGCTGGTGCTGACCTATGGCACGTCGCATTATGCGTTAAAAGACCGGGCGAAGATTCAGCCGGGTGAGAAACTTTTGGTTATGGGTGCGGCTGGCGGTGTTGGTCTGGCGGCGGTTGAATTGGGCAAAGCGATGGGGGCTTATGTCATTGCCGCCGCTTCTACTCAAGACAAGCTTGACGTCTGTGTGGATCATGGGGCCGATGCGACGATATTATATCCGTCGGGCGAAATGGACCGCGATCAACAGCGCGCGTTTTCTGAGCAAATTAAAGAATTGACCGGTGGCCAAGGTGCCGATGTGGTCTATGACCCAGTTGGTGGTGCCTATGCAGAGCCGGCTTTGCGGGCGACCAATTGGGAAGGCCGGTATTTGGTGGTTGGTTTTGCCGCTGGCCCGATTCCGAAAATTCCACTTAATTTGACATTGCTGAAAAGCTGTCAAATTGTTGGTGTGTTCTGGGGCGCGTTTACCGCCCGCGATCCGAAGGGCAATAGCGCTAATTTGGCAGAGCTGATGTCGATGTATAAAGCCGGTTCAATTAAACCGCATATCTCGGCCCGTTTTCCGCTGGAACAGGCGGCTGATGCGTTGACGATGATGGCGAGTCGTCAAGTTAAGGGCAAGGTCATTTTGACGACGGGTCTTGGCGCGTAAAACCGCCTCGACCAAATGTCGCGCGCACCTCGCCAACAACCTGTAGATAATAAGCGAGCGGCATTTTTGCTGCTGGCTTCGGCGGTGCTTTTCACGGCAATGAGTGTGGTCGTGAAAATTCTCGGCCAAGACCTGCATCCGTTTCAAATCTCTTTGTTCCGGGGCGTTGTTTCGCTATTGGTAATTATGCCATTTTTAATGCGCGCGGGCGTCACCGCAGGCATTAAGACGAAAGTGCCTGCCTTGCAGCTATTGCGCGGCGTGGTTGGCTCGGTGGCAATGTTTTTGGGGTTTTACTCAATCGTCTATTTGCCACTGGCCGATGCTCAGGCGATTAGCTTTTCGCGCAATTTATTTCTCGTGCCAATGGCCGCCTTATTGCTCGGCGAGCTCATCGGCGTGCGCCGTGCGCTGGCGGCTGGCGTTGGTTTTATCGGGGTCATTATTATGCTGCGCCCGGGCACAGATATGATGGGCTCTGTGCCAGCCTTGGCGGCGCTGGGCCACGCTGTTTTGGTCGCCTTGGCCACGGTTCTGGTAAATATTGCCTCGCGCTATGACAAGACGGTGACGCTGATGTTTTATACCAATGTGGTGACCATTGTGTTGATTGCCATTCCGGCGTTTTTTGTCTGGATTACCCCGACTTGGTCGCAATTGGCGTTGCTGGTGGTGATGGGCGTACTGGCGACCTCGGCGCATAATTGTTTTATCCGCGCCTATGCATTGGGGGAAGCCAGCGCGATTGCGCCGGTTGATTATTCGCGTTTGGTGATGGCGGCGGCTGTCGGTATTTTGCTATTTGGCGATATTCCCGATATTTACACGATTGTCGGCGCTTTGATTATTGTCAGCGCCAGTTTCTACATTATTCGCCGCGAGGCGCAGGTCGCGCGGCTCAAGGCCGAGGGCGAAGTGGCGCTATAAACAGGCTTGCATGCGGGCCAATGGCACAATAAAGTCTGGCCATGTTCGATAACCATCGAGTAACAAAGGGAGCACACGATGAAATTAGATTCAAACATTACCGCCATTATTACCGGTGGTGCATCAGGCCTAGGCGAAGCGACAGCCCGTCTTTTGGCTGAACAAGGCGTTCGGGTTGGTATTTTCGACCTTAATGAAGAACGCGGTGAAGCGGTGGCCAAAGAATTGGACGGCAGCTTTGCAAAAGTTAACGTGACCAATGAAGAAGAAGTTGATGCTGGTTTCGCAAAAATCCGTGGTGCTTTGGGTCAAGAACGTATTCTGATTAATTGCGCTGGCACAGGTAATGCCATTAAGACAGCGTCGCGCAATAAAGAAACCGGCGAAATTTCGCATTTCCCGCTTGATGCGTTTAATCTGATTATCCAAATCAATTTGGTTGGCACATTCCGTTGTATCGCAAAATCTGCCGCTGGCATGATGACCCTCGACCCGCTGGCATGCGGCGATCGTGGCGCCATGGTGAACACCGCTTCTGTGGCGGCTGAAGACGGCCAAATCGGTCAGGCTGCCTATTCTGCCTCTAAGGGCGGTGTTGTTGGCATGACCTTGCCAATCGCACGCGACTTGTCGCGCGAAGGCATTCGTATCAACACAATTTTGCCAGGTATTTTCAACACGCCATTGCTGGCCGGTGCACCTGAGAATGTGAAACAGGCTTTGGGCGCCATGGTGCCTTACCCATCACGTTTGGGCATGCCTGAAGAATATGCGAAATTGGCCAAAACCATGTGCGAAGTTAATTACTTCAATGGTGAAGATGTGCGTCTTGATGGTGCCATCCGTATGGCCCCACGCTAGGGCGACTTTGATGCTCGGGCGCTAAATATTCAGCGCCTTGGTTTCACGCAACTGACAGCCGGCGATCTTCCAAGATCCGTCCGGCTGTTTTTGCATGGTGAAGGCGACCCAATAGCCTTTGCCGCGTTGATCGGTGAGAAATAAATTCTGCACGCGGGTCTGCTTATATTGCCCTAAGCGTTTGGCGCGGGCATTGAAATCAAAATTTTGTGCTTCAAATAAGGCCGGATAATGCGCCTCGGCCATCGCCATATAGCCATTTGGGCTGGTGAAGCGGGCTTGCAAATTAGGGCTGGCCAAGGCCCAAGCGGCCTGCGTATCGCGGCGCTGGAAAGCGGCAATGTGCTGGCTAATGGTCAGCCGAATGGCGCGATCATGCGAGGGTAAAGGGGGGCTGCGATAGGATTGCATAAGGGCGGTGGCGGCGGCCAAAACAGCCAGCACCATTAACACCCCAATGTCGCGGCGGGTCAGCATTTAGCGTCCAGCAGCGCCCGCAGTTTTATCCATGAAACGGGCCATGGCGACGTCTAAATCTGATAGGCCATTGACGTCATGCGTCGTCAAAACAATATCGACGGTTTTATAGACATTCGACCATTCAGGGTGGTGGTCGAGCTTTTCTGCCATCATCGCCACACGGCTCATCCAGGCGAAGGCGGCGTTGAAATCAGCAAACACATATTGTTTGGTGATGGCCTCGCGCCCCCGCACGATTTTCCAACCTTTGGCTTTGGCGGCGGCGACAAATTCTTTGCGTTGTTTGGCGGTTAGTTTTTCACTCATGTTTCATCCTATGGGCAAATATTTGGTGCATTTAGATGCACGGCTTCAATATCGGCCAGCATTTCTTCGCTCAATTGCAAATCAATACTGGTAACCGCCAGTTTCAACTGTTCCATGCTGGTGGCGCCAATGATATTTGAGGTGACGAAATCACGCGTGGTAACGAATTGATTGGCCAATTGCGAGGCATCGACACCATATTTTTCGGCAATTTTCAAATAGCCCTCAATGGCTCGATCGGCGGCTGGTGTTTCATAGCGCTGCAAACGGTCAAATAATTGTTTGCGTGAGCCTTGCGGCAAGGCGCCATTTCGATATTTGCCGGTCAAATAGCCCTGCGCCAAAGGCGAATAAGCCAATAGGCCAACCCCCTCGCGGTGGAAAATTTCGGAACTACCCAATTCATAAATGCGATTGAGAAAATTATAAGCGTTTTGGACGGACACCATGCGCGGCAAAGATTTGTCGACTTCCGCATAGTGCAAGAACTTCATAATGCCCCATGGTGTTTCATTGGACAGACCAAAATGGCGCACTTTACCCGCCTTTTGGATGTCGGCGAGGACGCCGAGAATATCTTCAATGCGGTTTTTTTCGTCGCCGTAATGCGTATAACCAAGGCCGCCAAATATATTCATCGGACGGTCCGGCCAGTGCAATTGATATAAATCAATATAGTCGGTTTGAAGCCGGGCAAGGCTTTTGTCGACGGCTTCCATAATTTGCTCGCGCGTGTGCTCTGTGCCCGCGCCATCATCGCGCAGCCAGGTCATGGGGGCGCGGCCGGCAACTTTCGTGGCGAGAATAATCTTGTCGCGCATGCCTGTTTTCTTCAGCCAAGTGCCGACGATTTTTTCGGTTGAACCTTGGGTCTCAGCGCGTGGTGGCACGGCATACATTTCGGCGGTGTCGAAAAAATTAATTCCCATTTCGACCGCATAATCCATTTGCTCATGGCCCTCGGCCTCGGTGTTTTGCTCGCCCCAGGTCATGGTGCCGAGGCAAATTTCACTGACCTTAATGTCGGTATGCCCTAATTTTCTATAGTCCATAACTATCTCCCTAAATGTTTATTTGTTGATGCGTCCGATAAGCTGTTCTGCCTTAGGTAGAATACGCTGGACAATAATTTGAATGCCGTCGGCATTGGGGTGAATGCCATCGGCTAGGTTAAGGTTTTTGATACCGGCAACCCCGTCGAGGAAAAACGGATAATAAATTAAATCATATTTTTTGGCGAGTTCCGGATAGATGGGATTAAAGCGGTCTGCATAAGCCAATCCTAGATTAGGCGGCGCATACATGCCAGCCAATAAAATGTTTAGGCCGCGCGCCTGCAGGGTTTCAATAATTTTGGTTAGGTTTTGCTGTGTCACTTCTGGCGCCACGCCGCGCAAAGCATCATTGGCCCCTAATTCGACAATCACCGCATCCGTGCTGGGCGGAATTGACCAATCGAGGCGGGCCAGACCACCGGCGCTGGTGTCACCTGATACGCCAGCGTTTTGCACCACCACGGAATGCCCGCGAGCCCGCAAAGCAGCTTGCAATTGCGGCACAAAACCCTCGCCTGGCGGCAATTGATAGCCGGCCGTCAAACTATCGCCCAGCGCAACAATTTCCAACCGCTCTTGTCCCTGCGCTTTGGCTGTCGTAAAGCTCAGGCCCGTTGCCAACCACAGCAGCGTCGCGCCCAACAATAATAAGTGCCTAGAAACTGACAGTTTTGGCTCTAGATAACGTTTAACTATCATGGTCGCGATATTCTCTTGCGGCTAAAATTATGACGAGGACCAAATGATCCGGATTGAAAATCTGCACGTTACACTGCCCAGTCGGGCGGGCGACGTCAACATACTTCGTGGCATTGATTTGACGGTGGCGGCAGGGCAGAAATTGGGGCTGATTGGCCCGTCGGGCTCTGGCAAGTCGACTTTGCTGATGGTGCTGGCCGGTCTAGAGCCGCCGACCAAGGGTGATGTTGAAGTGGCGGGCCATGTTTACACAAAAATGAGCGAAGATGATTTGGCGCGCTTCCGCCGCCAGCATATTGGTATTGTTTTTCAATCTTTCCATTTGGTACCGACCATGACGGCGATGGAAAATGTCGCCCTGCCCTTGGAGTTGGCGGGACAAAATAATGGTTTTGAAGTGGCCCGTGAGCTATTGGCCGAGGTCGGTCTGGCGCATCGCTTGGATCATTATCCGGCACAAATGTCTGGCGGTGAGCAGCAACGCGTGGCTATTGCCCGCGCTCTATCGGCCAATCCGCCAGTGCTTTTCGCCGATGAACCGACCGGCAATCTCGACCATGCCACCGGCCAAGCGATTATGGATTTATTGATCAAATTGGCCGACCAGCGCAAAACCACTTTGGTGCTGATTACCCATGACAGCGAATTGGCGCAACGTTGCGACCAAGTGGTGAGCATGCGCGACGGCAAAATCGAGGTGGCGGCTTAAACGCATGAGTGAACAAAACGCCATTGGCTTCGGCCTCGCGCTACGTTTGGCGCGTCGCGAATTACGCGGCGGCCTAGCGGGCTTTCGCATTTTTCTTCTATGCTTAATCTTGGGCATTGCGACGATTGCCTCGGTCGGCTCTTTATCATCGGCCTTGGTGGCTGGCATGGGGGCTCAGGGGCAAGCCATATTGGGCGCCGATATAGATTTCCGGCTGACCCATCGGCAGGCCTTTGACGAGGAAAAAGCGTGGCTGGAGGCGCAAGGCACGGTCTCTGAAATTGCTACCATGCGCACCATGGTGCGGCTTGAAGAACAAAGCCTTTTGGTTGAAGCCAAAGCGGTGGATGCGCTGTATCCGCTTTATGGGGCGCTTGATTTAGCCCCGCCTCTTGGTCTTGCGGCGCTGCAAACCACCACTGACGCGCAAGGCAATGTGCTCTATGGGGCGCTCGCCGAGCAGACTTTATTCGACCGATTAGAAGTGGCGCCGGGAGCGATTGTTGGACTGGGGCAAATTCGCCTTCAACTCAATGCCGTGGTGACGGCGGAACCGGACCGCACAGCTGGTGGATTTCCTTTAGCGCCGCGGCTTTTAGTGTCGCCGCAAACCCTGCAAGCGGCTGGTCTGCTGCAGCCCGGCAGTTTGATCAATTACCACTATCGCATCAAACTGCCGCCCGAGGCCGATGTTGCCAGCATGCTGGCCATACGGGCCGAAGCGGCGGACAAATTTCCCAATGCCGGCTGGCGCATACGCGACCGCTCTGACGCCTCGCCGTCATTGCGCCGGTTTATCGAGCGGCTTGGGCTGTTTTTGACCCTCGTCGGTCTGACGGCGCTGGTTGTCGGCGGCGTCGGGGTTGGCAATGCAATTAGTGCCTATGTGCAAAAACGCAGCGAGTCGATAGCCATTATGCGGGCCCTCGGGGCGTCGGGCCGGTTCATTTTTTATGTTTATGCGCTGCAAATTGCTGTGCTGACGATTTTGGGCGTGCTGATTGGCTTGGCCATTGGGGCGGCAACGCCTTTGGCGGTGAAGTTTTTCTTTGGCGCCCTCTTGCCGGTTGAAATCATCGCGCAAATCTATCCGCAACCGCTGATGGCGGCGGCAGGCTTTGGTATTTTATCGGCCGCTGCTTTTGCCCTATGGCCTTTGGGCAAGATTGAAAAAACACCGGTGACAGCGCTGTTTCGCCAATCGCTTGGCGATGTGCCGCAAAATGCTGGTAAACCGATTATCCTTGCCATTGGTCTGTGTTTTGTCGGCTTGGCGGCCTTAGCCTTATTGATTTCCGAACGCCGCGATGTCGCCATTTGGTTCGGCCTCGGCGTGGGCCTGTCTTATTTGGCGCTGGCCGGTGCGGCGCGATTGATTATTTGGCTGGCCAAACGGGCCGGACGCCCACGGCAGCCAGAATTGCGCATGGCGTTGAGCAATATCACTCGGCCGAATGCGCCGGTGAAGGCGGTGATGTTGTCGATGGGCCTGTCAGTGACTTTGCTGTCGGCGATTTCCATGGTCGATGGCAATATTAATGCGCAAATCAGCAATGATTTGCCTGAGCGCACACCGTCGTTTTTCTTCCTCGATATTCAACCGCATCAGATTGATGATTTTTTAACCAGCGCTAAAGCCAATCCGGCGATCAGTCGGGTTGAGGCCAGTCCGCTTTTGCGGGGCCAGATTTTGGCGGTTAATGATGTCGCAGCGGCGGCGCTAACGCCGGCGCCTGAGGCGGCGTGGGTGCTACGCGGCGATCGCGGGCTGACCTATAGTATCGCTGAGCCAAGCGGGGGCGAATTAGTCGCTGGTCAATGGTGGGCGGCTGATTATGACGGGCCACCGCTGATTTCTTTTGATGTGGATATTGCCCGAGGTCTGGGCATTGGCATTGGTGATGCGGTGAAGGTCAATATTCTGGGCCGCCCGCTGACTGCGACCATTTATAATTTGCGCAAAATCGACTGGGCCTCTGGCGGTATGAATTTTGTCATGGTGTTTTCGCCAGCGCCGCTGTCGTCGGCGCCGCACACGCATTTAACAACCGTGACCATGGCGGCCGCGCAAGAAGCAGCCTTTGCGCGTGAAGTGGCGGTGGCCTATCCGAATGTGACGATTATTCGCGTCAAAGAAGCGATACAAGCGGCCAGTTCGATTTTGACCAATTTGGGCCTGGCGGTGCGGGCAATGAGCACCATTACCTTGATTGCCGGCATTCTGGTTTTGGCCGGCGCTATGGCCAGCGGCCATCGGGCACGGGTCTATGATGCGGTGGTGATGAAAGTATTGGGGGCCACGCGGAGGCGTATCATGCTGGCCTATGCGATTGAATATGGGTTGATGGGGCTTGGCGCGGCATTAATTGCGGCGGCGGCGGGCACGCTGGCCTCTTGGGGGCTGATTGCTGGCGCCATGCAAGCCAGTTGGATATTCTTGCCAGTTACCTTGGCGGTGACGATTATTGCGGCCGTAGTGCTGACCGTTATTCTGGGGCTGATTGGCACTTATGCGGCGCTGAGCGCCCCGGCGGCACCGGTTCTGCGCAGTGAATGATCACTGGGGCCGATAAATCGTCATCAGTAGGGCTCGTGGCCAGCTTTTGGCCTTGAATTTGACGCATTTAATGCCAATATAAGTAACATCACGAATGTTGATAGAAAGAGAAATTTTATGGCTGATAATTGGCAAAATAATTCTACCCGCGCCCCCACTGAGGGCATAAGCGAAGCGCGGCCAATCGACCAGGGTCTGCGCATTTATATGACGAAAGTCTATAATTACATGTCGCTGGGCCTATTGTTGACGGCCGCTGCTGCATATATTGGCGCAGCTTCTGGCATCTATGCTCAATTAGCGCAAACACCGCTGATTTATGTGCTGATGTTTGCACCGATTGGTTTGGTGCTGTGGCTGAGCGTGCGGATTAACAAAATGAGCCCAACCGGCGCCAAGGCGATGTTCTATATTTACGCTGGCCTGATGGGCTTGTCGCTGTCTTATGTGCTATTGCTGTTCACTGGTGTGAGCGTGGTGCGGACATTTTTGGTAACCGCCGCCTCATTTGGTGCTCTGAGCCTGTATGGCTACACCACCAAGCGCGATTTGTCCGGCATGGGGTCATTCCTCATCATGGGTCTGTTCGGCATTATCATCGCCTCAATCGTCAATATCTTCATGCAAAGCTCGGTCATGCATTTGACCATTTCTGTGCTCGGTGTGCTGATTTTTGCCGGTCTGACGGCTTATGATACGCAAGACATTAAGCGTATTTATTACGCTGGTGACACGCGCGATACGGCAGAGAAGAAAGCCATTATGGGCGCCCTGCGTCTATATTTGGACTTTATCAATATGTTCTTATTCCTGCTGCAATTCATGGGCAATCGCGATTAGTCCCAGGCAGCTGACGAAAATGAAACCCCGGTCTTCGCGATCGGGGTTTTTTTTAATCAACCAAACGGATGTTTTTGCGGTTGAAGAAATTCAGCAATGAAGATAGGTCGTGGCCGCGTCGCAAAATTTGACCGGCCGCGCCGCGCAAGCAATATTGTCCCTGTTTGCGCCGCAGAGCGGGTGTTTTATCGACGCAATAAAGCGGCACTTCGCTGCTACGGCGGAAAATAGAAAAACAGGCGCTGTCGACGCCATCATCAATGGCGTAATCGCGCCAATGCCCAGCTGCCACTTGGCGGCCATATATATTCAATAATTGAGTAAGTTCTTGGCGCGTCCACATGACCCGCATGGGGGCTAGCTTATTGAGCTGGCGTTCGCGCTCAAACGCATTGCCAACAATGATCAGTGGTTTCGACTTGGCCATAGCCCATGCTCTGCTTTTGGCCGAAAAATTGCAAGAAAATAAGCCCGCAGAATTTCGCGCCTGCCCATAAAATGCCTTAATCTTGCCCTTATCGCGCCCTAATAATTGGCCATAAAGATGAGGCTAGTAAGTCCTTCTCGGCGCGCCAAAGTTCTCCTCCTGATTGGTGCGCCGAGAATTTTTTGAAGTAAGCGTCATTGGCCCAATATCACAAGCGTCTCCCCTGACTATCCCCTCCGCATGATATTGGGCCAAAATCGCCGGAGTTTTCGCGTTTTTGGCTTGCCAGTCCTTTTCTGGTCACTTATGTGAATAGAGATGATTGAAGTACAACATTTGGTAAAAAAGTTTGGCGATTTCACAGCGGTCAATGATTTGAGCTTTGCTGTCGAGAGTGGTCAAGTGATGGGCTTCCTTGGGCCAAATGGTGCTGGTAAATCGACGACCATGAAAATGATTACCGGGTTTTTGCGCCCGACTGCCGGTACTGCGCGCATTGCCGGTATTGATATCTGCGACAATCCTTTGGCGGCACAAACCCAGCTGGGCTATTTGCCCGAAGGGGCGCCAGCTTGGCCGGATATGACGCCGCGCCAATTCCTTGATTTTATCACCCGTATTCGTGGTCTTGATAAGGCGGCCGCGCGTCAAGCGATGACCCGCGCCATAGGTATGACGGAGCTGCATGGCGTGCTTGACCAGCCGATTGATACATTGTCGAAAGGCTATCGCCGTCGGGTTGGTCTGGCGCAGGCGATTGTGCATGACCCAGACGTGTTGGTAATGGACGAACCGACCGATGGTCTCGACCCCAATCAAAAGTTCCAAGTGCGCCAAGCGATTGAAGAAATGGCGGCGCATAAGGCGATTATTATTTCGACGCATATTCTCGAAGAAGTCGATGCGATTTGCTCGCATGCGATGATCATTGATCGCGGTGAAATTGTTGCCGAGGGTACGCCATCGGCTTTGGCGGCGCGCTCGCGCTTCTTTGGCGCCGTGTCGCTGACCCTTGATACGCAATTGCTTGAGCGCGCTCGCGCGGTTTTGGATGGTATTGCAAATAGCCGTTATGAGGTGGTCACGCGCGGTGTCGAAACAGTGATCTCAGTGTTCCCAGATGGGACGCCGGCGCCAGCCACAGATTTACTCGCCCAAGTACAAGATTTGATTGCTCAGCAAGATTGGCCTGTGCGCGCTTTGGCGCTGGAAACCGGCCGCCTTGATGATGTGTTCGGCACGCTGACCCGCAAGCCGCGCCCGCTCGCCGATGCCGTGGATGTCCCCGATGCGGCGGATGTCCCCGATGGAGGTCGCGCATGAGCCAGTTCTGGACCATTACGCGGCGTGAATTCGCTGGCTATTTCTCAACCCCTTTAGCCTTTGTGTTCATCGTGGTGTTTTTATTGGCCAATGGGTTGGCGACGTTTTATCTCGGCGCATGGTTTGAAATGGGGCAGGCTGATTTAACCAGTTTCTTCATGTTCCACCCTTGGCTGTATTTGTTTTTCTTGCCGGCCATTTCAATGCGGCTGTGGGCCGAGGAGCGGCGAAATGGGTCGATTGAATTATTGCTGACCTTGCCAGTGCCGCTGTCAGCCATTGTTCTGGGTAAATATTTTGCCGCTTTGGCGTTTTCGGCCTTGGCTCTGGCCCTGACTTTTCCTGTGTGGATTAGCGTGAATTTTCTCGGCGACCCAGATAATGGGGTAATTTTGGCGAGCTATCTCGGCAGTCTGATGTTGGCAGGCGGTTATTTGGCGATTGGCTCATGCCTGTCGGCTTTGACCCGCAATCAAGTGATTGCTTTTGTGATTTCCGTCGTCGCCTGCTTTTTATTCACCGTATCGGGGGCGCCTCTGGTGTTGGATATTTTCCGCTCTTGGGCGCCGCAAGTCTTGACCGATACGCTGGCCTCTTTCAGCTTGTTGACGCATTTCCGCGCCATTACGGGCGGGGTGATTGATTTGCGCGATCTGGTGTTCTTTGTGACGCTGATTGGGGTGTTTTTGGTGGCGACAATGATTATTGTCGACATGAAAAAGGGAGAGGGCGCATGAGGCGCATTTCACCGCACGCCCTTGGGCTGATTTTGCTGACGATTATTTTCGTCACCATTAATCTATTCGCCAATGTGTCTTTCCGTGCTGCGCGCCTTGATTTGACGCAGAATAATTTATTCACGCTGAGCGATGGTACGCGCAATATTCTCGGCCAGCTCGACGAACCGGTGACGCTGAAATTTTACTATTCGCAAGAATTAGCCGCCGAACAGCCGGGCTTGCGGCTCTATGCCAATCGCGTGCGCGATATGCTGGAAGAAATGACGGCCGCCGCCAATGGCAAAATCCAGCTCGATATTATCGACCCAGAACCGTTTTCTGAAACCGAAGATCAAGCGGTGGCCCAAGGTCTGGTGGCGCAGCCGATTGAGGCTGGCGAGATTGTCTATTTTGGTCTGGTCGGCACTAATTTGGTCGATCGGGTGGAAGTCATTCCGTTTTTCGCTGATGAGCGTCAGCAATATTTGGAATATGATTTGGCCCGTCTGGTGCATAATTTATCGCTGCCGGAAAAGCCCGTTCTCGGCATTATTTCCAATCTACCGCTCGACACGGGCGCTGGCGGTATTCTGGCGGCCATGCGCGGTCAATCGCAGCCGTTTTTGATTTATGCCGAATTGACCGACCGGTTTAACGTCGAATTTATTCCCGCCGATTCAGTGAAAGTGCCGAATAATATTGATGTGCTATTATTGGCCCACCCGCGGCCGCTGAGCGATATGCAGGCCTATGCGGTGGATCAGTTTATCATGCGTGGTGGTCGGGTTTTGGCGTTTCTTGACCCGCAATCGGAAGTCAGTTTGACGGCTGGACCTAAGGGTGAGCCGCTTAAGGGCTATACAGAGCAATCATCTTTGCCGAAACTGCTCGGCCAATGGGGCGTGCAATTGGACAATAATCTGATTGTCGCCGACCGCAAACGGGCGCAACGCGTGGCGGCTGGTCGCGACGCGCGCCGCGCTCTGACCGATTATATTTTGTGGATGGGCCTGACCAGCGAAGAAATGAATGGCGATGATTTAATCACCGCCAATATTGACCATTTGAATATCGGCACAGTTGGGGCCTTATTCGCCACTGATAATGCGACGACGACGTTCACCCCCTTGGTGAGCTCATCGGATGACGCCAGTTTGATGACTCGCGATTATGTGCTGACCGCACCCTCTCCGGATAAATTATTGCGCCGTTTCGAACCCGGTGATGCGCCCTATGTAATTTCCGCTCGCCTGTCGGGTCTGGTGACCACAGCCTTCCCCGACGGCCCGCCAGCAGGGGAAAATCAAAAGGGCCAAAGCGCTAAGCCAGCCGACCATCAAAGCGAGAATGTCGCCGCCAATATTGTGGTGTTCGCCGATAGTGATTTCTTCGACGACCGGTTTTGGGTGACCGAGCAAAATTATCTTGGCCAGCGTTTTGGCGTCCCGATTGCTGATAATGGCAAGTTTTTGCTGAATGCGGTTGAGAATATGATGGGTTCAAATGATTTGATTAGCCTGCGCGGCCGCGAGCGCGTGGCGCGTCCCTTTACCCGCGTGCAAGCGCTGCGCAAAGCGGCGGAACAAAATTATCTTGAAGAAGAAGAAAACCTATTGGCTCGCATTGAAGCAGCGCAGGGTGAGTTGAACAAATTAGAGCAAGGCGGCGCCGGTCTGGCCGATGCTGAAGCGGCGTCAAAAGAATATCGCGCTGAATTGCTGCAAGCACGCAAAGCCTTGCGCCGCGTGCAGGGTGATTTGCGCCGCGATATCGACCAATTGGAAGCACGCGTTACGTGGTTGAATATTATTGTCATGCCGGTGTTGATTGGTTTGGCGGCCTTGACGCTGGCCATGCGGCAAAGACGCCGACGTTTGGCGACACAAAAAGCCGGCGGGCTTTTGGTTGAAACCAAAATAGCCGATGAGGTCAGCTAATGGATATGACGCGTTTGCTTCGGCCTTTGAGCCTATTTGCCCTGATTGGCCTTAGTCTGGCGATTTTGGCCAGCGTGACCGACCGTCGGGTCAATGCGGTGGCGCCACCGGAAGTGTTTTTGCCTGATTATGGCGCCGCCCTTGAGCGCGCGGCACGGCTGGAGATTACCCATGGTCTGGGCATGTCGGGCACGCGCGTGTTGTCATTCAGCCGCCAAGACGGCATTTGGCGCTTTGAGCAGCGCGGCAATTATCCGGCCAAGCAAGAATTGGTCACTGAAACGCTTTTGGCTCTGGCCGACTTGAAAGCATTGGAAGCGCGGACCGCTAAGCCTAAATGGCACCGCGCCCTTGGCCTCAGCCCACCGGAAGATTTCGGCAAGGCCGTTCGTTTCCGCGTGCTGGATGCTGAGGGAAATATTTTGGCGGCCATTCTAATGGGCAATGAAGAGCGCAGCGAGGCCGAGGCCAGTTTGCAACTCACCTCTATTGGCCCTGACTTGCGCAATTTCTATATTCGCCGTGAAGGCGAGCCGCAAAGCTGGTTGGCCCGTGGACGCTTGCCGCGCAGTCCGGAACCAGCGGCCTGGATATCAATGGATTTGCCACGCGGCCCGGCTGATTTGCTGCGCAGTGTGAGCTTTGGTAAGGGCAAAGCCGCATTTGATTTGGTGCGCGTCGGTGAGGCGCAATGGTCGCGTCCGGGCGGGCTTGGCTGGTTTGTCGGCTTTGCTGATTTGCAGCCTGATAATGTGGCCTCTGTTGACTCGATTGCCTTTGAAACCGCTCAGCCAATGGTGTTGCGCTATAGCAATGGTCTGGTGCTGCGTTATGAAAATGTTGGTGCTGCCAGTTATATTTGGTCGCGGATTACCGCTTCGGCCAGCAAAAAGGCCAGTGCTGAAATTCAGACACTGGCCCAAGATTTGCAAAGCCGTTATGCTGGCTGGGCGTTTCGTTTTCCGGCTGATACGGCGCCGATTTTACTACCCGGCGCCGAACAACTTGATCGGCCGCTAAGCCGCTAGCTGACGCAGCACATATTGTAGAATACCACCATTGAGGAAATATTCGACTTCATCGGCTGTATCAATACGGCTTTGAAGTTTCACCGTCCGGCTTTTGCCCTTGGCTGTGGTAATCACCATGTCATATTTTGCACGGGCTTTGATTTTGCCATCAAGACCGTTAATGGTGATGGTCTCACTGCCATCAAGCTTCAAGCTGGCCCAGCTATCTGTGCCAGTGAACTGCAGAGGTGCAATACCCATGCCGACCAGATTTGACCGGTGAATACGCTCAAAGCTCTCGGCCACCACAGCGCGCACGCCCAACAGGCGTGTGCCTTTGGCAGCCCAGTCACGGCTTGAACCCGTGCCATATTCCTTACCGGCAAAGACCACCAGCGGTGTGCCTTTTTTGGCATATTCCATGGCCGCATCATAAATTGGCATGGTTTTGCCTGACGGCATGAATTTGGTCACGCCACCTTCAGTGCCCGGTGCCATATGATTGCGGATGCGGATATTGGCGAAGGTGCCGCGCATCATCACCTCATGGTTACCACGGCGCGAACCATAGGAATTAAAGTCGGCTGTTTTGACTTTATTCTGGCTGAGATATTTACCGGCTGGGCTGTCGGCTTTGATTGAGCCAGCAGGTGAAATATGATCCGTGGTGATACTGTCACCCAAAAGCGCCAAAATCCGTGCATCATTAATCGGCGCCACGTCTTTTGGCTCGGCTGACAGACCTTCAAAGAAGGTCGGTTTTTGCACATAGGTTGATTTATTATTCCACTCAAAAGTCAGACCGGCTTTTGCTTTGACTTTGCGCCAGCCAGCATCGCCTTTGAAGACATTGGCATAACGCTCGCGGAACATGGCCGGTGTGACACAGCGGTGCACGGTTTCGGCAATCTCTTTGCTGCTTGGCCAAATATCTTTCAGATAGACAGGATTACCCTTTTTATCTGTGCCCAGTGGATCTGTTGCCAGATTAATATTCACCGAACCGGCGATGGCATAAGCCACGACCAACATTGGCGAGGCCAAATAATTGGCCCGCACATCTGGGCTCACGCGGCCTTCAAAGTTGCGGTTGCCTGACAATACTGATGTGGCCACTAAATCATTTTTATTAATGGCGTCAGAAATTGCTGGGGCCAATGGGCCTGAGTTACCAATACAGGTGGTGCAGCCATAGCCAACCAAATTAAAGCCCAATTTATTAAGTGGGTTTTGCAGGCCAGCTTTTTTCAGATAATCCGTCACCACTTGCGAGCCAGGTGCCAATGAGGTTTTCACCCAAGGCTTGACTTGCAGACCCAAAGCCACTGCTTTTTCAGCAACCAGACCAGCCCCGAGCATGACGCTTGGGTTTGACGTATTGGTGCATGAGGTAATGGCGGCAATCACAACATCGCCATGACCGAGGTCATGTTTGGCGCCTTTGACGGCAACGCGTTTATTGGCATCTTTGGCCTTCACGCCCAAATCTGTCAGCGCCGCGGCAAAGCCTTGCGGCATGGCGTCGAGCAGTACCCGATCTTGCGGGCGTTTTGGGCCAGCAAGGCTTGGGCGAACTTCATCAAGCTCAAGCGATAAGGTTGAGGTGAACACCGGATCTGGCGAACGACGTGTGCGGAACATGCCCTGTGCTTTGGCATATTTTTCTACCAAATCGACGCGGGCTTTTTTGCGGCCGGTGGCTTTCAAATAGCCAAGCGTGTCAACGTCGACCGGGAAGAAGCCGCAAGTGGCGCCATATTCCGGCGCCATATTGGCAATTGTTGCTTGGTCGGCAAGCGACAAATTATCAAGGCCGGGGCCATAGAATTCGACGAATTTACCAACCACGCCTTTTTTGCGCAGCATTTCAACAATCGTTAGAACCAAGTCAGTGGCGGTTGCGCCTTCTGGCAATTTGCCCGTGAGTTTGAAACCGACAACTTCTGGCAATAACATAGAGACCGGCTGGCCGAGCATGGCGGCTTCGGCTTCAATACCGCCAACGCCCCAACCCAAAACCGCCATACCATTGACCATAGTGGTGTGGCTGTCAGTGCCAACCAAAGTGTCAGGATAGGCCACTTCAACAGTTTTGCCATTTTGCTTTTCGCGTCGCGTCCAAACCGTTTGTGCCAAATGCTCAAGATTAACTTGGTGGCAAATACCAGTGCCAGGGGGCACAACACGGAAGTTTTGGAAGGCTTGTGAGCCCCAACGCAGAAACTCATAACGCTCGCCATTACGTTGATACTCAAGCGACACATTATCTTTCAATGAGTGCGACGTGCCCGAATGGTCAACCATGACTGAGTGATCAATAACTAGATCAACTGGTGTGAGCGGGTTAATTTTATTGGCACTGCCGCCGATTTCTTGCATTGCATTACGCATAGTCGCCAAATCAACAACCGCTGGAACACCGGTGAAATCCTGCATCAATACGCGGGCTGGACGATAGGCAATTTCGCGCGTCGACTTGCGGCGTTTCAGCCAGCTTTGAACAGCTTTAATATCGTCAGCGGTCACCGTGCGGCCATCTTCGTGGCGCAACAGATTTTCCAAAAGAACTTTCATTGAATTAGGGAGTTGAGAAATGCCTTTGAGGCCATTTTTCTCAGCGGCTTTGAGACTGTAATAAACATACGTCTTATTCCCAACTTTCAGGGTTTTCCGCGATTTAAAACTATCGGGATGCTGGGGTGTTTCTGCTTTTTTGCGTTGCGGCATTTTGCGCTCCTTGCAATAGTCACTGGTATTTTTTTAAAAAGCCCGTCTTGGGCCCTTGCGTTATAATGACTTCTCGCGGAAAACACCATGGTGAAGCAAAAACTTTTTTTCCCTGCAACAGGCTTTAACACGGACCAAGAATTGCGTGTGTCTGGGTTGGCCTGCGCGCGCGGCGCGAGGCAGGTTTTTTCTGATGTCGGCTTTCATCTCAGGGCCGGGCAAGCCTTGGCGATTTACGGTGATAATGGCAGCGGCAAAACCTCGCTATTGCGGCTATTGGCCGGACTGCTGGCGCCGCAAGCTGGGGATATTTGCGTGACCCATGGCAGTCGGGTTTTGCAGTCGCACTATCTTGGTCATGTTGATGGCTTGAAGGCTAATTTGACGGTTGGCGAAACGCTGCGCTTTACCGCGCGCTTATTTCAGGGCGCAGCTGAAGCCTTTGATCTCGGCGATATTGGGTTAACCGCTTATGATGAGCAAATGGTTGGCGATTTATCGGCTGGTCAAAAACGCCGCTTAATGCTGGCCCGCTTGGCCATTGCGCCGCGTCAAATTTGGTTGCTCGATGAGCCACTGACAGCCCTAGATCAACAGGGGCGGGCACTGATTGACACTTTGGCGCAGCAGCATTTGGCGCGCGGCGGCATGATATTGGCAGCCAGTCATGAGGCTTTGGGCTTTGCCACACAGCAGCTGAACTTGACACGTGAGGCGGTACGATGATGGCGCTATTTCTGGCTCTTTGTCATCAGCATATTCTGCTGGCCTGGCGTGGTGGCCATACAACGCTGATTGTCAGCTTTCTTTTTATCGCCATTATTCTGATGCCATTTGGTTTGGGGCCAGAGCTGTCCTTACTGCGCCAATTGGCCCCTGGCTTGCTATGGGTGGTGTTGCTGATGTCGGTTCTCTTGTCGCTTGATCGCATGTTTCAGGCCGATTTTGAAGATGGCTCCATGGATCAAATGGCGCTGATGGCCTTATCGCTTGAGATGATGGTCATTGCCAAAAGTCTTGGGCATTTTATCGCTCTATTTTTACCGCTTTTGGCGGCCATACCGCTGGCTGGTTTGTTATTGAATATTGATGCCGCGGCTCTGCCTGCTTTGATGCTGTCAATGCTGGCTGGTGCGCCGGCCCTGACCCTATTGGGGGCCATTGGCGCCGCTTTGGCTTTGAGCATTCGCCGTTCGGCCATGCTGACAGTGTTATTGGTCATGCCGCTCTATGTGCCGGTTTTGATTTTCGGCGCCAGCAGTAGTGCCAGTGCTCTATCAAATGGCGGGGCGGTGGATATGGCCAGTATTGCCATATTGGCGTTGATGAGTTTGGCGGCGTTATTTTTGGCGCCTTTGGCGGCGGCGGCGGCTTTGCGTGTGGCGCTTCGTTAGAAAGAGCGGCAAATGGTGCGTGGCGCCTTGCCGCTTTGACAGCGGCCAAGCAGCACGATAGGAGAAGATATGTTTAAGACTGTTGAAAATATTTCGGCCTATTATGCCAATCCGCAGCGTTTTATGCGTCTGGCGCAAGCGCTGCATGCGCCGCTTTGGGGGCTGGCTATTGTCGTCTTGGCGCTTGGTCTTTATATGGTGTCGCAAACGCCCGATGATTATCAGCAGGGCAGCACAGTGCGCATAATGTTTGTGCATGTGCCAGCCGCGTGGATGGCGCTTTTTGCCTATAGTTTTATTTTCTTCGCCAGTGTCACGGCGCTGATTTTTCGCCACCCGCTTGGCCATGTTGCGGGGCGTGCGGCGGCACCAATTGGCGCCGTCTTTACCCTGATTGCGCTGATTACTGGTAGTCTTTGGGGCCAGCCAATGTGGGGCACATGGTGGGTGTGGGACGCGCGCCTGACATCAGTGCTGGTGCTGTTCTTTATTTATCTCGGCTATATTGCGCTTTGGCAGGCGATTGAAGACCATGGGCAAGCGGCGCGGGCGGCGGCGATTTTGGCAATTGTTGGTTCGGTCAATGTGCCAATTGTTAAATTCTCGGTCGATTGGTGGAATACCTTGCATCAGCCAGCCAGTGTGTCGCGCTTTGCCCGCCCAGCTTTACATGCTGATTTTCTTTACCCGCTTTTGGTTATGGGGCTGGGCTTTACCTTATTGTTTCTTGCTCTGACGCTGACCCGTATGCAGATGGAAATTTTGCGCCAGCGGGCCCGCACCCGCCATAATGGAGGCGCCCATGTATGATAATTATATTTACGCCAGCTATGCGGTGACCTTTATTTTATTGGGCGGCCTGATTGCCGTCAGTTTTCGAGCCTTGGCGCAAGCCCGCCGGGCCGCCGATAAAGCGATGTCAAAAAATGACGGATAGTCCACCAAAGCGCGCTTCATTGGCGCGGTTTTTGCCGCTGGTGATTGTTGCCGGGCTGGTCGCGGTGTTTTTTGCGGCGCTTTTCATGGGCGACCCCGGGCGGTTGCCATCGGCTTTTGAGGGGCAAAAATTACCGCCGTTTTCTTTATCTTGGCAGGGTCAAGAAGAGGCGTTGACCAATGCTGATTTGGCCACTGGTCAACCGGTTTTGCTGAATGTATTTGCCAGCTGGTGCGGCCCGTGTCGCGATGAGCATCCGTATCTCATGCAATTGGCGCAAAAGGGTGTGGCGATTTATGGCCTGAATTTGAAAGACTCACCCGATGCGGCGCAACGGTTTTTGAGCCGTTTGGGCAATCCGTATCAAAAAATAGGTAGCGACATAAATGGCCGCACGGCGATTGATTTGGGGGTTTATGGCGTGCCCGAGACCTTTGTTCTTGATGGTCGCGGGCGGGTTCTATTGCGCTATGCCGGGCCGCTCACTGAGGCGGTCTTGAAAGCTGAGATTTTGCCCTATCTTCAACAATAGCAAGGGAAGTGAGGCCATCATGACGTTTCGAGACACATCACGCGATTATGAAAAGCCGCTGGCTTTTTCAAAACGCACGCCAGATGGCGACGGTATTGAACGCGACGTGTGTAATAATTGCGGTTTGATTAATTATCAAAATCCGAAAATTATTGCCGGTGTGGTGGCCTTGTGGGATGGCAAAATTTTGATGTGTCGGCGCGCCATTGAACCGCGCAAAGGCTTTTGGACACTGCCAGCAGGCTTTATGGAACAGGGCGAAACCATTGCCCAAGGCGCGGCGCGCGAAGCCATGGAAGAGGCCTGCGCCAAGGTTGAGACCAATGCTTTGCTTGGCATTTATAATGTCGCGCGGATTAGTCAGGTGCAGGTTTTTTATCGCGCCAAATTATTGTCGCCGGATATTGCTATTGGGCCGGAGAGCGAGGAAGTCGGACTGTTTGAGTGGGACGATATTCCATGGTCGGAACTGGCTTTCCCGAGCGTTTATTGGGCCTTGCAACATTATCAGCAAAGCCGTGATTTAGAGCATTTCGCACCTTTCATCGAGCCCGATAATTGGGCCGACACGCCCGGCTTTGAAGCTTTGCGGGCGCGCTATAGTGAGGCTGATGCGAAAAGCTAAGTGCAATGGATAAGGATAATAAAAACCAAATCATTTCACGCGCCTTTGCTGGCCAAGCCGAATTTTGTGCCAGCCAAAAGGCGCCGGTGACAGCGGCTATTATTGCTGGCGCCCAGCGCGATTTTGATGCTGGTGGCATTGTGCATTATTTGCTGAGCGGTTGGTCGGGGCATCCAGTAGACGATGCGTTGGCTTTGCGATTGGCTGGGTTTTTGCACTTTCAGGCCCTATCTGGCGCGGCCCCCGAACTGGCGGCATTTTATCCATCCTGTGGCGGCCAAATGCAGGCCGGTCAGCAAGCGGCGCTATGGCGTTTGGCAGAAGCTGAATTGCACAGCCAGCAAGATGCTGTGCGCAAATTTTTGCGCCATCCGCCGCAAACCAATGAAACCGGCCGCGCCGCTGTTTTATTGGCTGGCTTTTCTGAAATCGCCCGACAAACCGACTTGCCCTTACGGCTGCGCGAGATTGGCAGCAGTGCCGGGCTGAACCTTTTGTTCGACCATTATCATTATAACACCGGCCAATCGCAATGGGGGCCCCCAGACGCGCTCTTGTCAATCGACAGCGATTGGCAGGGCACGCCGCCTGTTCTTTTAGCGGATATTCCGATTGCCGATCGTCGCGGATGCGATGTGGCGCCAATTGATTTGGCCGATGCAAGCCATGTTCTGCGTTTGCAGTCTTATGTATGGGGCGATATGCGACAACGCCGTGAGCGTTTATTGCGTGCTTTGACGGTTTTCCAAGCCGCGCAAAAATCTGGCATTGCGCCAGTCATTGACCGCGCCAATGCCGCAGGCTGGGTGGCCAGCCAAGTGATGCAACGTCCGGTCGGCCAAACAACAGTGCTTTTTCATTCTATCACTTGGCAATATTTGGATATTTCGCAACGCATGGCGATTGAATCGGCGATGGCGCAAGCTTTTGAGACCGCTAGCCCTGAGGCGCCTTTGGCATGGTTGCGTATGGATGTCGATCGTGGCGCGCATATTCCGGTTTTGGAATATGATATTTCGATGGGCGGGGCACCGCAAAAAATTCGTCTGGCCAGCTGTCACCCGCATGGCATGTCGGCAGAGTTTAGCGACGCGCTCTAAACCCTATTTAGCTTTGTGATATTTTTTTACCAAGGGCATTTGCATCATCATAAAGCCAATGGTCAGTGGCAAAATGGCGAAGACTTTGAAACTGACCCAAACATCTGTGCTTTGCGTCCGCCACATGAGTTCATTGAGCAGTGCCAGAAATAGGAAAAACACAATCCATCTTTTGGTCAGCACAATCCAACCTGCTTCCGACAAGGGCAACATTTCGCCCATGAGTTTTTGCAAATACGTTTGCTGGCGCCATAGGCCGAAGCTCAGAATTGCCGCAAATAGAAGATAAATCAGTGTTGGCTTGATTTTGATAAATGTCTCATCTTGCAAAAATAAGGTAATGCCGCCGAAGACAAAAACAAAAGCCCCCGAAAGCAGGGTCATATTATTGGGCCGCTGGCCACGCGCCACGCTCGACAGCATGGACAAGGTCAAGGCCGCCATAAACCCGCCAGTGGCGATGAAGAGGCTTTGCGAGTCTGGCATGTCAAACCATTGGGGGCCGCGAGCATTGAGCACAAAAAACACCAAAAGCGGGCCAAATTCTTCGGCAAATTTACGGGCTGCAGCCATTTTATTCTCCTTCAAGTCCGGTCAGGGCGCGGGCGAAATTCGTCGCATCAAATGCTTGTAAATCCTCAACCTGCTCACCAACGCCGATAAAATGCACTGGCAGCGCCAGCTTGCGGGCAATCGGCACCAAACAACCGCCACGGGCCGTGCCGTCGAGCTTGGTCATAATTAAACCGGTTATCTTGGCGGCGCGCAAAAATGCTTCGGCTTGTTGAATGGCATTTTGTCCAGTGGTGGCGTCTAATATCAATAGGCTGGCGTGCGGCGCTGAGGCATCGAGCTTGCCAATCACGCGGGTGATTTTTTCTAACTCGGCCATCAGCGTTTCATTGGATTGCAAACGACCGGCCGTATCGACGATAAGGATATCAATATTTTCGGCCTTGGCGCGCTCCAAGGCTTGGAAGGCGAGACCAGAGGCATCAGCCCCGGGGGCACCGGCAACAACCGGCACATTGGCCCGCTCGCCCCAGACTTGCAATTGCTCGCTGGCGGCGGCGCGAAACGTATCGCAGGCGGCGAGCATGACAGTTTTGCCCTCAGCCATATAACGTTTGGCCAATTTGCCAATGGTGGTGGTTTTACCGGCGCCATTGACGCCAGCCATTAAAATTACTGCTGGTTTGGCTGTCGTCGGCAGGCGCAAGTTTTGTTGCACCGGCTGTAATTGCTTGGCAATTTCGATGGCCAAAGCCTCGCGCAGGCCGGTGTCGTCCAAATTTTTCAACTCGCGATTATCGCGCAGGGCTTGGCAAATTTCATTGGCCACACTGACCCCGAGATCGGCACTGATCAGCACATCTTCCAATTCGCCAAGCCGTTCGAGGGATAATTTGCCACCGCCAAAAGCGGCGCTAATGCCATCGCCAAGAGCGCGGCTTGAGCGAGTCAGACCAGCGCGCAATCGTGAGAAAAATCCACTCATAAAGCCACTCCCTGTAAGGCTGTGCCATCATGACCGGTGATGGTCAAACGGGCAATCGTGCCGCTGGCTAGATTGTCATCGCATGACACGCCAGCGAAATTTTCACTGCGTCCAAAGCCTGGCTTTTCAATCAGCACATTCATTTGCTGGCCAATTTGCTGCTCGAGCCATTGCTGTCTTTGCTGGTCGCCGGCGGCCCGCAGGCGCGCGGCGCGTTGTTTGATAATATCTCCAGCCACGGCTGGCATGCGGGCGGCGGGTGTGCCGGGGCGCTGCGAATAGGGAAACACATGCAGCCATATTAAATCGCATTGTTCGACCAGCTTAAGGCTTTGTTCAAACATGGCCTCAGTTTCAGTTGGAAAGCCAGCGATAATATCGGCGCCAAAGGCAATATCGGGGCGCTGGCTTTTCAATTTATCGCAAAAATCAATTGCCTGCTGGCGGCTATGGCGGCGCTTCATGCGTTTCAAAATCATGTCGTCACCGGCCTGCAGCGATAAATGCAAATGCGGCATCAGGCGTGGTTCGTGAATGACCAAATCCAATAGGCTCGGGTCAATTTCAACCGCGTCAATCGACGATAGGCGCAAGCGCGGCAGGCTTGGCACATGGTTCAAAATAGCGCGCACCAAAACCCCTAGCCCGTCGACGCCAATATCAGGCCCATAGCTGGTCACATCGACACCGGTCAAAACGATTTCTTGATGCCCCTGCTCGACCAATTGGCGGCATTTTTCGACCACTTGCTCAATGGGCACAGAACGCGAATTGCCGCGCCCAAACGGGATGATGCAAAATGTACAGCGATGATCGCAGCCGGTTTGCACTTGCACAAAGGCGCGCGCGCGGCCGGTTTGCGGCACGTTCATCAGCGGTGTCGCTTCTTGCCTCTGCATGATGTCGCTCACTTGCGTGCTGGCACTGCGATAGGCCTTAGGCGATAATTTTTCTTCATTGCCCAATACCAAATCGACTTCCGGCATAGCGGTAAATTGCTTGGCATCGGTCTGCGCGGCGCAACCGGTGACGATAATTTGTGCCTCCGGGTCATCGCGTTTGGCCCGGCGGGCCGCTTGTCTGGCTTGCCGCATGGCTTCGCCGGTGACGGCACAGCCATTGATAATTGTGGCATGGGTGAGACCGGCTTGTTGCGCCGCCTGGCTGATAACGTCGCCTTCCAGCGCGTTCAAGCGGCAGCCGAAGTTTTCTACTTTGACGCGGTGCTCGCTCATTGGCTTGGCTCAATCGGGGCTTGGGCGTCAAAGTCAAAGCGCACCGGTCCGGCCATTATCAATTCTTTGCCCGGCCGATAGGTAATGTGAATGACGTCATTATCATTGTCATCGTCATTGGCGGGCGGGCGAATGGTCACCCTTGGGCCGTCGACAAGGGCTGATTCAATGGCTGCAATGGCGGTGGCGCAGGCGCCGGTGCCGCAGGCCGCCGTCAAGCCGACGCCGCGCTCCCATGTGTCGAGCCGCAAAATATTGTCGCCGACCAACATGGCGAAATTAATATTGGCGCGCTCGGGGAATAAGCCATCGGTCTCGAGCTCTGGGCCATATTGTGCTGCCATGGCCGCCGTTGCCCCGGGCGTTGTATCGAGAAAAAACACCGCATGTGGATTGCCGACATTGACCATAAAGCCATTTGGTAGCTGTTGATGCATGGCAACCGAAGCCGTGGTTTCGGGGGCTTGGCTGAGCGGAATATCGCGCCAATTAAATTGCGGCAAGGGCATGCGCACCTGCGGATGATAATTGTCACCATCAGCCTGTGTATGGGCCTGCAATACGCCGCCGAGGGTTTCAATGGCAACCTCAGCTTGGCCGTGTTTCTGCGCTATATAGGCCGCCACGGCGCGCGTGCCATTGCCGCAAGCGGCCACTTCACTGCCATCTTGATTGAAAATTTGCATAAATACATCACCGGTGCCGCGCGCGGGTTGGATGACCAAAAGCTGGTCACAGCCTTGCGTCAGCTTATTGTCACGGGCTGCCAAATGCCGCACATGCGACGTGTTAAGCGCCACGCCATTGGCGCGTGCGTCAATAATGACAAAGTCATTGCCCAGCCCATTCATTTTACTGAAGCTTATGTTGGTGTGCGTGTTCATGGCTTTTATATAGGGCTTATCTAAGGCCTGCGCCAGCCTTCTTGACTTTATCAGCGCTTGCGCCTATTTTGCCGCCACTTCATAACGAAGCGATATTTGAAATGGTTTCAGCTCATTGGAGCGAAATCGCCACCCGTCAGCAATATTTGCCCACGGGTGCACTTTTGGTTGAGGCATTTAAGACTTGCATGTTTGACACGCTGTCTGAAAATCTGGGTTCGATATTTGACCGCTTGCGCGGCCGCGGTGCGCTGTCTGAAAAAGACGTCGACGCGGCGCTGGGCGAAATTCGCACAGCCCTTTTAGAAGCTGATGTGGCGCTGCCAGTGGTCCGCGCATTTGTTGATATTGTGCGTCCGCGTGCCATTGGTTCGGAAGTTCTGAAATCAGTGACGCCGGGCCAGCAAGTGGTCAAAATCGTCAATGACGCTTTGATTGAAATGCTTGGCCAAGCCGCGCCCCTGTCTTTTGATGCGGTGCCGCCAGTGGCCATTATGATGGTTGGCCTGCAAGGCTCGGGTAAAACAACCAGCACCGGTAAATTATCAAAATGGCTGACCGAAAAAGATAAGCGCAAAGTGTTGATGGCGTCGCTTGATACGCAACGTCCGGCAGCGATGCAGCAATTGGCGGTTTTGGGCCAGCAGATTGGCGTTGAGACTTTACCAATTATTGAAGGCCAAGCGCCGGTCGATATTGCCAAACGGGCTTTGCAAGCGGGCAAGCTGGGCGGCTTTGATGTGGTGATGCTGGATACAGCAGGGCGCACCAATGCTGATGAAGCGCTGATGTCTGAAATGGCAGCGATTGACAAAGCTGCGGCGCCCAAAGAAATTCTATTGGTCGCCGATAGTTTGACCGGTCAAGAAGCGGTTACCATCGCGGCGCAATTTGCTGAGCGTGTGTCGCTGTCAGGCATTGTATTGACCCGCGCCGATGGTGACGGGCGTGGCGGTGCGGCGCTGTCGATCCGCCATGTCACCAATGTGCCGATTAAATTCCTCGGTGTCGGCGAGGGCATTGATAAGCTCGAAATCTTCGACCCATCGCGGCTTGCCAATCGCATTTTGGGCATGGGCGATGTTGTCGGTCTTGTGGAAAAAGCCGCCGAGACCATGGATGCGGAAAAGGCAGAAAAAATTGCCGCCCGCATGAAAAAAGGCCAGTTCACGCTTGAAGATTTGGCCGAGCAATTAAAACAAATGCAACGCATGGGCGGCATGTCGGGCGTGTTGGGCATGTTGCCGGGCATGGGCAAGCTGAAAAAACAAACCGCCGGTCTGCAAATGGATGACCGCGCCTTGATACAACAAGCCGCCATTGTTTCGTCGATGACGCAGGCTGAAAAAGACAATCCAAAAATTCTCAACGCCAGTCGTAAACGTCGTATTGCGGCCGGTGCGGGCACCAGTGTGCAAGAAATTAACAAGCTCATCAAAATGCACCGGCAAATGGCCGATATGATGAAAAAACTCGGCAAAGGCGGCATGAAAGGCCTTGCTGGCATGATGGGCGGCATGGGCGGTGGCATGCCCGGCGGTCTGATGGGCGGCGGTATGCCAAGCGCTGACCAATTACCTGATTTTAACAAATTAACCGGAGGCTCGGGGTCAACACCACCAACGCCGGACTTCCTCAAAGGCATGGGGATTCCCCCAAAAAAGAAATAGACGCTATTATTTGAAAGGATTTATTCAATGGCACTTAAAATTCGTATGTCGCGTGGCGGCTCTAAAAAACGCCCATTTTATCGTATCGTTGTGGCTGATAGCCGGATGCCGCGGGATGGCCGTTTCATCGAGAAAATCGGCACTTATAACCCATTATTGCCAAAAGATGACGCAACACGTCTGACTTTGGACCTCGAGCGCGCCAAACATTGGCTCGGCCATGGCGCCAAGCCATCTGACCGTATTGCCCGTTTTCTGGATGATGCTGGTCTGTGGAAACGCGAAGAGCGCAATAATCCGCTGAAAGGTAAACCAGGCAAAAAAGCCATGGAACGTTTGGAAGAGATTGAAGAAGCCAAACGCGCTGCTGAAGAAGCCGCTGCCGCCGCTGAAGAAGCCGCCGCCGCTGCTGCTGCTGCGCCAGCCGAAGAAGCGCCAGCTGAGGAAGCTGCTGCCGAAGAAGCGCCAGCTGAGGAAGCTGCCGCTGAAGAAGCACCAGCCGAAGAAGCTGCCGCTGAGGAAGCCCCAGCCGAAGAAGCTGCCGCTGAAGAAGCCCCAGCTGAAGAAGCAGCTGAGGAAGAAAAGGCAGACTAGTTTGAGTGCCGCCGCGGCCAATCAAAACGCGCTCATTCGCCTTGGTGTCATCATCGGGGCGCATGGCGTTCGCGGCGCGGTCAAAGTCAAAACCTTTACTGAAAATCCCAAAGACCTGTCGGCCTATGGCTCGCTATATAGCGAGGATGGCGGGCAGGTTTTTGACATTTCAAGCCTAGCGCCGGATAAAGCCGGGGCGCGGGTCAGTTTCAAAAACATTCATCATCGTGATCAAGCCGAGGCGCTCAAAGGCATTGTCTTATGCGTGCCGCGCAGCGCTCTGCCAGATTTGGACGAGGGTGACGGCTTTTATCATGCTGATTTAATTGGCCTTGCGGCCTATGATGAAGCCGGTGCTTTGCTTGGTACTGTTGAGGGCGTGCATAATTTTGGCGCTGGTGATGTGCTGGAGATTGCTGGCGAAATGCTGGCCTTCACCAAACACACTGTGCCAGAAATTAACATGGACGCCGGACGCTTGACGGTGGTCATGCCGAGCGCAATCGAAGCGCGGCCGCCAGAGCAAGAAAATCCCAATCCGGAAGCTGGTGGGCCGTCAAAAGCCAGACGGCGGCGGCGCAAAAATCGGGGCAAGCAATGAGCTGGCAGGCACATTATATCACGCTGTTTCCGGATATGTTTCCGGGGCCGCTGGGTACCAGTTTGGCAGGGCGCGCGCATGAGGCGGGCATATGGCAATGCCAGACACATGCCTTGCGCGACCATGGGCTTGGCAAGCACAAAAATGTCGATGACACGCCATCTGGCGGCGGCGCTGGCATGGTGTTGCGGGCTGATGTGGCAGCGGCGGCGATTGAGCATGTGCAGGCGCAAACAGCAAATCTCCCTTTATTGATGCCAAGCCCGCGCGGGCAAATATTTGACCAAGCGATGGCGCAGCAATTGGCTAAGGGCCCGGGGGCGATATTTTTTTGCAATCGCTTTGAAGGGGTTGATGAGCGGGTGATTGAGGCCTTTGATGTGCGCGAAGTGTCGATTGGTGACTATATTTTGTCGGGCGGTGAACCGGCGGCGCTGGCGATGAGCGATGCGATTATTCGGCTTTTGCCCGGGGTGATGGGCAGCGCCTTGTCCTCGCAGGAAGAAAGTTTTGCCAATGGATTGCTGGAATATCCGCAATATACCCGGCCTAATGCTTGGCAAGGTGCTGAAATACCGGAGGTTTTAGTGTCTGGCGACCATCAAAAAATCGCTCAATGGCGGGCTGAGAAATCGGCAGAAATCACCCAAAAACTGCGCCCTGACTTGTGGGCCAAATATCTACCAACGAAAAAGTAGAAAAAAACCCCTCGAAAGGGGTGACAGGTCATATTTTACGTGGTAATTCCCCCCTTCCGGTGCGGCGAGGCCCACCCCATTTTTATAGGTGCTATGATGAACCTGATCGAAGAAATTGAACGCGAGCAACTCGAAGCCCTGGCCGCTAATAAGGTTGTGCCTGACTTTCAGCCTGGCGATACGGTTAAGGTAAATGTAAAAGTAATCGAAGGCACACGTGAGCGCGTGCAGGCTTTTGAAGGCGTCTGCATTGCCCGCGCTGGTGGCGGTTTGAACGAAAATTTCACCGTCCGTAAAATTTCATATGGTGAAGGCGTTGAGCGCGTATTCCCAATCTACAGCACGCTTGTTGATAGTATTGAAGTTGTGCGCCACGGTCGTGTGCGTCGTGCGAAGCTTTACTATCTGCGTGGCCTGACCGGTAAAGCCGCGCGCATTACCGAACGTCGTGTGAAATCAACCAAAGCCGATAAAGCCAAAACAATTAAAAATGTTGCGGCGGCTCAGGAGGATCCTAGCGTCAACGCTGACGCCTAAAGATTTCTCCCAAGCGGCCCCACCCCAAACCCGGGGCAGCCCCTCGGGATGAAAAGGCGAAGACAATGACCGGGACTACACTTTACGATAAAATTTGGAACGCACATCTGGTCGATGAGCAAGCAGATGGCAATTGCCTTTTGTATGTCGATCGGCATCTCGTGCATGAGGTGACCAGCCCGCAGGCTTTTGAGGGTTTGCGCATGGCCAATCGTCGCCCGCGCGCGCCACATAAAACGCTGGCTGTTGCCGACCATAATATCCCAACTTCTGACCGCGCTGGTGGCGTCGCTGCCATTGCTGATCCAGAGAGCAAATTGCAAATCCAGACCTTGGAAGCCAATTGCGCAGAATTTGACATTGAATATTTGCAAATGGACGACATTCGCCAAGGGATTGTTCATGTGGCTGGCCCCGAACAAGGCTTTACATTGCCGGGCTTGACCATCGTGTGTGGCGATAGTCACACGTCAACGCATGGTGCCTTTGGCGCTTTGGCGCATGGTATCGGCACTTCGGAAGTCGAGCATGTGCTGGCCACGCAGACCTTGATTCAAAGCAAGGCAAAAAACTTCCGCATTAATGTCATCGGGCAAGCGCCGGATTATGTGACGGCGAAAGATATTGCGCTGGCGATTATTGGCGAAATTGGCACTGCTGGCGGCACTGGCTGCGTCTTGGAATATGCCGGTCCAGCGATTGAAGCGCTGTCGGTCGAGGGCCGCATGACTTTGTGCAATATGTCAATTGAAGCAGGCGCACGAGCTGGCCTCGTGGCACCTGATGAAAAAACTTTTGCCTATCTCAAAGGCCGCGCCAAAGCGCCAACTGGCGATGATTGGGAAAAATCTGTCGCCTATTGGCAGACATTGAAATCAGATGATGACGCCGTGTTTGATAAAGAGATCACCATTGATGCGGCCAATCTGCCGCCATTGGTTACTTGGGGCACCAGCCCGCAGGACGTGATATCGATCACCGGCAATGTGCCTGACCCATCGGTTTTGACCGATGAAGGTCGCCGTCGGGCCACTGAGCGGGCATTGGATTATATGGGGCTGACCGCAGGCACGCCGATGCAAGAGGTTGCCATTGACCGCGTGTTTATTGGTTCTTGCACCAATAGCCGTATTGAAGATTTGCGCGCTGCCGCGCAAGTGGCGCAGGGCCATAAAGTTGCCGCGACTGTCTCAGCCATGGTGGTGCCAGGGTCGGGTCTGGTCAAACAACAAGCCGAAGAAGAAGGGCTCGATAAAATCTTTATTGAGGCTGGCTTCGACTGGCGTGAACCGGGCTGCTCTATGTGTTTAGCCATGAATGCCGATAAGCTGGCGCCGGGCGAACGTTGTGCGTCGACGTCGAACCGCAATTTTGAAGGCCGTCAAGGTCGCGGCGGGCGTACCCATTTGGTGTCACCTGCAATGGCGGCAGCGGCGGCTATCGCTGGTCATTTCATCGACATTCGTGACTTCGGAAAGGACGCTTAATCATGGAAAAATTCAACAAACTTTCCGGCATTGCAGCGCCATTGAATATGATCAATGTCGATACGGATATGATTATTCCAAAGCAGTTTTTGAAAACCATTCAGCGTTCGGGCTTGGGCAAAAACCTGTTTGACGAAATGCGCTTCACGCCTGAAGGGGCGGAAATTGAGAGTTTTGTGCTCAATCAACCGGCCTATCGCAAGGCGCAAATTCTCGTTGCTGGCGATAATTTTGGCTGCGGCTCAAGCCGTGAGCACGCGCCATGGGCGCTGCTTGATTTTGGTATTCGCTGCATTATTGCGCCGAGCTTTGCCGATATTTTTTACAATAACTGCTTCAAAAACGGCATTTTGCCGATTGTATTGCCGCAAGCTGATGTTGATCGCTTGATGGATGATGCCGAGCGCGGTTCCAATGCGGTTGTGAGTATTGATTTGGAAAGCCAGAAAATCACCGGCCCAGATGGCGGTGAGATTGCTTTTGAAGTCGATGCGTTTCGCAAACAATGTTTGATGGAAGGTCTCGACGATATTGGCCTGACTTTGAAAAAATCGGCTGCCATCGACAGCTATGAAGCTGACTTAGAAACCCAACCTTGGCGCTAAACTGCCGCATGATAAGACGTTGCGTCTGACGCCTTATTGAACACGTTGAAAGTATAAAATGGAAAATATTCTTATTCTGCCTGGCGATGGTATTGGCCCTGAAGTCATGGGCGAAGTGCGCCGCGTCATTGAATGGTTTGGCACGCATCGCGGTTTTGAAACCAATATTGACGAAGATTTGGTCGGCGGTTGCGCCTATGACGCGCATGGCGCGGCCATTTCTGACGCCGCCATGGAAAAAGCACTGGCGGCTGATGCAGTTTTATTGGGCGCTGTTGGCGGCCCGAAATGGGACAATGTGGCCTATGAAGCGCGCCCCGAAGCCGGGCTTTTGCGCTTGCGGGCTGACCTTGAATTATTCGCCAATTTGCGTCCGGCGATTTGTTTTCCAGCGCTTGCCGATGCGTCTTCTTTGAAGCGCGATATTATCGAAGGCCTTGATATTATGATTGTCCGCGAGCTAACGGGCGGTGTGTATTTTGGCGAGCCACGCGGCATTGAAGACCTTGGCAATGGCCAGCGTCGCGGCGTCAATACGCAAGTTTATGAGACCTATGAGATTGAACGCATTGCCCGCGTCGCCGGTGATTTGGCGATGAAACGCGGCAAACGCTTGGCCTCATCTGAGAAACGCAATGTTATGGAATCTGGCCTTTTGTGGAATGAAGAAGTGACACGGATTATCTCAACAGAGTTTCCAGAAATCGCCCTCGAACATGTGTTGGCCGATAATTGCGCCATGCAATTGGTGCGCAATCCAAAACAATATGATGTTTTGGTGACCGATAATCTGTTTGGCGATATTTTGTCCGACATTGCCGCCATGTTAACCGGCTCTTTGGGCATGTTGCCATCAGCCTCTTTGGGCGCACCAGATGCAGCCAGTGGACGGGCGAAAGCGCTTTATGAGCCGGTACATGGCTCGGCGCCAGATATTGCTGGTCAAGGCTTGGCCAATCCGATTGCCTCTATTTTGTCATTTGCCATGGCCCTGCGTTACACATTTGACCGTGGCGCCGATGCTGACCTGTTGGAAGGCGCGGTCACTCGCGTGCTCGACCAAGGTCTGCGGACTGCCGATATTATGCAAGCCGGCATGACCCAGACTGGTACCAGCGGCATGGGCGATGCCATTTTGGCGGTCCTCGAAAGCGCGGAGGCTTAAATGTCTTATGTTGTAGCAGTGGTCGGTGCCACTGGAAATGTCGGGCGCGAAATGCTGAATATTCTCAGCGAGCGCAAATTCCCTGTATCACGCGTCGACGTGCTCGCCTCGCGGCGCAGCCAAGGTCGCGAAGTAAGTTTTGGCGACAAAACGCTGAAAATTCAGGCGCTGGAATTTTACGATTTTGCGAAAGCCGATATTGCGCTTTTTGCATGCGGGTCGGGACCGACCAAAACCTACGCCCCAAAAGCGGCCGAAGCTGGCTGTGTGGTGATTGATAATTCATCGCTTTACCGCATGGAAAAAGACGTGCCATTGATTGTGCCTGAGGTCAATCCAGACGACATTGCTGGCTATAGCCAACGCAATATTATTGCCAACCCAAATTGCTCAACCGCGCAATTGGTTGTCGCTTTGAAACCACTGCATGATATCAGCCCGATTCGTCGTCTTGTTGTGTCGACTTATCAGTCAGTTTCAGGCGCCGGCAATGAGGCGATGGATGAATTATTCACCCAGACCCGCGCCGTCTTCGTCAATGACGAGCTGAAGCGCGAAAACTTCACCAAGCAAATCGCCTTTAATGTGATTCCGCATATTGGCGACTTCAATAAGGATGGTGGCACAACCGAAGAGCAGAAAATGGTGGATGAGACCCATAAAATGCTCGACCCAAATATTGCGGTGACGGTGACATGTGTGCGGGTACCGGTTTTTGTTGGTCATTCGGAAGCGGTGAATATTGAATTTTCCGCCCCCCTATCGGTTGCCAAAGCGCGCAAGGCTTTAGAGGCTGCACCGGGCCTATTGGTGGTCGATCGGCGCGAGGATGGCGGCTATATCACGCCGATTGAATGTGTCGGCGAATATGAAACCTTTGTTTCGCGCCTACGCGAAGACTCCAGTGTCGAAAACGGCCTGAATATGTGGGTGGTGTCAGATAATCTGCGCAAGGGCGCGGCTTTGAACGCCGTTCAAATCGCTGAGCTGCTGATAGAAAAGCACCTTACCAAAAGCCGCATTAGCTAGTTTTTTGCGCCACCACTAAGGTCTCTTGCAAAGCTGGAGCGGCGAGCGCCAAGGGCCCATGCGGCAGGGTTTGGGTTTCCATATTGGCATTGGCTATGGCTGATAATGTGCCCGTGGCAATGCCTAACGCCTTGGCCTCACCCGACAGACGCAAAGCCAGATAAAGAGCGGAAAATAAATCTCCCATACCATGCGGTGCGCGCGGCGCTTTGGCGGTTTCGCAGCGCGCTGTTTCTTGGTTAACCAGCAGTGTTGCAATGCGCCCCTCGGGCGCTGGTGCCGAGGTGACAACAACATGTGGCACGTTCAAACGGCGGGCCGCATGCACCACATCTTCGGTTGATGCCAGCGCTGTGCCACCGGTCAAATATTGCAATTCAAAAAGATTGGGCGTGGCTATATCGGCCAAGGGCAGCAGGGTTGTGGCCAAGCCCCGCGCCACTGTGTCAGGCAGATAAAGATGATCATTGTCGCCACAGATGGGGTCGCAGCAATAAATCACTTCAGGATTTTTGGCTTTTAGCGTGGTAACGATTTTTCCGATAGCTGCAACATGTTCAGGAGACGGCAAATAACCGCTCACAATTGCTTCGACACGATCTAACGCACCGGCGCGCAGCAGCCAATCAAAGATTTGTAAAATTTCATCGGCGGGCACAATGCGCCCGACCGGCTGTCCCATTTCGGGAAATGCCGCCGGATGCGCCGCCAGCAAAGTGGTTTGCAGGGTGACGGTTTCAAAATCTAAAAGCCGAAACCCGGGCATCATGGCCTTTAGACCGACTTGACCGCTCACAACTTGGCTGGAAATTACTAATACGCTGGCTTTGCGAACCATCTTGCCCTCTACATGAAAACCTTTAAGTTGAAGCAGAGTTTACACTGGAGTTCGGCAATGAACGAGCAAAACAATCAGCAGCATAGTGGTTTTCTTGCCATGCGACCTCGGCGTAGCGCGCTATATATGCCTGGCGCCAATGCACGGGCGCTGGAAAAAGCCCGCAATCTCGACGCCGATTGCCTATTGCTCGATCTTGAAGACGCGGTGGCGCCCGATGCCAAGGCGGAGGCCCGTGGGCAAATTTGTGCGGCACTGATGCAAGGTGGTTACGGCCAGCGCGAGCTGGTGGTGCGAATCAACGCACTCAGCACCCCCTGGGGCGGCGATGATTTGGCGGCCCTGCAACAGCTCGACCCAGCGGCCCGGCCCGACGCTATATTGGCCCCGAAAATTTCTAGCTGTGAGGAAGTTTACACGCTAAGCCAAGCGCTGCCTGACGGTGTTGATTTGTGGATTATGGTTGAAACACCGGCGGCGATTTTCAATATTCAAGCACTGGCGGCCTGCGCCGGCGATAGCAAGTTACGCTGTTTTGTGATGGGCACGAATGATTTGGCCAAAGACATGCAGGCCAATTTAGTGCCCGGTCGCGCACCATTGATGAACGCTTTGGCAATGGCGTTAATGGCGGCGCGCCAATATGGCTTGGTGGCGCTGGATGGGGTGTTCAATGACATTGCTGATGAGGCCGGCTTGCGCGATGAATGCCAGCAAGGGGCGGATATGGGGTTTGACGGCAAAACCCTGATTCACCCGAGCCAATTGGCCGCCTGCAATGATGTGTTTGCCCCGTCAGCCGAAGAAATTGCCCAAGCTCGCGATATTGTGGCGGCCTTTGCGGCACCCGAAAACGCCGGTGTCGGCGTGTTGAAAGTAAATGGGAAAATGACTGAATTGCTGCACCGAGATAGTGCCGCGCGCAGGCTGGCCATTGCCGAGGCGATTGCCGCACGCCGCGAGGGCAGATAATGAGCGACGGGCGTTTTTTCGAAGATTTCACTCTGGGCGAGGAAATTATTCACGCCACGCCGCGCAGTTTAACCGATGGCGATGCGGGGCTTTATCAAGCGCTTTACGGCGGCCGCCATTTATTGACCAGCAGTCGGCCGCATGCGGTGGCCTGCGGCTATCATGACCGGCCCTTGGATGACTGGCTGGTGTTCCATATTATTTTTGGCAAAAGCGTGCCTGATATTTCGCGCCATGCGATTGCCAATCTTGGCTATGCTGAGGGGCAGTTTCATCAACCCGCCTATGCGGGCGACACGCTGAGCGCGCGCTCGCAGGTCATTGGCTTGCGCGAAAACAGCAATGGCAAAAGCGGCATTGTGATGGTGCGCACTACCGGGTTCAACCAGCGCGATGAAATTGTTTTGCATTATGTGCGCTGGGTGATGGTGCGCAAAAATGACCTCGAGCGGGCCGCGCCGGCGCCGGTGATGCCACAATTGGCTGACAATGTTGCGGCGCAGGATTTGCTTTTGCCAGCGGCTGATTTTTCTGATTGGGATTGTCGGGCCAGCGGCAGCGACCGATTGTTAGACGATTATACCATTGGCGACCGCCTGCAACATGGCGGCGGCACGACATTGGAAGAGGCCGAGCATATGATGGCGACGCGGCTGTATCAAAATACCGCGCAAGTACATTTTGACGCCCATGCGCAAAGCCAGACAAAATTTGGCAAGCGCCTGATTTATGGCGGGCATATTATTTCCCATGCTCGCGCCATGAGTTTTAATGGCCTGCCGAATGCCATTGGTGTGGCGGCGCTCAATGGCGGCACCCATGCGGCCCCGACTTTTGCTGGCGATACGATTTATGGCTGGAGCGAAATTATCGATAAGGCGAGTTTTGACGCGCGACCAGATATTGGCGCGCTGCGGCTGCGCCAATGGGTTAGCAAAAACACCGACTCAAGCGCTCAGCCGGGCTATTTGGCCGATGGCACGCGCGATCCGTCGGTGATTTTGGAGCTTGATTGCTGGGTTTGGATGCCGCGCAGATAGAGCTAAACTACGAGTTGAGTGTGCGGCAGCCTGTCGCGATGAAAGTTTCTAATTACATTGGCTAAATTGGCCGCTTGGGGCTATGTTAGGCGATGTCATCCGGCTTATCAGGAGAGCTTATGTCCGACCAGGTAGAAACGCAAAAACATCCGCGGCCGTTATCGCCGCATATTCAAATTTATCGATGGACACTGACCATGGTGTTGTCGATTTTGCACCGCGCTACAGGCGTGGCGCTTTACGCTGGCACCGCCTTGCTGGCGGGCTGGCTTTTGGCCGCTGCCTCGGGCGAAGAAGCCTATGCGGTCGTGCAATCTATCTCAACGGCTTGGTATGGGCGTTTGGTTTTATTCGGATATAGCTGGGCGCTGTTCCACCATATGTTTGGTGGTTTGCGGCATTTCATTTGGGACACTGGCCGCGGCTTTGACCTGCGCCATGTCGAGATTATTGCCCGGGTAACAGCTTTTGTGCCGCCTGTTTTGACAATTGTCGTTTGGGTTCTGGCCTATTCTTATTTGGGAGCTTTCTAATGAGTGATATGCGGACCCCCCTATCGCGCGCGCGCGGGCTTGGCTCAGCTAAAAAGGGCACACATCATTTTTGGATGCAGCGGGTAACTGCATTGGCAAATATTCCGTTAACCTTGTTTTTGGTTGGTGCGCTTGTGGTCCATGCGGGCGCTGATTATGCAACCATGACAGCGTTTCTTGGCAACCCGTTGGTCGGCGTTGTGATGCTATTGCTGATTGTTTCAGCGATTTATCACATGCGCTTAGGTTTACAAGTTGTCATCGAAGACTACATTCATGGGGAAGCCTCTAAACTTTTGGCTTTGATAGCCAATAATTTTTTCGCCCTGACCATTGGCGTGGCCTGTTGTGTGGCCGTGCTGAAACTGGTTACAGCTCAGTAAATTAGGAGCCTGATATGAGTAGTTATGAATTTAATGACCACCAATTTGATGTCGTCGTCGTTGGTGCCGGCGGCTCTGGCTTGCGGGCAGCGCTTGGTTGCGCCGAACGCGGGCTGAAGACAGCCTGTATTTCAAAAGTTTTCCCAACCCGCTCGCATACAGTCGCCGCTCAAGGCGGTATTTCGGCCGCGCTGGGTAATATGGGCGCCGATGATTGGCGCTGGCATATGTATGATACGGTTAAGGGCTCTGATTGGCTCGGCGACCAAGACGCGATTGAATATTTGTGCCGCAATGCGGCTGAGGCGGTGTATGAGCTTGACCATTTTGGTGTGCCGTTTTCGCGTACCGAAGAGGGTAAAATTTACCAGCGTCCCTTCGGCGGCATGACGACCAATTTTGGTGAAGGCATTGCGCAACGTACTTGCGCGGCGGCTGACCGCACAGGCCACGCCATTTTGCACACGCTTTATGGTCAATCATTGCGCTATGAAACCGAATTTTTCATCGAATATTTTGCGCTTGATTTGATTATGGATGAAGACCGTTGTGTTGGTGTGACGGCGATGGATATGTCGACCGGCACTTTGCACCGCTTCCAAGCCAAACAAGTGATTATTGCAACCGGTGGCTATGGTCGCGCTTATTTCTCAGCCACCTCAGCGCATACGTGCACCGGCGATGGTTCAGCCATGGTGGCACGCGCTGGCTTGCCGTTGCAGGATATGGAATTTGTTCAGTTTCACCCAACAGGCATTTACGGTGCCGGTTGTTTGATTACCGAAGGCTCGCGCGGCGAGGGCGGTATTTTGATTAATTCCGAGGGTGAGCGCTTTATGGAACGTTACGCCCCATCGGCCAAGGATTTGGCTTCACGCGATGTGGTGTCACGTTCGATGACCATTGAAATTCGCGAAGGGCGCGGTGTTGGTGCCAATAAAGATCACATTTATCTGCATCTTGATCACCTTGACCCAGATATTTTGGCCGAACGCCTGCCAGGTATTTCTGAAAGCGCCAAAATTTTTGCTGGCGTCGATGTGACTAAGGAGCCAATTCCAGTATTGCCAACCGTGCATTATAATATGGGCGGCATTCCGACCAATTATCACGGTGAAGTTTTGAACCCGTCGGCCAGTGACGCAGAACGCACAGTGCCGGGCCTGATGGCGATTGGTGAAGCGGCTTGTGTGTCGGTTCACGGCGCCAATCGGTTGGGGTCAAACTCATTGATTGACCTTGTCGTTTTCGGTCGTGCCTCGGCTATGCGGGCGTCTGAAATTGTCAAACCGGGCGAACGCCATGCACCGCTGCCAGCCAATGCCGGTGATAATGCGGTCAGCCGTCTTGACCATTTCCGCAATGCCAGCGGCAGCACGCCAACCGCTGAGCTGCGTTTGGAAATGCAAAAAACCATGCAGGAAAACTGCGCCGTGTTCCGTACCGGTGAAGTGCTGCAAGAGGGCTGCGACCGGATGCAAAAAGTCATGACAGCAATGGATGATATTGGCATTACTGACCGCTCGCTGATTTGGAATTCAGATCTCATTGAAACATTGGAATTTGATAATCTTGCGCTGCAAGCTGTGGCCACTGTGGAAGGTGCCAATGCGCGCAAAGAAAGCCGTGGCGGACATGCGCGTGAAGATTTCCCAGAGCGTGACGATGAAGAATGGATGAAACATACGCTGGCTTATGTCGACTCCAAGGGTAAGTCCAAAATCGATTATCGTGGCGTGCATAATTACACGCTGACCAATGAAGTAACTTATATCGAGCCAAAAGCTCGGGTCTATTAAGAGGGCGTCCTATGGTTGAAATTGCACTTCCTGCCAATTCGAAAATTAACAAAGGCATTTCTCACGCCCCGAAAGGCGAGATTGCCAAAGCGCGTACCCTGAAAATCTATCGTTGGAATCCTGATGATGCGGAAAATCCGCGCATTGATACTTACACGATTGATGAAGATGATTGCGGGCCAATGGTGCTTGATGCGCTGTTGAAGGTTAAAAATGAAATCGACTCGACACTGACTTTCCGGCGTTCGTGCCGCGAGGGAATTTGTGGCTCATGCGCGATGAATATTGACGGCCAAAACACATTGGCGTGCACCAAAGGCATGGATGAGGTGAAGGGCGATATTACGATTTATCCGCTGCCGCATATGCCGGTGATTAAAGATTTGGTACCAGATTTGACGACTTTATATGCGCAATATGAGTCGATTGAACCATGGTTGAAAACCGATACGCCAAAGCCGCAAGCTGAGTGGAAACAATCGCGCGAAGACCGCGAAAAATTAGACGGTCTGTATGAGTGCATTTTGTGCGCTTGCTGCTCGACATCGTGCCCAAGCTATTGGTGGAATTCAGACAAATATCTCGGCCCAGCGGTTCTGCTGCAAGCCTATCGTTGGTTGGCAGATAGCCGCGACGAGGCGACCGGTGACCGGCTCGATGATTTGGAAGACCCGTTCCGAGTGTATCGCTGCCACACAATTATGAATTGCGCCAAAGCTTGCCCGAAGGGCCTGTCACCGGCGAAAGCGATTTCGGAAATCAAAAAACTTATGGTCGCCCGCGAGGTTTAAGCGCCGCCTATCGTTTCAAGCTATTATGCCCCGCATGACATGTCACAAAACTGTCATGCGGGGCTTTTATTAGGGTCAGATGAAAAATATTCTGTTTCTTTGCACTGGCAATAGCTGTCGTTCGGTTCTAGCTGAGGCCTATCTCAATGCGGCGTCGCAAAACTGGCGCGGCTTTAGCGCTGGCAGCTCGCCCACGGGTGCCGTGCATCAGCAAGCGGTGGCGACCTTGGCGGCGCATGATATTGACGCGTCTTATGTGCGCTCTAAATCATGGGATGAATTTGCCACGCCACAAGCCCCGACTATGGATGTCATTATAACGGTTTGCGATAATGCAGCTGGCGAGGCTTGCCCGATTTGGCCCGGTCACCCGACGACCTATCATTGGCCATTCCCTGATCCGGCCAAATTTATTGGCAGCGAAGCCGAGCAAAAGCAACATTTTGAAGCGGTTTTTGCTATGATTAAAACCCGCCTTGATGACTTTTTGGCGGTGCAAGATACGCCTGAGGAGTGAGCCTATGGCACGTTGTCTGTTTGCCGAATTTCTCGGCACGCTTTTACTGGTCTGTGTGGTGATTGGCTCTGGCATTATGGCGGTCAATATGGCCGATGGAAATAATGCCGTTGCTCTGCTTGGCAACACATTAGCGACCGGTGCCATACTCTATGTTTTGATCACCATATTGGGGCCGATATCGGGGGCGCATTTTAATCCGGCGGTGAGCTTGGTGTTTTTTCTGCGTAAGGATATCACGCTGAATTATCTGATTGGATTCATTCTGGTACAAAGCGCCGGCGGCCTGTGCGGCACAATATTGGCCCATGCGATGTTTGATTTGCCGCTGTTGACGGCGTCGCTGAATATGCGCAGCGGCACCGGTCAATGGATTGGCGAGGCGGTGGCGACCTTTGGTCTAGTAGCAACGATTTTGGCCGGCGTGAAGTTTCGCGCCGAGGCTGTGCCAATGTTGGTCGGCCTGTATATTTCGGCTGGCTATTGGTTCACCTCCTCGACCAGTTTTGCCAATCCGGCGGTGACCTTGGCGCGCGGCTATAGCGATAGTTTTGCCGGTATTCGGCCGGTCGATATGCCGGGCTTTTGGGGCGCGCAAATTCTAGGCGCTTTGCTGGCTCTCTGGGTCATGAGCTGGTTGCTGAAAACGGCCGATAAGGACGTTTGACCGCGCCAAAAGATGCCCGTAAAGTCTGAGCGGGAGATTTCACATGCAAATTAATTTAACCGCTGAAGACGACATATTCCGCAGCGATGTGCGGCAGTTTCTTGACGATCATTTAGACGCAGATTTGCGCCGCGCCGGTGAACTGGCCAGCGGCATATGCGGCGACCATGAACAGACCATGCGCTGGCACAAAATATTGCACGATAAGGGCTGGGTCGCTCCCAATTGGCCGGTGGCGTTTGGCGGCACGGGGTGGAGCGATATGCAGCGTTATATTTGGATTAATGAATGCGCCCGCGCCAATGCCCCGCGTCTTTATCCAATGGGCTTGGGGATGATTGGCCCAACATTGACGGTTTGCGGCACCAAGCAACAACAAGAAAAATATTTACCACGGCTTTTGTCGGGCGAGGATATTTGGTGTCAGGGCTATTCGGAGCCGGGCTCGGGTTCAGATTTGGCCAGCCTGCAATGCCAAGCTGTGCGCGATGGCGATGACTATGTGATTAATGGGTCAAAAATTTGGACCAGCTATGCGCAACATGCGACGCATATTTTCTGTCTTGTGCGGACACAAAAAACCGGCAAGCCACAGCAGGGCATTAGCTTTTTACTGATTGAGATGGACACGCCCGGCATTAGCGTGGCGCCGATTATCACACTGGCGGGCGACCATGAGGTCAATCAAGTGTTCTTTGACAATGTGCGGGTGCCAGTTGAGCAAATTGTTGGCGAAGAAAATGACGGCTGGACGGTGGCCAAAACCCTGCTGACTTTTGAACGCAGCGCCGCTTATGCGGCTCGTTTGGGAACCCGATTAACGCAATTAAAACAATTAATTGACGATATTGACCCTGACCAATCAGAGGCCATGCAGCGGCGCTTTGGTGAAATTAGTGTGCGCGTGCAGGCCATTGAAATGACGGAGTTTCGCGTGCAAGCGGCGCTGGCTGCCGGCCAGTCGCCCGGTGCTGCTTCATCGCAATTGAAAGTCATGGGCACTGAGGTGCAGCAGGCGATTGATGAATTGGCGATTGAAGCTTTGGGCATTTATGCCGCCCCGTGGCAACAGCATTTGCGCGAGATGGGCAATAATCAAAAACCAGCTGGGCCAGAAGCGACCATGAAGTTTATGCCGGATTATTTGAACAATCGGGCGGCGACGATTTATGGCGGCTCTAGTGAAGTGCAGCGCAATATTCTTGCCAAGCTGGCCTTAGGGTTATAATTGCAGTCTATGGATGCTTCATCTTCCAATGCTGCGACTTCGGTCGTAGACCGTTATCAAACTTTGGTGAACGACGGCCATATTAAGGCCGATGCGGCACAAGCACATGCGGCGGTGCAATTGGATGATTTGTGCCAAGCCTTGAAGCAACAAAAACCAAGGCCGCTTTTGCGTCGGCTTTTGCCGCGCGCTAAGCCAGCCAGCTATCGGCCGTCGGGGATTTATATTTATGGCGCTGTCGGGCGCGGTAAATCCATGTTGATGGATTTGTTTTTTGACATAGCGCCAATCGCCGCCAAGCGCCGCGTACATTTTCATGCCTTTATGCAAGAAACCCATCAGCGCATTCATGCCTTTCGTCAGGCCAATGAAAAAATCGGCGATCCAATGCCGCATATTGCCAAACAAATTGCCAGCGAGGCGCAGCTTTTATGTTTTGACGAGTTTCAAGTCAAAGACATTGCCGATGCGTCGATTTTAGGGCGTTTATTCTCGCTCTTGCTCGACCGTGGGATTGTCATGGTGGCGACGTCGAACCGTCCGCCGGATGATTTATATAAGGGCGGTTTGAACCGGCATCGGTTTGAGCCCTTTATTGATTTGCTGAAAGCCCGCCTCGATGTTTTGGAATTGCAGGCGGCGGCGGATTATCGCTTGGCGCGGTTGCAGGCCAAGCCTGTGTGGTTTTCGCCCTGTGGGCCATCTGCGCGTCGCGCCCTTGATGAGCGCTTTGCGGCTTTGACCGAGGGCGTGCAAGCCGCCCCCATGCAATTAGATTTGGCGGGCCGAACACTGGCAATTGCGCAAGCGGCTGGTGGTGTGGCGCGGTTGAGTTTCGATGAGTTGTGCGTGGCGGCACGTGGCGCGGCTGATTATTTGGCTTTGGCCGGGCATTTTCACACAGTGTTGATAGATAATATTCCGCGTCTGCAAAAAGATAAGCGCAATGAAGCCGTGCGTTTTGTGACGCTGATTGATGCGCTTTATGAGGCCAAGGTGAAACTTTTGGTGACCGCTGATGGGGCGCCGCAAGATTTATATCCAGACGGTGACGGGGCTTTTGAATTTGAGCGAACGGTTTCGCGTTTGATGGAAATGCAGAGCCAAGAATATTTGGCTTTGGCGCATGCCAGCGCGGTCGCCGATGACGCGCTCTGACTTGCACTTTTCGTCTAAACGCGCTAGGTCACAGCCATCATATTTACTTCATAGGGGAAGCTCATGGCTCGTAAAAAAATTGCCTTAATTGGCGGCGGACAAATTGGTGGCACACTCGCTCATCTGATTGGTTTGAAGGAACTGGGCGACGTTGTCGTCTTTGACATTAATGATGGCATTGCTAAGGGCAAGGCATTGGATTTGGAGCAGAGTGCTGCGCCGAGTCATTTTGACGCCAATCTGTCTGGCACAAAATCATATGCTGGCATCAAAGGCGCCGATGTTGTGATTGTGACCGCCGGTGTGCCGCGCAAACCTGGCATGAGCCGCGATGATTTGATTGAGATTAACCTCAATGTCATGCAGCAAGTCGGCGAGGGCATTAAAAAATATGCCCCTAACGCCTTTGTCATTTGCATCACCAATCCGCTCGACGCCATGGTTTGGGCGCTACAAAAATTCTCTGGCCTTCCAAAAAACAAAGTTGTCGGCATGGCCGGCGTTTTGGATGCTGGCCGTTTCCGCGCTTTCTTGGCCGAAGAATTCAAAGTTTCCATTAAAGACGTTACTGCTTTTGTTTTGGGCGGCCACGGCGACACTATGGTGCCATCTGTGCGCTATTCAACAGTGGCCGGTATTCCATTGCCAGATCTGATTAAAATGAAATGGACAACGCAAAAGAAAATTGACGAGATTGTGCAACGCACACGCGATGGCGGCGCTGAAATTGTTGGCCTGTTGAAAACCGGCTCAGCGTTTTACGCACCTGCTGCCTCAGCCATTGAAATGGCCGAAGCCTATTTGAAAGACCAAAAACGCGTTCTGCCATGTGCGGCGCATTTGAATGGCGAATATGGTCAGAAGAATATTTATGTTGGCGTGCCAGTGGTGATTGGTGAAAAAGGTGTGGAGCGAGTTGTAGAAATTAAGCTCGACGCCAAAGAACGAGCCATGTTCAAAAAGTCAGTGGCTGCCGTGGACGGCCTGCTTACGGCTTGTAAGAGCATTAATAAAAAACTGAAATAAGTTCAGAAGATAAGGAAAAAGGCCGGAGACGGCCTTTTTTTTGCCTTTTTTCAATTGACACTAGGGGTGTCAGAATACCAAATAACAAAATGGAGGCAATCATGTCGAAAATTGGAAAACGAATAATCATTGCTGTCGTCGTGGTTGTTGCCTTGGTAATCGCCGGGCGGGCGATTATTATGAATAATCAAACAGCGCAGGATTGGTTGGTAGAACGCGCCTTAGCGCGTGTGTTGTCGCAAAATAGTGACCATTATGGCGGCGATAAAATCGACGTCGTGTTTTGTGGCACAGCCTCGCCAATGGGGCGTGGGCGGGCGCAAAGCTGCACCGCTATTCTAGCTGGTGACAAGTTTTTCATTGTCGACACAGGTGCGCGGTCAACCGATGTGTTGACCGGTCTCGGCCTGCCGGTCGGACGTCTCGATGCGGTGTTTTTAACGCATTTCCATTCCGACCATATTTCTTCGCTCGGCGAATTACATTTGGCCAGCTGGGCGCGCGGGCGCGACAGTAAAATGCATGTCTATGGTGGCCCCGGTGTCGACCAAGTGGTCGATGGGTTTAATATGGCCTATGGGCTTGATTACGGGTATCGCACCGGCCATCACGGCGAAGAGATTATGCCAAGCAAGACCTCGGGCCTGAAGGCGCATGGGTTTCGCGCGCCAGAAAAAGGTATGATCACAGTCTATCAAGACGGCGATGTGACGGTGTCGGCGTTTCGCGTCAATCACCCGCCGATTGAGCCTTCCTATGGCTATCGATTTGATTATCGCGGCCGCTCTGTGGTGATCAGCGGCGATACAACCAAGGACGGCAATTTGATTGCCGCCGCGCAAAATGCCGATATCATTGTGCATGAAGTTCTGCAGCCCTATTTGGTGCGCTTGACGTCAGAAACATTACAAAAAGCTGGGCAAGAAAAACTCGGCCAGTTGATTATGGACACGATGGATTATCACACTTCGCCAGTTGATGCCGCCGCTGCCGCCAATGAGGCCAATGCTGGCATGCTGGTGTTCTCGCATTATGCGCCAGTGCCACAAAACCAGCTGGTCGAGAGAATTTTCATGCGCGGCGTTGACGATGTGCGCCCAGACGGTGTGGTCATGGCCACGGATGGCACGCACATTGAGCTACCGGCTTTGGATGATGGCGAAAACGACGAAAAACGCCAAATTATCCTCAATCAGCCGAAATTAGTGTTGAGATAGGCGCATCCTTAATGTAGCGTTCGCTCACTATTTAACAGAGCGGATAGAATCACATGAATATTCACGAATATCAGGCCAAGCAGGTCTTAAAAGAGTATGGCGTGCCCGTGCCTCAAGGTGGTGTCGCTTTTACAGCTGATGAGGCTGTCAAAGTCGCAGAAAAATTGGGTGGGCCGGTTTGGGTCGTGAAGGCACAGATTCACGCAGGCGGTCGCGGTAAAGGCGGTGGCGTGAAGGTTGTCAAATCTCTTGATGAGGTGCGCAGCGAAGCCGAACGCATGCTTGGCATGACATTGATTACCCATCAGACTGGCCCGGAAGGCCGCGAAGTGGGACGTATTTATGTCGAAGATGGCTCAGATATTGCCCGTGAACTTTATCTCTCTGCATTGGTTGACCGCGCGACTTCGCGTGTCTCTTTCATCGCCTCGACCGAAGGCGGTATGGATATTGAAGAAGTGGCGGAAAATACGCCGGAAAAAATCCTCACCGTGAGCGTCGACCCTGCTGGCGGAATCTCAGGTCATCATGGTCGCCAAATTGCTTATGCCTTGGGCCTTGAAGGCGAGCAGGTCAAGCAAGCGACCAAGCTGATTAGCAATCTTTACAATTGCTTTGTCGAGAAAGACATGTCGCTTCTGGAAATCAATCCGCTTGTGGTGACGGGCGCGGGTGATTTGATTTGCCTCGATGCCAAAGTTAACTTTGATAGTAATGCACTCTATCGCCATAAAGAAATTATGGAATTGCGCGATTTGGCGGAAGAAGATCCGGCCGAAGTGAAAGCCTCTGAATTTGACCTCAGCTATATCAAGCTCGACGGCCAAATTGGCTGCATGGTTAATGGCGCGGGCTTGGCTATGGCGACTATGGATATTATTAAATTATACGGCGCTGAGCCTGCCAACTTCCTTGATGTTGGCGGCGGTGCAACGAAAGAAAAAGTGACCGAAGCCTTTAAAATCATCATGTCGGATGATTCAGTTGAAGGCATTTTGGTGAATATTTTTGGCGGTATTATGCGCTGTGACGTTATTGCCGAAGGCGTGGTCGCGGCGGCGCGCGAAACCCAATTGGCAGTGCCACTAGTGGTGCGTTTGGCCGGTACTAATGTTGAATTAGGTAAGAAAATTCTGGCGGAATCGGGTCTTACGATTATTCCAGCCGATGATTTGAATGACGCAGCTGAAAAAATTGTCGCTGCCGTGAAGGAGGCTGCATAATGTCTGTGTTGGTCAATAAAGATACGAAAGTTATTTGTCAGGGCTTCACTGGCTCGCAAGGCACATTCCACTCAGAGCAAGCGATTGCCTATGGCACGAAAATGGTTGGCGGTGTGACACCGGGCCGGGGTGGCGATAGGCATTTGGATTTGCCTGTGTTTGACACGGTCGAGGACGCGGTTGCCAAAACCGGCGCCACGGCATCGGCTATTTATGTGCCGCCACCATTTGCCGCTGACGCGATTTTGGAAGCCATTGCAGCCGGTATTGAATTGGCTGTGTGCATTACGGAAGGTATTCCGGTCACTGATATGATCCGCGTGAAACGCGCCTTGCAAGGCTCGAACACACGTCTGGTTGGGCCGAACTGCCCGGGCGTGATTACGCCGGATGAATGTAAAATTGGCATTATGCCGGGTCATATTCACCGTCGCGGTTCGGTTGGTATTGTGTCGCGTTCAGGCACATTGACCTATGAAGCTGTGGCGCAAACAACCGCCGAAGGGCTTGGCCAGTCGACCTGTATTGGTATTGGCGGCGACCCAGTCAATGGCACCAATTTTATCGACTGCTTGGACATGTTCCTTGCTGATGACGAAACCGAAAGCATCATCATGATTGGTGAGATTGGCGGTTCGGCAGAAGAAGAAGCGGCCGAGTTTTTGAAAGCCTCAAAAGTGAAAAAACCTATGGTCGGCTTTATTGCCGGTGTGACGGCCCCTCCGGGTCGTCGTATGGGTCATGCTGGCGCGATTATTGCCGGTGGCAAAGGCGGGGCGGAAGACAAAATGGAAGCCATGCGTTCAGCTGGCATCCATGTGTCACCATCGCCGGCATCACTTGGTAAAACTTTGGTCGACGTTTTGAATAAATAGGTCGCAAAATTGCCACTAGTCTATGGCAATGCGCGGGAATTCGGGTAAACTGACCTTATGGTCACACTTTTCTATCGGAATTAAAATTGGCAGAAGACAGTCCCCAGAAGGATTTAACGCCAGACCAGATTGATGGTCTGCTCGACGGCTCTAACGCTATTTATTTGGAACAAGTCTATGGTCGATTTAAGGCCGGAGACCCAAGTCTGGACGCGAGTTGGGTGGCCTATTTTCGTCAAATGGAAGCAGCCGATGGCGGCAGTGGCGCGGCACCGCAATTGCCGAGCTGGCAGCGGCATGACTGGCCACCAACGGTCAATGGCGAAATGACCTCAGCGCTTGATGGCAATTGGTTTGATGACACCATTGACCAGGCCAAATTAGCGCAAAAAATCGAAACCCATATGGCGGTTAATGACACCGCCAGTATTCGCGCCGCAACGCTCGATTCTGTGCGCGCCATTATGATGATCCGCGCCTATCGTTTCCGTGGTCATTTGGCGGCCGATCTTGACCCGCTGCGGCTTGAGCCACCGGCCAGCCACCCTGAGTTAGACCCAATATCCTACGGTTTTACGGCGGCTGATTTCGACCGGCCGATTTTCATTGATAATGTGCTGGGGCTTGAGACGGCGACAATTAATGAAATGCTGGCAATTTTGCGGCGCACTTATTGCGGCACAGTGGCCCTTGAGTTCATGCATATTTCCGATCCGGAAGAAAAAGCCTGGCTGCAAGAGCGCATTGAGGGGCCGGATAAAGAAATCGCTTTTACCGATGAAGGCAAGCGGGCGATTTTCCAGAAATTGGTGGAGTCGGAAGGCCTCGAGAAATTTATTGATGTCAAATATACCGGCACCAAGCGCTTTGGCCTTGATGGCGGTGAAGCGATGATTCCGGCGTTGGAACAAATCATCAAGCGCGGCGGTAATTTGGGGGTTGAGGAAATTGTTCTCGGCATGCCGCACCGTGGCCGTTTGAACGTTTTGACCAATGTTATGGGCAAGCCATTTTCGGCCCTGTTCCATGAATTCAAGGGCGGTTCATCCAACCCTGACGACATTGAAGGGTCGGGCGATGTGAAATATCACCTTGGTGCTTCTTCTGACCGCGAGTTTGACGGCAATCAAGTGCATTTATCGCTGACCGCCAATCCGTCGCATTTGGAGGCGGTCGATCCGGTGGTGTTGGGCAAGGCGCGGGCCAAGCAAGATCAATTCAAACCCAACCCACGGGCAATGTCTGACCGCGGCAAAGTGATTCCGCTTTTATTACACGGCGATGCGGCCTTTGCCGGACAGGGCATTGTGGCGGAGTGTTTTGGCCTGTCGGGGCTGATCGGCCATAAGGCTGGTGGCTCGATTCACTTTATCGTGAACAATCAGATTGGCTTCACCACAAATCCACGTTTTTCGCGCTCGTCGCCATATCCATCAGATGTGGCAAAAATGGTTGAGGCGCCGATTTTCCATGTCAATGGCGATGATCCAGAGGCGGTGGTTTTTGCCGCCAAAGTGGCGACGGAATTCCGCCAGAAATTCCTAAAGCCTGTGGTCATTGACATGTTCTGCTATCGCCGTCACGGCCATAATGAGGGCGATGAGCCAGCCTTCACCCAGCCGACCATGTATGCGAAAATTAAGACCCATGAGACCGTGGTGAAAAAATATGCCCGCCGTCTTGTGACCGAAGGGGTGATGACCGAAACCGAGACGGAGCGCGCCATCAGCGATTATCGCGCGGTTCTTGACGTGGCCTTTGAAGCGGCCAATAATTTCAAGCCCAATAAGGCTGATTGGCTCGACGGCAAATGGACGGGTCTTGAAAAGAAAAATGCGGCCGATGATTTTGTTCGCGGCGAAACCGGTGTTGAGCGCGATATGCTGTTGGAAATTAGTCAGGGCCTTGTGCGCGTGCCGGAGAATTTCAATCTGCATAAAGCCTTGGTGCGCCAGCTTAAAGCCAAGCAGGAGATGTTTGAAACCGGCACAGGTTTTGACTGGGCTACCGGCGAAGCCTTGGCCTTTGGCTCATTGGTGCTGGAGGGTTATCCAGTGCGTTTGTCGGGGCAAGATAGTGAGCGCGGCACCTTTTCGCAGCGCCATTCGGCTTGGATTGATCAGCAAACTGAGCGCCGTTACAAACCATTGAAATATATTCGCGAAGACCAAGCGCTGTTTGAAGTGGTCAATACGATGTTGTCAGAGGCCGCGGTTCTGGGCTTTGAATATGGCTATAGTCTGGCTGAGCCCAATGCTTTGGTGCTGTGGGAGGCGCAATTTGGTGACTTCGCCAATGGCGCGCAGGTGATTGTTGACCAATTTATTGCCTCGGGTGAAATCAAATGGCTGCGCATGTCGGGTCTGGTGATGTTATTGCCGCATGGCTATGAAGGCCAGGGGCCGGAACATAGTTCAGCCCGGCTTGAGCGTTATTTGCAATTATGCGCTGAGGAAAATATGCAAGTGGCCAATTGCACAACACCGGCCAATTATTTCCATATTTTACGCCGCCAGCTGAAACGCAATTTCCGCAAGCCATTGGTGCTGATGACACCGAAATCATTATTGCGGCACAAGAAATGTGTCTCTGATTTGGTGGATTTTGAGCCCGGCAGCAGTTTCCATCGCGTTTTATGGGACAATATGGATGCGCGTCTTGACGGCGGTTTGCGTCCAGCCAAAGACATTCGCCGCGTGGTCATGTGTTCGGGCAAAGTCTATTTTGATTTGCTGGAAGCGCGCGAGAAGGCGGGCATTGATGATGTCTATATTATGCGCGTTGAACAGCTTTACCCATTCCCGGTCGGTCCGCTCTTGGCTGAGCTGGAACCTTATGCCCATGCCGAAATGGTCTGGTGCCAAGAAGAGCCGCGCAATATGGGGGCGTGGAGTTATATTGAACCTGAAATTGAAAATGTGTTGGTGTCTTTGGATGCCAAACACAAGCGACCGACCTATACGGGTCGTCGTGCCGGTGCCTCAACAGCCAGCGGGCTGATGAGCCGCCATTTACAAGAACGCGATGCTTTTTTAGCGGCTGCTTTGAGTGATCCAATTGCTAAACCTTAAGGGAGACCACCATGTCGAATGAAATTCGTGTGCCAGCGTTGGGCGAGTCAATCACCGAGGCGACCATTGCGCAATGGTATAAAAAACCCGGCGATGCTGTCAGCGTCGACGAGCCGCTTTGCGAATTGGAAACCGATAAGGTGACGATTGAAGTACCGGCGCATGTTGCCGGTGTTCTGTCTGAGATTATTGCCAAGGAAGGCGAAACCGTCGAGGTTGGCGCGCTCTTGGCATCAATTGGCGAAGGCCAAGGGGCTGTGGCGCCTGCTGTTGAAGCGCCGCCAGAACCGGCACCAGCGCCAGTAGCCGCACCAGCGCCCGAGCCGGCACCAGTCGCAACCCCAGTTGAGGCCGCAGAGGCGTCGGCGAGCCTATCGGCTGCGACACAAGATTTGTCACCAGCAGCGCGCCGTGTGGTTGAAGAACACGGTCTGGCGCCTCAGATGATTGCCGGCACCGGCAAGGATGGCCGCATTACCAAAGAAGACGCCATGCAAGCGGCGCAATCGGGCACGGCGACGCCATCTTCTGCGAAGGCGGCTAGCGCCTCTGCCGCTGCGCCAGCCGCCAGCCCAGCGGTGGCTGCGACCGGCTTAGAGGAGCGGGTGAAAATGACCCGCTTGCGCAAAACCATTGCTTCGCGTCTGAAAGAATCGCAAAACACAGCCGCCCAGCTCACCACATTTAATGAAGTGGATATGAGCGCGCTCATGGCCTTGCGCAGTGAATATAAAGACCTGTTCGAAAAGAAATATGGCGTGCGCCTCGGCTTTATGGGCTTTTTCGTTCGTGCCTGTGTGACAGCGCTGCGCGAGATTCCGGCGGTCAATGCCGAAATCTCTGGCGACGAAATCATTTATAAAAAATACGTCAATATGGGCGTTGCAGTGGGCACGGAAAAAGGCCTTGTGGTGCCGGTTGTGCGCAATGTACAGGACATGGGGCTGGCCGAGATTGAACAAGCGATTGGTAATTACGGGCGCAAGGCGCGCGATGGGCAATTGGCAATCAATGATTTGCAAGGTGGCACGTTCACCATTTCCAATGGTGGGGTTTATGGCTCGCTGATGAGCACACCAATTTTGAACATGCCGCAGTCAGGCATTTTGGGCATGCATAAAATTCAGCAACGCCCCATGGCCGTTAATGGCGAAGTTGTGGTGCGGCCGATGATGTATTTGGCCCTGTCCTATGACCACCGTATTGTTGATGGCAAAGAAGCTGTGACCTTTTTAGTCCGCGTAAAAGAGTGCCTTGAAACCCCTGAGCGTTTACTCCTAGACATTTAAGTGAGGCTTTAATGAGCGAAGAAAACACTAACCAATTCGACCTTGTGGTGATTGGTGCTGGCCCTGGCGGTTATGTATGCGCCATTCGGGCGGCCCAATTCGGCATGAAAGTAGCGATTATTGATAAGCGCGGCGCCCCCGGTGGCACGTGTCTGAATGTCGGCTGTATTCCGTCAAAAGCGCTTTTGCATGCCTCTGAAGTTTTGCAAGAAACTCAGCACGCTGGCGATATGGGAATTTCGGTTGGCGCGGTGAAGGTTGACCTGGAAAAAATGATGTCGTTTAAGCAGGCCGGTATTGATGGCAATACGCAGGGCGTCACATTTTTATTGAAGAAAAACAAAGTTGAAGAAATTCATGGCGCAGCAAGGCTGACGGCACCGGGCGCATTGCATATTGACCTGCTCGATGGTGGCCAACGCAGCCTGACGGCGAAGAATATTGTCATTGCGACAGGTTCTGAGGTTACCCCGCTGCCGGGCATTGAAATTGACGAAGACCGGATTGTCTCATCGACTGGCGCGTTGAGCTTGCCGTCGATTCCCAAACATTTGGTGATTGTCGGGGCTGGTATTATTGGTCTTGAACTGGGTTCTGTCTGGCGCCGCCTGGGGGCTGAGGTCACTGTGGTAGAATTCCTCGATCGCATCACCCCGGGGGTCGACGCTGATTTGGCGAAAAACTTCCAGCGTGTGCTGAAAAAACAAGGCATTAAATTCATGCTGGGCAAGAAGGTCACCGCCGCCAAAGCTCTCAAAGCCTCGGCCAAAGTGACCTTGGCACCGGCCTCTGGCGATGGCGCGGAAGAGACGCTGACGGCAGATCGCGTATTGATTGCCATTGGCCGCCGCCCGCATACTGATGGGCTTGGTTTGGAAGCGATTGGCGTCACCCGCGATCCGCAGGGGCGTATTGAAACTGACGCGCATTTCAAAACCAATATTGATGGTGTGTTTGCCATTGGTGATGTGATCGCCGGGCCGATGCTGGCTCACAAGGCGGAAGAAGAAGGCGTTGCCGTGGCCGAACATTTGGCCGGCAAGCCGTCGCATGTGAATTATCACGTCATTCCGGGGGTGATTTATACGGCACCGGAAGTGGCATGGGTGGGGCGTTCAGAAGAGCAGCTGAAAGAAGATGGCGTCGATTATGTGGTCGGTAAATTTCCGTTTACCGCCAATGGTCGCGCCAAGGTCAATGGCACGACTGAAGGGTTTGTTAAAATTCTTGCCGATGCCAAAACGGATCGCGTGCTTGGGGTGCATATTTTGGGCGCTCAGGCAGGCAATTTGATTGCCGAAGCGGCCATGGCCATGGAATTTTCTGCCAGCTCGGAAGATATTGCCCGCACCTGCCACGCGCACCCAACTTTGCCCGAAGCGGTGAAAGAGGCGGCCTTGGCGATTGAGGGCCGCGCCCTTCATATGTAGCTATTTGCGCTGATGGGCTTTTTGATAAATAGCAATCAGGCTGGCGCTATCGACTTCTGTATAAATTTGCGTTGAGCTTAATTGCGCATGGCCAAGCAATTCTTGAATGGTGCGCAAATCGCCGCCAGCCGATAATAAATGCGTCGCAAAACTATGCCGCAAAGCGTGCGGGGTCACACTATCAGGCAGGTTCAGCGTGCGGCGATGTTGGGCCAGCATTTGTTGCGCCAGTCGGGGGCTCAAACGTCCGCCGCGTGCGCCGCGAAATACTGGATCATTGGCCGCTGCGGTAAATGGCGCCGCTTGTATCGCCCCGTGCAACGCTTGGTGAACTAGCGGCAAAAGCGGCACATCGCGCATTTTATTGCCCTTGCCGAGTACCCGCAGGCCGACTTCGGCAGCGTCCGGCACATCACCGACGTTCAATGCCAAAGCCTCAGAAATGCGCAAACCACAGCCGTAAAGCAGGGTCAGCAAAGCCGCATCGCGCTGGCCGACCCAATTTTGTTTTGGGGTTTCAAGCGCCAATTGAATAAGCTGCAGCACGCTTTGACTATCGATAGGGCGCGGCAAACTGCGTTTCTGCTTTGGCATATTGACCAGGTAAAACGCTTGACTGACGGCAATTTTCTGCTGCTCGAGGAATTGCGCGAAGTTGCGCAAGCCCGACATGGTGCGCAACAGCGAACGGCTTTCGGCGCCTTCGAGCCGCCGCGACGCCAGAAAAGCCCGCAAGGTTGTCAGTTGCAAATCAGCAAAGTCGGATAATTGCGGCGGCCGTTCGACATAGCCATTCAGAAAGCTCAAAAACTGCCGCAGGTCGCGTTGATAGCTGGCCACACTATGCGGGCTCAAACGGCTTTCATAGGTCATGCGCGCAACCCACGCATCATGCTGACGCTGCAAGTCACCAGCCATGTTGGGCGGTGGCATCAGGTGATGGACTGGCCGGTTTTTTGCCAGTCGGCGAGAAATGCCTCAAGCCCTTTATCGGTCAGCGGGTGAGCGATAAGGCTGCGCAAGACTTCCGGCGGTAAAGTGGCAACATCAGCGCCAATTAAAGCCGATTGCCGAATATGCTCGGGCGAGCGCACAGAGGCGACGAGAATTTCTGTCTCAAGATCGGGGTAATTATCATAAATCTGCCGAATATCGCCAATCAGCCCCATGCCATCGGCGGAAATATCGTCCAACCGTCCGACAAATGGCGAAATATATGCGGCCCCTGCTTTGGCTGCCAGCAGCGCTTGATTGGCCGAGAAACACAAGGTGACATTGACCTTATGGCCATTATCAGCCAGCGCCCGCGTGGCTTTCAGCCCATCCCATGTCAGCGGTACTTTGATGCAAACATTATCGGCGATGGCCAAAAGCTGATCGGCTTCAGACAGCATGGCCTTGGCATCGAGCGCCGTCACCTCGGCCGATACGGGGCCTTTGGTCAGCGTGCAAATTTCGTTGATTAATTCCTTGAAGTCGCGACCTGATTTGGCGACCAGAGACGGGTTGGTGGTGACCCCATCGACCATGCCAGTGGCGGCAAGATCGGCAATCGCGGCAGTGTCGGCGCTATCGATAAAAAATTTCATGGCATTTCCCTCATTATGGCAAGTAAATCATCAAAGACTTTGGTTAAACTTGCACCACTGCTTGCCTTTCTTCAAGCCATATAAGACAGTGGCGTCATGCAAGTTGTCGCTGTGCTGATTCCCCTCGGTTTGCCGGGGCCTTATGATTATGCGGTACCGTCTGATATGCGCCTTCAGCCGGGAGATTTCGTGCGCGTGCCCTTGGGGCCACGGCGGGTCAATGGGGTGGTCTGGGGCCCAGCGCTTGGCGACACACCACAGGCAAAATTAAAATCCGTGCAAAATCGATTGGACGTGCCACCGCTGGCCGCCCATTTGCGCAAATTTATCGACTGGGTGGCCAGCTATGTGATGTCGCCACCGGGGCTGGTGCTGCGGCAGGTGATGCGGGTACCGGCAGCGCTGGAACCAGCCAAGCCAATGACCGCCTATCGTGCTGGCCCGCCGCCAGAGCGCATGACCGCGGCGCGCCAACGAGTGTTTGATGTTCTCGCCGAATTAGGCGAGCAGGGTTTAACCAGTGCCGATTTAGCCCGCCAAGCCGGCGTGAGCGCCTCGGTGGTTAAGACATTGGCCGAAGCTGGGCATTTATTGGCTTATGATTTGCCGGGCCATGTGGCATTTGACCAACCCGCGGCCAATGCTGGCAAAACCGACTTATCGGCGCTGCAAAAACCGGTCGCTGAAGCCCTGACGGCGGCGGTGACGGCGCAATCTTTCAGCGTGCATTTGCTCGACGGGGTAACCGGCGCCGGTAAAACAGAAGTCTATTTCGAGGCCATTGCTGCGGCGCTTGAAAGCGGTCGCCAGGCGCTCATTTTATTGCCAGAAATTTCATTAACGGCGCAATTCCTCGACCGTTTTGAGGCCCGATTTGGCTGTCAGCCAGCCATGTGGCATTCTGGACTGGGGCCAGCCGAGCGTCGTCGTACATGGCGCGAGGTTGCCGAAGACCGCATATCGGTTTTGGTCGGCGCCCGTTCAGCGTTGTTTTTGCCGTGGCGTGATCTCGGCCTGATTATTGTAGATGAAGAACATGATGGCGGCTTTAAGCAAGAAGATGGGGTGATTTACAATGCCCGCGATATGGCCGTTGTGCGCGGTCAATTTGTCAATTGTCCGGTGATTCTCGCCTCGGCGACGCCGTCGCTTGAGAGCTATGTGAATGCGCAGCAAAAACGCTATGTGCACCACCGTTTGCCGTCGCGTCATGGCGGTGCCGCTTTGCCGGATATGCAATTGGTCGATATGCGCGCCTCGCCACCACCGCGAGGCCAATGGTTGGTGCCAGAAATGGTCACTGCCGTTGAGCAGGCGGTTGAACGTGGCGAGCAGGCTTTGCTGTTTCTCAATAGGCGCGGTTATGCGCCACTGACTCTGTGTCGGGCCTGCGGCCATCGCTATGCTTGTGAAGCGTGTGACGCTTGGATGGTTGAGCACCGCTTTCGGCAGCAATTGCAATGCCACCATTGCGGCAATCAAAGGCCGGTGCCGCAAATTTGCGACGCCTGCGGTGAAGCCGATAAACTAGCCGCCTGCGGGCCCGGCGTTGAGCGCATCACCGAGGAAGTTATTCATCGTTTTCCGCACGCCCGCACCGCCATTTTGTCGTCTGATATGGCCGGTGGTACGGCCGCCATGCGCGAGACCATTCAGCAAATTGCGGAGGGCGCGGCGGACATTATCATCGGCACCCAAATTGTCGCCAAAGGGCATCATTTCCCAAAACTCAGCTTTGTTGGCGTGGTTGATGCTGATTTGGGCCTGGGCAATGGTGATTTGCGGGCCGCCGAACGGACCTATCAATTATTATCGCAGGTCGCTGGGCGGGCCGGTCGCGCCGCCGTTCGGGGCCACGCCATGTTGCAAACCCATATGCCCGATCATCCGGTTTTGCAGGCTTTGGCGGCTGGCGATCGCGACGCTTTTTTCGAGCGCGAGACCATGGCCCGCCAAATTGCTGCCATGCCGCCTTTTGGTCGGCTGGCGGCGCTGATTATTTCAGCCCGCGATCAGCAAGAAGCGCTTAATTTTGTGCGTGCTTTGGCGCGACAAATTCCCCCGCATTCGGAGATTGTGGTGCTCGGCCCAGCGCCCGCCCCAATCGCCCGAATCCGCGATCGTTTCCGCTTCCGGTTCCTGTTAAAAGGCCCAAAAACGGCTTCTATGCAGGGTTTCATCGACCAATGGCTGGCCCCGGTGAAGCTGCGTGGGAGCTTGCGTTTGTCGGTAGATATTGACCCTTATAGTTTTCTGTAAGTGACGATAAAGCGGGTTTTCGGCCTTGCTTGTGAATGAGTTGGAATTGGGGTGTTGCAAGCGCCCCTGTGACGTGATATTGCATCAGCCATATTGGTGGAATAGCCCTCTTTTCTGCCATATTGTGAGTTTTTCGTCGAGGTGGGCTTAGCCATCTCGCCTAGCAAACAGGATAGTCATTTGTCTTCAAAAGAAAGCATGATTGGTGGCCTAGCCGAACGTTACGCCGTAGCTTTGTTTGAGCTGATGCAGGAGCTGCCTGCCGACGGCCAACAGCAATTGCACGATGATGTCGCGACCTTGCTAGTACTGCTGAGTGAAAATGCCGATTTACAAAAATTAATCCGCAGCCCGATTATCTCAGCCGATGAGCAAACCGCAGCACTTGATGCGGTATTGAAAAAAGCCGGTGGTAGCCAATTATTGCGCAATTTCGTGTCTTTAGTGATTTCCAAACGCCGCACCTCGGCACTGCCCGATATGGCGCGCCAATATGCGACACTGGTGGCGGGTTCACGCGATGAAATGGTGGCCTATATCACCTCAGCGCATGCTTTGGCCGATGGCCAAATTGAAGATCTGAAACGACAGTTAAAAGATGTTTTTGGCAAAACCATTGTGGTTGATGCCAAGCAAGACAGCGCGCTTCTGGGTGGGTTGATTGTTGAAATTGGCAGCCAGATGATTGATGGCTCGCTACGGACTAAATTAAATACGTTGAAAACCGCCCTAAACGGGTAATGAATGAGGCACGCTGATGGACATTAAAGCTTCCGAAGTTTCTTCCATTTTGAAAGAACAAATTAAGGGATTTGATCAAAAATCTGAAGTATCAGAAATTGGTCAGGTTCTTTCTGTAGGCGATGGTATCGCCCGGATTTATGGTCTGGACAATGTTCAGGCTGGTGAAATGGTTGAATTCCCCGGTGGTGTGCGCGGTATGGCGTTGAACCTCGAAGAAGACAATGTCGGTGTGGTGGTTTTCGGTTCTGACCGTGAAATTCGCGAAGGCGACACCGTCAAACGGACCGGCGATATTGTGTCGGTACCGGTCGGCAAAGAATTGCTCGGTCGCGTGGTTGACCCGCTCGGCAATCCATTGGATGGCAAAGGCCCGATTAACACAGACGTGCGCATGAAAGTGGATGTGAAAGCGCCGGGCATCATCCCGCGTAAATCAGTTCACGAGCCAATGCAAACCGGTCTGAAAGCGGTTGATGCGCTGATTCCAATCGGTCGCGGTCAACGCGAATTGATCATTGGTGACCGCCAAACAGGTAAAACCGCTATCGCTATTGATACGATTTTGAACCAAAAAGCCATTAATGATGGCGACGACGAAAGCGCCAAACTGTATTGCGTTTATGTTGCTATTGGTCAAAAACGCTCAACCGTTGCGCAAATTGTGAAAACGCTGGAAGAAAATGATGCGATGAAATATTCCATCGTTGTCGCCGCGACCGCCTCTGAAGCGGCACCACTGCAATTCTTGGCGCCGTTCACAGGCTGCACCATGGGCGAATATTTCCGCGATAATGGCATGCACGCGCTGATTACTTATGATGATTTGTCAAAACAAGCCGTGTCATATCGTCAAATGTCATTGTTGTTGCGTCGCCCGCCAGGCCGTGAAGCCTATCCGGGTGATGTGTTCTTCTTGCACTCACGTTTGCTGGAGCGCGCAGCCAAATTGAATGATGAATTTGGCGCCGGTTCAATGACCGCTCTGCCGATTATTGAAACACAAGCCAATGACGTGTCGGCCTATATTCCGACCAATGTGATTTCAATTACCGATGGTCAGATTTTCTTGGAAACAGATTTGTTCTATCAAGGCATTCGTCCAGCGGTGAACGTTGGTTTGTCGGTGTCACGTGTGGGTTCAGCCGCTCAGATTAAAGCGATGAAACAAGTTGCCGGTAAAATTAAAGGCGAATTGGCGCAATATCGTGAAATGGCCGCTTTTGCGCAATTTGGTTCCGACCTTGACGCATCGACGCAGCAATTGCTGAAGCGCGGTGAGCGCCTGACAGAATTGCTGAAACAGGGTCAGTTCTCGCCGCTGAAAGTGGAAGAGCAAGTGGTGGTGATTTACGCTGGTGTGAACGGTTATCTCGACAAAATTGAGACCTCAGCAGTTGGCCGTTTCGAGGCCGGTCTGTTGGAATTAATGCACAGTAAAGAAAGCGCCATTCTGGACGCCATTCGCGCTGAAAAAGCATTGTCAGAGACAACTGAAGCCGCTTTGAAAAAAGCGATTGATGGTTACGCAGCGAGCTTTGAATAGGCTCTGGTGAGACACTGAAGGGGGCCATCAATGGCGTCATTGAAAGAACTTCGCAATCGTATCGCCAGCG
>Ga0209653_1000143_pt1 | contig 61346 bp, 48 predicted proteins | sample SaaInl6LU_22_DNA_FD_184644 | JGI IMG/M metagenome (GOLD analysis project Ga0209653, IMG submission 184644) | Marine microbial communities from expanding oxygen minimum zones in the Saanich Inlet - ESP_116LU_22_DNA (SPAdes) (version 2) | ecosystem: Environmental > Aquatic > Marine > Intertidal... | reverse complement strand
AACGAAACCTCCAGTGTTTACTGGAGGTTTCGTTGTTTTAGGTTACATATAGGTTACAAGTCTCCTTAAGTTTTATATTCAGTTGGTTATTAGTCGTTTAGTTTGTTGATAATTTTTAATCAACCACATCAGCCTCACAACTCGCAAAAGGAACTCTAGTATCAATAATATTAATATTCAAGGAGGTATGCTTATCCTCTGGCTCATTATTAACCTCGATAGCTCTTAGCTTAGGTATAGCAAATTCAGATAGTTTTAAGAGTAATTCTAAGGCTTTCTGAGGGTTCTTTTCTGCGACTTTATCAAAGAGTTCTTGCACATTACCCATATTGTCTTCTAAAAGCTCTGTAAAAGCCTCTCTAAGCCTTGCTGTAGATTTATTAGGTGTTCCTTTCTGTCTACCTCCGTATTTGATTCCAGTATTGTTTACCATAACTATATATACCTACTATAGTCAGCTAGACTACTGCTAAAAACTCCCGAAACCCATAGGGCACTGAATGTCTTTCCTATTAGATTTGGAACGCCTAGATTGTCTTTTGCCGTCTATATCAAAACTATAGCTCAAGTGTATTTCATGAGAGCCATACGTGCCTCCTAGTAATTTTGAGGTGGTAAAGTCATAGGTATATCCGATGCTTGAAAGATTAATATTTACAATTTGACTTATGCTTATAACCGTAATTTAAACGTTTTTACAGAAGTTAAAATTGATGCAGTAGCAATATTATTTGGGTTTCTTTGTTATTACAACGTAACTTTTATTCAATGCCAAAATTTTCAATTTTATTTTCCTTTATTTTACTGTTTTTCAATGATCTCTTTAACCATTTGATAATCTAGTGCCAAGGTCGCATACATCTGCTTAAGCTTCCTCTTTTATTCGCTTGAGCTCTTTGCCACTCATCCCAGCATAGCGTTCTCGCCACGTGTAAAACGCAGCCTTGCTGATACCATATTATCGGCTTATCTCTTCTGAACTCTTGACATTATCAAACTCCTTTAAAATCTTCGCAATCTGATGCGGTGTAAACTTACTCTTTCTCATTTTTTTTGTACTGTTAAATTTAATTACTTTTTTCTACTTCTTAACAGTACTATTTTTTGGGAAGCTTACACCCCAAGTTATCAATAAGTATAGATAGTACCTTGCATTATTCCGAACCTCGTGCATAACTAAGTAAGCTTAGGGCTTATTTTTGCTCCCATGATTGTAAGAAGCAAAGCACCGCTCAGATTAGGCTTGGCAGGAGGCGGGACAGACGTAAGTCCATATGCCGATTTACACGGTGGTTCTATTTTGAATGCTACCATAAATCTATTTGCAAATACTACCATAATACCAACCGATAACGGTAAAATTCATCTAGAGGCAATGGATATGGAAGCGTCAGAAACGCTTGACTCGTCAGAAAACTTAACTCCAGATGGTAAGCTTGCCTTGCTAAAAGGTGTATATAATCGTATGGTTAAGGATTTTATCAAAAAGCCACTTTCCTTTGAAATGTACACGAGTGTAGACGCCCCAGCGGGCTCTGGATTAGGGAGTAGCAGCACCTTAGTTGTAAGTATAATCGGAGCTTTTGCAGAGTGGCAAAATATTCCACTCGGAGAGTATGATATTGCTCATCTGGCGTATGAAATAGAGCGGGTAGATCTTGGGTTAGCTGGAGGTCGTCAAGACCAGTATGCTGCCACCTTTGGTGGATTCAACTTTATGGAGTTTTACAAGGATGATAAAGTAATTGTAAATCCACTGCGTATCAAACAAAAGTACGCAGCTGAAATAGAGAATAACTTGGTGCTTTTCTATATGGGAACTAGCCGAGAATCTGCCAAGATTATCGAAAAACAAACCGCAAACATAGAAGATAGCAATATAGATGCACTTGAAGCTACCCATAGATTAAAAAAACAAAGTACACGGATGAAAGAAGTGATACTAATGGGACGAATGGATGAAATAGGCGAAGTGCTGCATTACGGTTGGGAGTCCAAAAAAATGATGGCCGCAGGAATAAGCAATCCCAACATTGACAAAATATACGATACAGCGTTGGCCAACGGAGCTACAGGCGGCAAGATAAGTGGTGCTGGAGGCGGAGGTTTCTTTTTCTTTTATTGTCCTCGAGTGTCTCGCCATCAGCTTATTAAGAGCTTGGATCAATTTGGTGTGGAGGCTCAACACTACTCATTTACTCGTAGAGGATTATATACCTATACCTTATTATGAAATTAGACGTAATAATACTCGCAGGCGGACTAGGAACGCGATTGGCTTCTGTAGTAAGTGATGTGCCAAAACCTATGGCACCCGTTGCAGGACAACCATTCCTTGAGCAAATTTTAAAACATTTGCCTAAAGACCATATCCGCAAAATAATACTAGCAGTAGGTTACAAATACGAAAAAATAGAGGAGCACTATGGCAAATCTTATCTTGGAATTCCACTTGAGTATTCCATAGAGAAAGAACCACTAGGTACCGGTGGTGGAATTGGCTTGGCGTTAGCCAAAACTACGGCGGACCAAATATTAATACTCAATGGCGACACCTATTTTGATGTAAATATCGAAGAGATGCTGCAAATCCACAACGATACAAATGCCTTGCTAACCTTAGCCCTGAAGCAAATTGCTTCTCCAGACCGTTATGGAACCGTCTTATTACAAGACCATAGCATTGTACGTTTTCAAGAAAAGCAAGAAGGACTGTCTACCGGTCTCATAAATGGCGGTGTTTATCTAGCAAGCAAATCATTGATAGTCCATTTACCCCAGAAGGATAAATACTCATTCGAAACTGCGGTGTTAGAGGCAAAAGTATCTACAGGATTGCTCAAAGGATATATTTCACAAGGGTTATTTATTGATATCGGGATTCCACAAGATTATGAGCGGGCACAAACCATATTTGCCTAAAGGCGAAACGTGCAAAGAGTTTACGCTCTTTCTAGACAGAGATGGTGTTCTTAATGAACCCATAGTAGATGATTATGCACGTAAGCCAGATGATCTCATACTCGTAGACGAGGTGGCGGAGAGCCTTCGTGTTTTATCACATAAGTTTCAGCGTATAGTGTTGGTTACCAATCAGCAAGGAGTAGGTAAGCAAGTGATGTCGGATGTAGATTTAGAGAATGTGCATCTCAAACTGTATAAGGCTATGAAAAAGAATAACGTAAACTGGTTTGACGTAGCATTTTACGCTCCCTATTTGAAAACTAACGTTCATTCTTGGCGTAAGCCACAAAATGGGATGTTGCTCAAAGCCAAGACTTATTTTTCTGATATCGATTGGCGAAAAAGTATAATGGTGGGGGATTCCCCAGGAGATATGCTCCTTGCAGATTCCTTGGGCCTGACTAAGGTAAGAATTGAAAATCCTCAATTCACCTTTGACAATCAGGATTTCAGCTTTGCTTCTATCCGAGCTTTTGTACAATCTTTGTAAAAAACGTTTATATAAACAACTATTAATGTGCTAGAGCCGTTTTCCTATAGAAAACACACTATTTTTGTGAGAATAGCATTTTGAAGAAATTTACTAAACACATATTATTGCTCATTGGGTGTATTAGTTTTACTTTCACGGCTAACGCAACTCACCTAGTAGGAGGGTATATGAATTATACTTTTCTTAGTAAATTGGCCAATGGTGATTCCCGATACAGAGTAAGCTTTAATGTATATCGCGATTGTGATAATGGCATTCCGCTTGAAGATGAAATAAATGTGGGTGTTTATCTGAATGATGCCGCTAAATCTCGAAATCAAGTAGTTAAGTTTAATATGGTACTCAAGGAGAGGGTGCAAGCTCCTGGTAACGTAGATTGTCCAGATATACGGTCAAATGTGTGTATTGAGTACGGCTTGTACGAAGGGATAATTACCCTTAAGCCTTACAGTGAAGGTTATCATATTACGTACACACGATGTTGTCGTAATGTTCAGAAAAATATAGTTCAAACAGGTGCAGACCCTACACAGGGACAAACATATTACTGCTATATACCCAACACGAGTTTAGAGAATAATTCACCAGCATTTTATGGAGTACCGAGTCCCTATATGTGTGTTAATGATACTACTTCTTTTCTATTTGATGCTGTAGATAGAGATGGAGATAGTTTGGCTTATACTCTAATGAGACCTTATAGCCACGGCGGCATTGGTTTTCCGGTGCCAGAGCCTTCTTTGAACCTAGATACTCCGCTGTTAAGTTATAACCCTGGCTACAGTTGGCAACAACCATTTGGTGCCTCAGGAGGGGCATTCGTAGATAATAGAACAGGTCTTACATCATTTTATGCTACCGAAACAGGTAATTATGTAGTAGGTATTGAAGTGCGAGAATATCGCAACGGTATTCTGCTGAGTCGTACACGATTAGACTTGCAAATTATAGTCTTGGACTGTCGTCCGAACAAAAGACCACAAGTATCTATCAACACTAGTAATCGACTACAAATAGAAGCAGGAACAGAACTTTGTTTTACGGTGTCAGCCTCAGACGAAGATGATTTAGACGCTATTACTCTAACTGGTAGAGGTTCTGTATTAGGCGATGGTGGAGGGATAGGCGGAGGAACACTTGCCACATTCACAGATGCCTCTGGCATATCAGAAGTAGAAAGCGAGTTCTGCTGGATTCCTGATTGCGATGCCGCCAGAAGCCAGCCTTACATAGTTTATTTTACGGCCGAAGACGATGGATGCCCGCCCAAATTTAATAGTTTGGATGTCCTCATAGATGTAATTCCTTTTGAAGGAGCAGAAGATTTAGATGGTCCTATTGAGGTGTGCCAACGTGATGATGCCACTTATAAGGTGCTAGATGGGGATAGCTCGTCCGACTTTGAGTGGGAAATAACAGAAGGAAATATAGTAAGCGATAACACATTAGATAGTGTCGTGATAAACTGGTCAGGCACCGGAACAGGAACTATACGAGTGCGAGAAGTAAGTGCTGCGGGTTGTTTGGGTGATTGGATGACCTTGGATGTTACCATTGTGGAGAGTCCACCAAATCCTGCAATTACGGGTAAGGATACCGTTTGTGACAACGAAAAAAATTTGCAATACAGCGTAGGATCAGTAGCAGGAGTTAGCTATTATTGGAATGCTATAAATGCGACCATAGGGTTTGTAAGTCAAAACGAGATTACAATGGGTACATTAGGAATACCAACATTTACCATAGAGGCTTCTCTTACCAATGCACTTGGTTGTAGAAGCGATACTGTTCAAAAAGAAGTGTTTGTAAGTATCCCGATGCCAGTTATAGATGGACCTACGGTAGTATGTCCTAATTCGGTTGGAGTAGAATACTTTGCTCAAGGAAGTTCCAATAATTCTACCTTTACGTGGTCTGTACTGGGTGGAGTAGTCGCTCAAGGTGATGGAACATCTACTATTTCGGTAGATTGGGCAGAAGAGGGAATTGGTGAGGTAGAGGTTATAGAAATCAATAAATTTGGTTGTAGTAGTGAGCCAATTGCATTGAGTGTCGCTAAATCATACACCTTGTCTGTAGCAAGTATTACAGGACCTGCTGAGATTTGTGAGTTTGACCTGGGTGTAGCGTATAATGTTGTTGCTTCTAATGGTAGTGTTTATGATTGGACCATCTTAGGAGGTCAGCAATCGGCAGGTGATTCTAGTGAAAATATTGCAGTGGATTGGAAGAATGCAGGTGTAGGATCTGTAAGTGTAGTGCAGCGAGCTATAGATGCTGTAAATAACCGAGAGTGTATTAGTCTTCCGTTTACGTTACCTGTTACGATATTTCCTAAGCCTAGTGCAAGCGATATAATAGGTGAAGTTGAGGTTTGTCAAGCCTCGGGTGTTTACGAATATACTATTGCAGGATTTCCTAATTCTACATTCAGTTGGGCGGTAAATGGAGATGACCAAAATATTGATGGACAAGGAACTAATACAATTAAAATATCTTGGGATCAAAGTGGAACATTCACCATCTCGGTTCAAGAATTATCGGAAAATAACTGTCCAGGTGATGTGATCGATACCTTAATAGTAGTTAACCCCAAACCAGTAACCAGCCCCGTAGTAGGTACAGATGTTATCTGCCCAAGTAATTATGAGACACAGATCTATACGGTGAATGGAGCGGTTGGTTCGTCTTTTATTTGGAGTATAGATGGGAGTTTTTCTGTCATCGAAGATGGGAGTAATTCTGTCACAGTAACTTGGGATACGCTAGTAGATGTAGGATTATTAAAAGTTGTAGAGGTAAGCGATGAAGGTTGCGAAGGAGATACAGTAAGACTCAATGTTGAAATAGATAGATTGAACATTGACCTACGTTTTGTTAGCGTAGGTACTCCAGATAATAGGATGAGTATTGATTGGCAATTGCTGAATAATAGCACCGCTGATGAGTTACGTATAGAAAAGCGTGATGCAGGTTCTACAGGATCTTGGACACCTATAGCCACAGTGCCCGGAACGCAAACCAATTATACCGAACTCAATATTAATACAGACGAAAAGGCTTTCCAATACCGCATTGCTGGAGAAAATAAGTGTGATGTGACCATACGATCCGAGGAGCATACGAGCATCCTACTTACTGGTTTTCAAGATGAAAGTTTCAATTCACAACTAACCTTCACAGACTATTTTGGTTGGGTAAATGGAGTAAGTTTCTACGACTTGTTGCTTGAAGATAATATTAGCTCTTATAGGGTGGAGCTTGCCAATGCTAATTCCAATACAAACCTACTACTTGTGCATGACCCGAAACAATATAGAAAATGTTTCCGAGTACAAGCTAGCGAAAATGGGGGAGAGGAAACCTCCTCGTTGAGTAATGAAGTATGCTTCTACTTTTCGCCAGAGGTGTATGTGCCATCTGGGTTTACACCCAATGGCGATGGCTTGAATGATGGTTTTGGCGTGAAAGGCGTGGCGATAAATACTTTTGAAATATCGATTTATAATCGTTGGGGCGAAAAACTTTACAACTCTCAAGATATTGACGAAAAATGGATACCGGAGTATAGAGGAGAAGATATTCAGATGGGAACTTATGTTTATCTGATTACTTATACCGATTTTGAAGATAAAGTGTACCAAAAGTCAGGTACCATTAATCTACTTAGATAGATTGATAATAGGGCGTTTTACTTCGTAAGTTTGATAACCTTCTTGGTCTCAAAGAAATCTTCTTCAAACACCGAATTTAAAGGAGTTTCAACCCATTCTAAATTTTTGTATGTAAAAAGAAGTTCTTGCTTTTCTTCAGTTAAGTCACCCCCTTTTATGAAAATATGACAGCCACTTTTAGCTAAGGCATCCTTTGTTAATTTTACGAGTTTGAGTGCCGGTGCTACTGCTCTAGATACAATGATATCGTGTTTGGCTTGTATATTTTCAAATCGGTCATTTATCACAGTCACATTTGTGAGCCCTAAGCTCTCGGCTACACCTTCTACTACTTTAGTTTTCTTACGTATACTGTCTACAAGCGTAAATGACGTATCTGGATAGAGTATAGCAAGTGGAATTCCTGGGAATCCACCACCGGTGCCTATGTCTAATACAGTTTGTCCCGTGTCTATAGGATAGAGCTTAGCAATACTAAGTGAGTGCAATACATGGTTACAATAAAACGTATCCATATGCTTTCGGCTTATGACGTTTATTTTGGCGTTCCAATCATCATAAAGCGGTTTAAGCTGGGCTATTTGCTCCTTTTGATTGTCTGTAAGATGAGGGAAATATTTGGTGATTAGTTCCATGTTTTAGGTTTCATAAATGGTTTTGTAATACCAAAAAAGAATAAAAATAAAGTATATAGTAAATCATAGTAGGGAAGGGCATAACCAACTCGCTTATAGCCAAGTTTCTTACTCGGTCCGAGAATGACTGTCCATTGTATAAGCCATTTCACGGCCAACGGGCACATTCCTAACCACCAATGCCTGGGATGTAAAATGATAAATAGTATACTTAAGATGTAAATTAGCAATTGAAATAAGGAATAAGTTCCTAGTAAAATCTTAAATCTACCTTTATACAATTGGCCAGTGCTCAGGTGCCGCGTTTTTTGTGTTATCCACTCTTTAAATGAATTAGGACCATGGGAGTAGGTGAAACTCTCAGGAGATAAGCAGATAGAAGTATTACTTTTAGTGGCAACTTCTTGTACAAAGAGGTCATCATCACCTGACATAATATGCTGGTGACTGGCGAAGCCTTTATTATCAAAAAACAATGTTTTAGTGTATGCAAGATTCCTACCTACACCCATATAGGGTTGCTTTCTGTTTGCGTATCCGAAATACTGAACTGCTGTGTGAAAGGTTTCATAATTGACAATAGAACCCAAAAGAGTCCGTTTCACAGTGAGCGGAGAGTTTCCTAAGGCCATATCTGCATTACCCATAGCATTTGCCATATTTTGCAGCCATTTATCACTAGCTGGTTTGCAATCTGCATCAGTGAAAAGCAGGTGCTCATGGGAAGCACCTTTTATACCTAGTGTGAGTGCAAACTTTTTTCCACGTCTAAATTTTTCATCCAAGTTTACCGTTACTACTTTCAGTTTTGGTACTTGCAGGGAGAGTTCTTTGAGGTATTCTTTTGTTCCATCCCAGCTTCCATCATTCACTACCACTACTTCAAAATTGGGGTAGTCTTGGTTGAGAATAGCGGGTAAATTTTGCTCTAAATTTTCACGCTCATTACGGGCTGCGATTATAATAGAAAAAGGTCGTTGTTCCTCCTTAGCCAGAGCTTCGCTTGCTTGCAGGCCTGTAAAAAAGTAGAAATAGTAGGTGACCAGTACGAGCAATGAGAGAGTACTCGCTCCTAATACCGCTATCCCGATTGTACTCAATTCTGTAATCATTGTGGCTAGTTACTTTGTCTAAATCCTAGGGTAGGTAGAATATCAGGCTTGCCTTTGTCCTCTACAGTTATACTGGTAATGTCCTTCGCATTAATGGTTTTAATCATCGCTTTTGTTCGCTTTTCAGGATCTAATTCACTCATTCTTAGATGTTGATTTCTTATAGCTTCCTCCACTATTTTACGAACACTACGCCCGTTGCCAAAGTACTTGTCTTTACCTAAATACATATCAGCTATGAGCTTGTTAAGACTTTTGTCGGCGGCGGAGGCTAATTTAAATCCGGCATCGGCAATTTGATTTTTGGCTATGTCTAATAGTAATGTAGCATCAAAATCATCAAACTCAAATACCTTATCAAATCTTGATTTAAGACCCGGGTTAGATTCTATGAAACGGGTCATATTATCCGTATATCCAGCTGCGATTACAATAAACTGTCCTCTGAAATCTTCCATACGTTTTAGAATAATTTCAATGGCCTCTTTGCCATAATCAGAGTTACCTCCCTCGGTAAGTGAGTAGGCCTCGTCTATGAATAAAACGCCACCCATTGCCTTGTCTATGATTTCACCTGTTTTTATGGCTGTTTGACCTACGTATCCGCCTATAAGGCTTTGTCTATCACACTCTACGAGGTTTCCTTTCTCAAGTATGCCAAGAGCTTTATATATCTGAGCAAGAATTCGAGCCACAGTAGTTTTACCCGTTCCAGGATTACCTGTAAATACGGAGTGTAGACTAAAGCTATTTTGCACATCTTGCTCGGTTTCTTTGTAATAGCGTACAAGTTTTACGAGGCTCTTTATTTCGTCTTTTACAGATTGTATGCCGATAAGGCCATCTAATTTGGCAATAGAAACTTGGAGTAACTCTTCATCAATAGGGATGTCAGGAATCACATTCTTAGGACTAATGCTTAATTTCTCTATATCGGGTACTTGTACTAAGCTGAGTTCTTCTGTGGTGAGGTCAGCAGGGTTTTCGGCATTCATTACACGAATACCTAAGTTTAATTTAGACTCTTCTATAAGAGATACCACTAAGCGGGCATTTCCAAAAAACTGATCGCGGTTTCGGTAGGCATCTACTATTTTTTTGTAAAACATCTCCTCAGCATCTTCAGAAAATTGTATGCCTTTCTTCTTGCTGTGTACTTGGGCTATTTCAAGTAACTCTTGAGGTGTATAGTCTTGAAAATCATAAATCATTCTAAAACGGGATTTCAGCCCAGGGTTAGATTCTATAAATGTGTCCATCTCATTAGGGTAACCTGCTGCTATGATTGCAATATCTTTACCGTCAGAGAGTTCCTTGAGTAATATTTCTATGGCTTCCTTACCAAAGTCTTTACTGTCATCATCTTTACGAGCGAGTGAGTAAGCCTCATCTATAAAAAGGATTCCACCTTCCGCTTTTTTGATGGCCGCCTTGGTTTTGGGTGCTGTTTGACCTATGAATTCCGCTACTAAATCGCTTCTGTCTACCTCATGTACGTGCCCTTTACTAAGCAGTCCAAGTTGCTTGTATATTTTCCCAAGTTTGCGAGCGATTGTAGTTTTGCCAGTTCCCGGATTCCCTTTGAAAACGCAGTTGAGATTTATGCCTTCTTCCTCCTTTAGCCCTTTGTCTTTTCGTATAGCTATGAACTCAAGGTAGTTGGCATACTCGCGTATTCTATCTTTTACGCTGTCTAAGCCAATTAAGTCATCTAGCTCACTTAATGTTTTTTCTACATTATTCACTGCCTCTACGGTAGGTGTTTTAGGCGAAGCTCCGAGTGTTTTAGTACTGCTACCTTTCTCCTCTATGACGTACTCTACAAAATCTTGACCTATGAGAAACTCTTCTTGAGAAACAAGTTGATCCATATACAGAATGTCCAAGTAATACTTTCCTTTGAGCCAGCTGCCTGGTTTGTCAGCTCCCCAACCTACGGTAATTTTAAACTCTTCATCCTGCTGATAAACAAACATTAGTTTACTGATAGAACCTTTGAGTAAATGTGTTTCCGTCAAAAAATTAAACACAAACTCACAACTCCAAAAATCAACCTCTTTGGCTTTATTGACGCACGTTATTTCCGCCCATATATAGCGTGATTCTTGGTCACTAAACTGCTCAAAATATTTACGGTCAGGCTCCTGAACATTATCAAATGGCCCTTCGTAAAAATGGACCTGCTTTATATCGAAATAGGGATTCGTTTTTTTGGTTACTACTCCTATATCTTGGATGTAAAAGTTTTTTTCAGCAACGACTACACCATCTATTTCAACAGACCAAGTATAAGTGCCAATTCCCCAATACGTGCCTAAATTATGGGTACCCCAGCCTTCGCGTAAAAAGAGGAGATTACTATTAGCAGATACGGTTCTATCGCAGTTTAGTCTGCAGATTTCATTTTTGGTATTGTCTTTACATACTATTTCTAGTTTAAGGTCCCAGTCTTTTTTCTTGAAGTGAAGGTTGAAAAAGGAGAACTCCGCATAAACGTATGTCGCCTCGTTTTTGTCAAAGACCGAGCGATACTTTTTCTTATTATCCGCCAGCCATTCTGTAGAGCTATAAACCTTTAAATTTCTAAAAATATAGTTGCTATTTTGGTCCGTTGCCATGTAGGTTCAAGGTTAAATAATTATTCTGAAATAGCCTGCATAATTTGGATGGAAAAAAAGGCTAAATTTCTTTAGCAAAAGTATGTATGTTTCAAAATACGATTATCTTTGCACTCCTTTAAAAGGAGAGGTGCCTGAGTGGCCGAAAGGACTTGTTTGCTAAATAAGCGTACGCCAAAAGCGTACCCAGGGTTCGAATCCCTGTCTCTCCGCAACTAATAGGGTATAGAATTACGTTCCTATAGATCCCTATAAGATGGTTCCATAGCTCAACCGGATAGAGCAACGGTTTTCTAAACCGTAGGTTCCAGGTTCGAGTCCTGGTGGGATCACAAACTTTTTAAGAAAATGCAAATTTTCGAAAGTGCAAGGGTTGCCTATTCCCAATCAAAGGCAGCTCTAATTACACCTCGGGGTGTAGCGTAGCCCGGTTATCGCGCCTGCTTTGGGAGCAGGAGGTCGCAGGTTCGAATCCTGCCACCCCGACCAAAGGTCTAGACCATCTCTAGGCCTTTTTTTTGTGATTGATTTTTCGGTTTTCACTTTTACTTCTTAGTAATATTATGATTCTATAAATGGAGGTCGCAGTTTCTCCCGATAGTTATCAGGACTGCCACCCCGACCAAAGGTCTAGAGTATCTCTAGGCCTTTTTTTTGTGTTCGATTTTTTGGTTTTCATTGGAATACTAGGTTTCTTTTTTTTAGAATTACTACTCTTTTAATGTAGCTAATTGTGTTGCATAAAAAAAGCATCTGCTAAGATAACAGATGCCTCTTTTATACATTGAAAATTAAGTTTATATTGTAAGTAAACTTTTAAATCTGTCTTTGTAACCATATACAAGAACAAGACATAGTACCAGGAATACTGATGCTCCAACAACATTTGCTGGGTCGAAAAATAAATGGAATAATGCAGCATTAAAGAGTACTGCAATAAGAACAGTTAGGCTCAACGGTACAAATTTGTTTAGGATTAAGCCTAGTCCACCAAGTACCTCTAAAACTCCAATAATGGTCATAAATGGAGAGTTCATTAAAATCCCCATAAGTGCTCCCATTTGCTCCGGAATTTCTGTAGGTTGCGGCATAAAATTCAGAAACTTATTTGCTCCAAAAACCACCATCATTAATCCAACTAAAATGCGGACTACAAGTGTTACTTTTTGATTCATAATTATTTATTTTTTGGTTAAAACTACCCGGAATATACCATTTTAATTGCAGGTACATTGAAAAGGGTCTTAGATTTAGCTATTTCTTATTCTCCAATGCGGCCTTTACAAAGCGAACAAATAATGGATGAGGTTCGTCTACCGTGCTCTTAAGTTCAGGGTGATACTGTACACCAACGAACCAAGGGTGGTCGGGTATCTCTACTATTTCTACCAAATTATTATCTGGATTTACTCCTGTGGCTTTCATTCCTGCCTTCTCCATTTGAGCGAGGTACTTAGAGTTGAACTCATATCTGTGACGGTGACGCTCTGATATATTAATTTTTCCGTAGGCGGCATGAGCTTTTGAGCCTTTTTCTAACCTACACTTATATGCTCCTAATCGCATAGTCCCGCCTTTTTGAGTAACGTCTTTTTGACTCTCCATCAGGTCGATTACAGCATTTTTGGTTTCGGTCATCTCGCTACTGTGTGCATCTGCTATGCCTAACACGTTGCGACTATATTCTACAACTGCACATTGCATTCCTAGACAAATCCCAAAGAATGGGATACCATTTTCACGAAGGTATTTTATAGTATGAATTTTTCCTTCAATTCCCCTGTCTCCAAATCCAGGGGCTACAAGAACACCATCAGCTTCCTTAAGTCGATCTTTGATATTCTCCGCATTTAGATTTTCGGACGGTATCATACTCAAGTTTACCTTACATTCATTAACAGCACCTGCATGGATAAATGCTTCTATGATAGATTTATATGCATCGGGTAATTCCACGTATTTGCCCACGAGCGTTATGTTTACCTCGTTCTTAGGATGCTTTAGTTTGAACAAGAAATCTTTCCAGCTCTCTAAGTCTGCTTCGGTACTGGTGGGTAATCTTAGTTTAGCCAATACCACCTTGTCCAGTCGCTCTTTCTCCATCATAAGTGGTACGTCGTATATGGTTTCTACATCTATACTTTCTATTACCGCATTCTGATTCACATTACAGAAGAGTGCGATCTTATTACGAACTTCTTTACTTAGTTTGTGCTCTGTTCTGCACACTAATATGTCAGGTTGGACGCCCGCTTCTAGTAGTTTTTGTACGGAGTGTTGTGTAGGTTTTGTTTTGAGTTCTCCCGCGGCCGCAAGATAGGGGACAAGTGTTAAGTGTATTACCACAGAATCGTCACTACCTAATTTTCTCTTTAATTGACGCACGGACTCGACGTATGGTAATGATTCAATATCACCTACGGTGCCACCTAGTTCAGTTATAACAATATCGTAATCACCACTCTCACCCAAAATTTTCATTCTACGCTGTATTTCGTCAGTCACGTGGGGAATGATTTGTACGGTTTTACCCAAGTATTTGCCGTCTCGCTCATTACCTATTACGGTACTATATACGCGACCGGTAGTGACATTATTGGCTTGTGAAGTAGGGACATTCAAAAAACGCTCGTAATGACCAAGGTCCAAATCTGTTTCGGCACCATCATCAGTAACGTAGCATTCACCGTGCTCATACGGATTCATTGTGCCGGGGTCCACGTTCAGATATGGATCAAATTTTTGGATAGTGACTCTATATCCTCTTTTTTGCAGAAGCTTAGCCAGTGATGCTGAGATTATTCCTTTGCCCAACGAAGAAGTAACTCCGCCTGTAACGAATACGTATTTTGTGTCCATAAATGATTAATTTTTAGTGCCTCAAAAAAGGAAAAAGATGCTAGGAAATAGCGTTTGGCTCCCCGTTTGTGTACGGGTGTCAAAAGTAGGTGAAAGAGAAGGCTATTATGCCAAAGCTTAATTTTGGGATTTCAATATGTTTTCAACAGCAGCTATATCGGCTGGCGTATCTACGCCTACGAGTACATTTTCTGTAACCATAGCAGAAACAACGATATGATTCTGTACCCATCGCAATTGTTCTAAACGTTCTACTTCTTCGAGTAATGAGGGGTCAAGGCTTTTAGTTTCTTCAAAGGCCGTAGCCGTAAAACCATATATTCCTACATGTTTGAAGGCAACATTTGTTCTGAATTCATCCATAAACGGGATAGGAGAACGACTAAAATACGTTACATCACAAAATCCTTCGTCAAAAGTAGTAGGAACGGCTTTTACGATATTGGGGTTACGGTAATCGTCCTCTTTATCAATAGGCTGTATGAAAGTCAGTACATCTACGTCTTCCTCTTCGAAAAGGTCAAGCATTCTGTTGATGTCCTCGGCATTTATAAGTGGTTCATCGCCTTGTATATTTATAATTACATCATACTCGGTACCGTCAGAAGTGAGTATTTCTATGGCTTCTTCACAGCGTTCGGTTCCATTTACAGGTTCTGTACTAGTAAGTATAGCTTGTCCGTCAAATGCTTCTACGGCAGTGATGATTTCTTCGCTATCCGTAATTACAAATACATCCGTAGCATCGCTTTTTTCGGCTGCTTCATACACCCATTGTATCATAGGCTTGTTAAGTATCGGAGCAAGAGGTTTGTTCGGGAACCGTGTAGATTCTAATCGGCAAGGTATGAGGATGACTGATTTCATTTATGTTGTTTGATGTGATTGTTGGGGTAGTTCTAATGACAATTTCTATACCTCCCTTGTCTCATCCCACTGCTCCAAATAGTCTGCTACTCTACGTACGAACATACCGCCAAGGGCTCCGTCTACAACTCTATGGTCATAGGAGTGAGAAAGGAACATTTTGTGACGTATGCCTATCAAATCACCGTGTTCCGTTTCTATAACCGCTGGTTTTTTAACGATTGCACCCATTGCCATAATAGCCACTTGAGGTTGATTGATTATCGGAGTACCTAATACATTACCAAATGTACCTACATTAGTTACAGTATACGTTCCGCCTTGTATTTCGTCTGGCGTAAGCTTATTACACCTTGCTCGATTTGCGAGATCATTTACAGTTTTGGCGAGACCAGTCAAGTTCATGAAATCAGCATTTTTAATCACCGGAACGATGAGGTTACCACTAGGCAAAGCTGCTGCCATCCCAATGTTTATGTTCTTACGCTTTATGATGCTGTCTCCATTTACAGATACATTGATCAATGGGAAGTCTTTAATAGCTTTCACTATTGCTTCTATGAAGATAGGAGTGTAGGTGAAATTCTCACCTTCTCTAGCTTTGAAATCTCCTTTAATCTTATTTCGCCAGTTTACTAGGTTGGTGACGTCGGCCTCTACAAATGAAGTAACGTGAGGCGAAGTATGCTTACTCATTACCATATGGTCAGCAATCAGCTTACGCATACGGTCCATTTCTATGATTTCATCACCCGCATTGAGACTTGGTGCCGGTGCGGATTTAGCAGTTGGTGTAGGTTTAGCAGTAGAAGCGGCGGTGTCGCTAGTTTCTACTGGCTTTGAAATAGTTTCTGGTGTGTTACTCGATCCGCCATTTTTTACAAATGCTAGTATATCTTTTTTATTTACTCGTCCTTCCTTACCCGTGCCTGGAATAGTTTCTAGCTGCTGCATTGATATCCCTTCCGTACGAGCTATATTCATTACTAGCGGGGAGTAAAATCTATTAGTGGCAGTATTCGTTAGTGAAGGAGTGACAGACTCTTTGGCTGCGGATACTGTTTTTTCTATTTCTTGTATAGCAGGTGCTACTGCTTGCGGAGTTTCGGGTGTAATTGCAGTTGGTTGGGCAGTTTCTGCATCGGTAGAGATGATAGCTATGGGTTCGCCTACTTTCACTACATCACCTTCTTCGTATAATTTTTTGACAAGGGTTCCTGCTTCTATACTAGGTACTTCGCTATCTACTTTGTCTGTAGCAATTTCAAGTACTGCTTCGTCTATCTCTATAGCATCTCCTTCGTTTTTCAGCCACGAGATGATTGTTGCCTCAGCAATACTTTCGCCCATTTTAGGCATTATCAGTTTATACTCTCCCATACCTTATTATAAGGTGCAAAAGTACAATTTTTGGCCGTCTCATTTCTATTTTGAAGATTGTTGAACGGATATATGCTTTGTTTAGACCAATGACGAATTATTCAATTTTGTATTTTTTGCTTAACTACAGTGTTGTGTGTATTTTGCACCCTAAATATTTTTATTATGAAGTTAAAATTCTCTTTGCTCCTGGTTTTAGCGTTTGCTTTCTTTACCTCGACTGCTCAAAAAACTGCTACCACCAAGGATGCTAATGGTAATTCTTATACCTATTACTCCAACGACCCTACAAACTCACGCTGGTACACTTTAGATAATGGACTTACGGTTGTTTTAGCTCAGAATAGTGCTAAACCAAGAGTGCAAACACTTATAGCTACAAAGGCTGGTAGTAGCAGTGACCCTGCTGATAATACTGGACTAGCTCACTACCTTGAGCATATGCTTTTTAAAGGCACGGATAAATACGGAAGCCTTAATTACAAGAAAGAAAAAGTATTGCTGGTCAAGATTGACAAGCTCTACGAAAAATATAATAGCACTACCGATGAGGCCCAAAGGAAAAAGATTTATCAAGAGATAGACCAAGTAAGTGGCGAAGCTGCTAAGTACGCTATCGCAAATGAATATGATAAAATGCTGCAAGGTATTGGAGCTCAGGGGACAAATGCCTTTACTAGTTTTGAGCGTACCGTATATGTGAATGATGTACCTAGTAATCAAGTTACTACGTGGTTGGATATAGAGGCAGAACGCTTTAGGAATCCAGTACTACGTTTGTTTCACACTGAGCTGGAGGCGGTATATGAAGAGAAAAATAGAGGCCTAGACAATGACGGCAGAATCGTATATGAAAAGTTATTTGAGGCGGCTTTCCCTAACCATAACTACGGAAGACAGACAACTATAGGTACTATCGAGCACCTCAAAAATCCTAGTTTGGTGAAAATTAGAAATTATTATAACACCTATTATGTTCCTAATAATATGGCGGTGATAATGGCAGGTGATATTGATTTGGACAAAACATTCTTAGAAATCAAAGACAAGTTTGGCTATATGAAGTCTAAGGAGGTGCCTACAATGACCTTTAAGGATGAACAAGCATTAAAGGAGACAACACACATAGAAGTAGTAGGTCCAAGCCAAGAAGGATTGACTATGGGATATCGTGTTCCTGACGCGATGAGCGATGAAGCAGACTTGGTGTACTTAGTAGATCTTATATTAGCTAATTCCAGTGCAGGACTTATAGACCTGAATATGGTAAAATCTCAAAAGTGTCTTCAGGCGTATTGTTCTCCGAGTTTACTAAAAGAAAGGGGATTACATTATTTTGCTGGCTCGCCTAACGAGGGACAAAGTCTAGAGGAATTGGAGCAGCTCTTCTATAAGCAGCTGGAATTATTAAAAAGTGGTGATTTTGATATGGACCTTGTAAAAAGTATTGTACTAAATAAAAAGGTAGATAACATCCGTCAGTTTGATTCATATCAAGGTACGGCTTATGCACTGCTTGACGCATTTGTTATGAATAACTCTTGGGAAAAAGAGTTAGCAGTAATGGATAAAATGCTGGCTTATACTAAGGAAGATGTAGTGAACTTTGCCAAAAAGTACTACACCGATGGTCACGTAGTAGTGTATAAACGCAAAGGAGAGCCGCAAGAACAGGTGAAGGTAGAAAAGCCTGAGATTACCAAAGTTGAGGTAAATAGAGGGAAAACGTCTGAATTTGTTACCGATATTCTAACCAGAGAGACAGAGTCTATCACACCACAAAAACTCGATTTTGAAAAAGAAATACAATTCGGTTCGATAGGAGATGAGGTACCTGTATGGAAAGTAACAAATGGCGACGAGCAATTATTTAATATGTATTACGTGTTGGATATGGGTTCGCGTCACGACAAAAAGCTAGCAATGGCCGTGAAGTACCTCAAATTATTAGGTACAGATAAATATTCAGCAGATGAAATAAGTACAGAGTTCTACAAGCTCGCGTGTGATTTTGGTGTGAGTACGGGTGCTGAGCAAAGTTATGTATATCTTAGTGGACTTGCTGCAAGTTTTGATGATGCTCTAGAACTATTCGAACACCTACTTGCCAATGCACAACCTGATGATGAAAAGCTCAATCAGATGATTAGTCAGATGCTTAAGGGAAGGCAAGATGCTAAAACCAATAAGCGTGCAATACAAGGAAGACTGCGACAATACGCTCTTTACGGAGCCGAAAATCCAAGCACAGATATTCTTAGAGAGGATCAATTACAAGAACTTTCGGGTGAGGAATTGGTGAAGTACATTCATAATCTTACCAGTTATAAGCATAAGATTTGGTATAGCGGTCCTCTTACTATGAGTGATTTTACTACCAAAATGAAAAGCGGACACGCTCTTCCTGATGAGTTTCTTCCTACTCCAGAGCTCAAAGATTATGAAATGTTAGACAGAGAAGGCAATGAGGTGTTTTTTGCTCACTATGATATGGTGCAAGCTGAGATAATGTGGCTCAAAAAATCAAGCGAGTATGATGTCAATGAATCTGCACAAATCTCGATGTTTAATGAATATTTTGGTGGCGGTATGAGTAGTATCGTGTTTCAAGAGATTAGAGAAGCTAAGGCATTGGCGTACAGTACTTATAGTTATTATGCGGGTGCTGGAAAACTAGGTGAGCACAATACTGTAATGGCTTACGTGGGAACACAGTCTGATAAAATGAGCGAAGCCATTGAAGGAATGAATATTCTCCTTACTGACCTACCGCTTGACCAAAAAACTTTTGATAATGGTAAAAATGCTTTGGTACAAGCATTAGAAACTAGCCGTATTCTAAAAAGCTCTATTCTCTTTAACTATGATAACATCTTGAAACTCGGACAAAAAACGGATATGCGAGTTATGAAACGTGAAAAATTGGATGCATTAACCATTGATGATGTGACTAAGTTTCATAATGATAGAATAAAGGGTGGTTATACCTACATTGTACTTGGAGATCGATTTAAGGTAGATCTTAACTATCTAAAGAAGTATGGAATGGTACAAGAATTATCTTTAGAAGAGCTGTTTGGTTACTAAAACCGCACATTCTTTTTAGCAATATAGAACGTAGACCAAGTTGTAATTCAATAACTTGGTCTACTCGTTTTAGGCTAAATTGAGATTGAGTAAGTCGTGGGTAACTCGCAGTAGGTTCACAGCTTTACAGTTATTTCTCGTTGATCATACAGGTAAAGTTTTAACGATGCCAGCTGCTGATCGTATTTAACATGTAATGTATGTCCGTAAAAATCAAGGTCATTGGATAATAAAGAATTAGCGTTGATATTGACGATGAAGCTTATTAGTAATAGTGATAATGTGATTTTGATAAAATTCATAATTGCTTCCTCCTTTCTTACTGAGTATAACTCAAGAGGCATCCAATTAGTATTGAATTGAGACTGAACACCTCTAATTTTAAAAATTTGTGTTGCAAAGTGATGTGCGTTAGTGATTTAAATTTTTGTGAATGAATGACCTTAAATACCTCAGGTAAGTAAGATAGTCGATGATTTGTGGTTATTCTGAAGAATATAATAGACGCTTTTAATTGTATCTCACGCCACCAGCGGTATTTTGTTTCTGTATTTATCACAAAATCCCCCACATTCAAGGTCCACTTAGCTTGGCAGATCTTATTTAGATGATCTATCTTTTCGATAGTGTTGTTCTCCGAGAATAAATAGAAAAAGAAGGCCGCATAAACGGCACTGTATTGGTGAGGGAGCAGGAAGTTGGTCAGAGTGAATGAAGGATATACGTTGTCCTTTGGGTATATTGGTTTGAGCAAGTTGAATCATTTTAATGCTTGCCTCCAGATAGTCAATATGTAGATAAGGGCTATGGTTGTATATTGATTTTAGTATACCACCATTTCCTTCACCAAGTATAAGTAAATGTTCAGTCTTTGGTAGAGTTTCTACAAGTTTAAGCTGAATAGTGGCAAGACTATTGCCAAACACCAATCTTGAAAGGATGCTATAAAACCGGACTATTGAGTTGTAGTGGTCTATCAATTCTTAATAATAGTAAAAGCCACAGCACCTGTAACTTAGGCCTTAGATTGGCTTTTCTACTTTTATGTCAAGTCGAAAATGGTATTATTTTTATGCTCAATATGGTAAGACACTTATTCTGACCTTGCTATGACCGAATGGCCCTTAGTTTTGCAATTCCTAAGCTGTCGTGTTTGCTATCATCATTGGCATAATGAGCATGAGCAATTCTTCATCTTCTACATTAGTACTTGGGAGTATGATTCCGGCTCTACTTGGTGTAGAAAGTTCTACAATGATGTCAGGCGTATTTAGGTTTTGTAACATTTCAATCAGCAACTTAGAGTTGAATCCTATTTCCATATCCTCGCCTGCATAATCACATCCTAATCGTTCTACGGCCTCATTGCTTAGGTCTATATCCTCTGCATAAATGGTCAATTCACTGCCTGTAATTTTTACATTTATTTGGTTTGTTGTCTTATTACCAAAAATACTAATACGTTTTACTGAATTTAAGAAATCTTGACGATTTAGCGTGAGTTTATTTGGGTTATCCGTAGGAATCACTGCATTATAATCTGGATAACGCTCATCTATCAATCTACAGATGAGGATTACATCACCAAATGTGAAGAATGCATTGCTATCATTGAAATCTACTTTAGTCTCTGTATCATCTTGTGGTAGGTTTGCTTTAAGCAGATTCAAGGCTTTTTTCGGAAGGATGAAATTAGTTTCTACACCAGGCTTCACATCTTTATGTTCGATCTTCACCAGCCTGTTAGCATCCGTAGCTACAAATACTGCATTGTCCGGGAAAAGCTGAACATAGACACCCGTAAGACTAAGACGTAGGTCATCATTGCCTGAGGCAAAGATTGTTTGAGCGATACTGCTGCTCAATACACCCGCTGCCATAGTGAAGCTGTTTTCTGAGGTGCTTTCGGGAACTTTAGGAAAATCATCGGCGTTTTGGCCGATTAACTTATAACGACCAAATTCAGATTTCAACTCAATAGCATTATTGTCTATAGTGAAGGTAACTGGCTGATTAGGAAGTGCCTTGAGGGTTTCCATACACATTTTAGACGGTACTGCCACTCTGATATCTTCGTCGGCTTGCACTTCTAGTGAAGTACTCATAGAAGTCTCCAAATCTGTGCCCGTAATAGTGAGCATATTACCTTTTATATCGAATAAAAAGTGATCAAGTATAGGAATAACAGGCTTAGAAACAATGGTACCACTTATTCCTTGTAGCTTATTAAGTAGCTGATTTGTGTTAACGATAAATTTCATTTCAGTGTACTGATTTTAATAATTGTCAAATAAAATCTAAAACGTAGTGATTTGACAAATTTAATGTGCGAAACTTATCAATAAAGAGCGACAAATATTTTGCTTTTTTGTGGGTAACTGAGTTGTGGTTTACAATAATGCGGCAAATTCTGCCTTGAAAGCTTCTCCCTTATCTTTGGCGTACATGGTATGAATAGTGGTTGATATTTCAGCATATTCTAGCCCTTCTTCTTTTAATCTAGTATAGGTTTCTTGCATAAGAGCAGGACGTGGCCCCCAATTAAACAGAACTTCTTGCTCCGCATCCAATGCAATTAACTTGGGAATACTTCTGCCACCATTTGTCAAGAATTGGTCCATGATATCTAGGTTTTCATCTCGTAGTATAATTGTTAATTCAATGCCTGGATTGAGCTCAGCGAGTTTATGTATCCAAGGTAAGTTTTGAGCAGCATCTCCGCACCAGGCTTCACTTATTACAAGCCATTTCTGAGCAGGGAGTGCTTTTACTTTGGCTAATAGCTCTTCATTTATTTTTGCTCGTTTATCCCATCGTTTCATTCGTGATACATTCATACGGGTATAGTGGATCATGTTTTCTGAATGATTGTTCCCAGTGGTTTTACCTTGTTTGAGAAGTTCGTCTGTCAAAGTTCTATACGCCTTATAGGTGTATGTATTTCTATCATTCAGGCTTATATTAAACTTCATATTGCTACTTACGTTAATGAGAGAAAATACTGACTATCTATCTTTTCTAATAAGGAATATCGCGACAAGAATACAGGCTAAACCTCCTAGTTGGTAAATGGATATTGGCTCATTATCTATAACTCCCCAAAAGAGTGCTACAATAGGAATGAGATAGGTTACTGAGGTGGCAAATACCGTGTTGGTTTGCTGAATAAGTCTATTAAACATGATGAGACTAATGGAGGTGCCAAAAATGGCAAGGACTAATAAGGCCCCAATGGATTTTAGATTTTGAGTGTCTGATACATCAAAATCGACTCCAAGATAAAATAAGAGTCCTACTCCGAAAACAGAGATTATGGCAAGTGGAAATGCTGCAACTAGAAGTGGAGGATAATCGTCTAGTTTTTGCTTTATGATATTTACGTTAATGCCGTAGCAAAATGCGGCAGCAACCGCCAGTAGGGCATAAGAAGCATCAAAATCTATCTTCTTATTTGCGATTAAGAAAAATGCACCTAATAGACCGAAAACTACACCCCAAATCTTAAGTTTATTAAACCTAACACCGAGGAATAATACACCGATGAGTAAGGCAAATAATGGTGTTAGTCCATTTATGGCTCCAGCTAATGAACTGGAAATAACAGTTTGAGCTGCGGTAAACAAAAATGCGGGTATAGCACTACCCAAAAAACCGCTAATAATGAAGTACTTTAAATCACCTTTTCTAATTTCGAGCTTATTCCATTTAACAAATGGGAGTAAGGCGATGCCCGCAAAGGAGATACGCATAGCGGCTACCTGATAACTGGTATATACCTTGAGGCCTTCTTTCATAAGTATGAAGGAGCTTCCCCAAATGAGGGCTAGAATACCAAGAAAGAGATATGGATTAATGGGTTTGTTTTTCATGTATGAACTTCTAGGCCTTGGAAAGGTTTGTGAGCAATGAATCGTAGGTTGATTTGAATAGAAATATTAATGTTATTTCTTACGACAAGACCAAGTATAATTAAATCGAGCCACTTCTTCATTACTTTCGTTGTAGGAAATTACGGGCAGGTCTATGCTATCTCCTTCAGACGTATTCAATACATGAGTAATGAAGGAATGAGCAGCCTCTCCTTGTTTACACTCAAATCTGATTTTGCCAACGGCTTTTTTAGAGAAACTAGCATTCGTTTTTACCAATAACATGGAAAAACGTGTTTCCTCATCCAAGTATTGAAATAATAGAAGTCCGGTTGCGAGTTCTGCAGCCATGTGCATAGCTGCAAAGTATATCGAGCGAAATGGATTCTGATTTATCCATCCAAACTTTACACATGTTTCGGTTCCCTGTTCATCAAACTTAGTCACTTTTACACCTGCAATATAGGCAAGAGGTAATTTCTGTAAAAGGAAAAGTCGAATTGAACGAGTTAGTGCCTTTTTGCGAAAATTTACGGCGTTTTTCATTGTTTAATTCAATTGTTCTTTTTCTTCAGGTGATAGACCGAAGTCCCGAGCTATTTTAGTTTTTAATGGTCTGAAGTACAGGATAAAAACCCCTGCCATAAGCCCGTAAAGTAGCAGATTTAATCTGCCCGAAAGATAAAACAACACCGCCCCAAATAGTGCAGTACCTGTGAGCATAGCCCATAGTATTACCATGCCAGATTTATACGCTTCTAGTTTTACGGAGAGTTTTTCATCTTTAGCGATTTGTTTCATCCGTTTATTTATTAAGTACCGTGCACCAAAAAAAGATGCTACTCCTATGATAGGTAGAATTAACTCTAGCACCATATAATCTAAAGAAGGGGAAAGTTGCTTCCCACTCTGTACGGTGAGCGTATATAATACTCCCATTGTAATCGCTACAATGAAGCTGATGGTAAGGTGTACAATCGTCATAGACTTGAGTATACCTTTAGTTGTTACATTATTGCTCATAATAGACTTATTTGGTCACCTGAGGTGAAACTGTCACGGTTATCTGCTTTGTCTTTTGATGGTAATTTGGGAACTGCTTCATCTGGTATTTCCTTTAGTGAGTTGTCTGCCTCTGGAGCTGGCACATCATTGCCTGCTCCGTCGTCCTCACTTGGTGGTGTAGGTTGTGGGTCTTCATTAGGTGGAGGTGGCGGGAGTAATTTTGCTTTCACAAACTCCTTACCACATAGCTTGTTTCCGATGCTTTTCCATCCTTTGACGTCAATGAATTCCACCAAGTTTACTTCTTCCATTTTTTTTTCACCTGTTTTATTCTTGGTAGTGAGTTCTATGATAGGAGTTACTTGAGTAGTAGCAAGTATCATCTTACTACCTCGTCCTTCGGTTATGAATGAGAAACGCTTATCATTCGTAGAAGTTTCTATTTTAAAACGCTTTACGCAGTAATTTTTATTGTTACCGTCATAGTGCAACACACTTATACTCTTACCGAGGTCGTATTTCTCAATTATACTTATCTCCTTATTCGCATAGTGATTGGTCAGCTCGTGATTGGTAATCTCGTATTCACCGCCTTGGTATATCACGAGTATTTGATCGTCTGTTTGGAAACTGCCCAGATATTCTCCACGTTCGTGCAAATTGAGTCTACCTATACCTGGCTCGTACCATATATCTCTCCCGCCTATGGTGGATACGCCTTTTTCTTTGAGGTCAATCTTACGAACCGGGTGCTTGGACACTAAGTTTCCTTGACTGCCACGTCCTTTTATGGCAAGGTCTGCAAAGTTGTAGTCAAAGAGCTTAGTGCGTGCTTTTGCGGCAGAGTGTAAGTATACATTTACTATCTCTGCTTCTCCATTTGGATTTGCTGTGAAATAATGCAGTTTACTACCCTCAGTTCCTTTGGTTACGTTGTATTCCTTGTCACGCGTAATACTCAGTACATTGAAACGTTTGGCCATTGTTTTCTTACTTGCACCGTCGGTGTATATGGCGTTATAGGTGAGGCGATCATCATTCTTGCGGAATACTGCTATGTGAATAATGTTCTTGCCAAAAAATGCCTTAGCAGAAACACGGCTTACAGAGTAAGTGCCATCTTTACGAAAAACAACAATATCGTCTATATCCGAACAATCACAGATGTACTCTTCTTTTTTGATACCAGTGCCCACAAAGCCTTCAGCGAGGTTAGCATATAACTTCTCGTTGGCAACGGCAACTACCTTGGTGTTTATTTCTTCAAAGTCCTTTATCTCTGTCTTACGCCCTTTTTCTTTACCGAATTTGTTTAACAAATCTTGGTAGTAGGCAATAGCATACTCGGTGAGGTGGTCTAGGTGATTATTGACTTCAGCAAGAGCGTCTTCTATTCCTTTTAACAGTTCATCTGCCTTAAAGGTGTCAAACTTAGAAATACGCTTTATCTTGATTTCTGTCAAACGGATAATGTCCTCCTCAGTAACTTCTCTTTTGAGATGCTTGATGTGTGGTTTTAACCCTTTGTCTATAGCCGAAAGTACACCTTCCCACGTTTCTTCTTCCTCTATATCGCGGTATATACGTTCTTCTATGAATATTTTTTCGAGTGAACTAAAGTGCCATTTTTCTTCTAACTCACTGCGTTTGATTTCTAATTCACTTCTTAATAACTGAACGGTGTTTTCGGTGTTGACTTCTAATATTTCAGATACACCCATAAAACGCGGTTTATCATTTACGATAACACACGCATTAGGAGATATAGAAGTTTCGCAATTGGTAAAGGCGTAAAGTGCATCGATGGTTTTGTCGGTAGAGATATTGTTGGGCAATTGAATCTCCACTTCTACATCTTTGGCAGTATTATCTACTACCTTTTTTATCTTTATTTTACCCTTATCATTAGCTTTAAGGATACTGTCTATAAGCGAGCCGGTGGTGGTACCGTATGGCACATCGGTAATAGCTAGGGTATTCTTATCTTTTTCTACGATGGTGGCACGCACTTTGATCCTCCCGCCTCGTCTACCGTCTTGGTAGTCAGATACATCTACTTGGCCTCCTGTTTGAAAATCTGGATAGATAATCGGTTTTTTACCTTCCAGAAGCTTAATGCTTCCCTTTACCAATTCCACAAAGTTGTGCGGCATTATCTTGGTGCTCAAACCTACGGCGATACCTTCTACCCCTTGAGCAAGTAGTAGGGGAAATTTTACAGGTAATGTGATAGGCTCATTTTTACGGCCATCATAGCTTTTTTGCCATTCGGTGGTTTGCTTATTAAAGGCTACAGCATTGGCAAATTTGTTCAGACGAGCTTCTATATATCGCGGTGCAGCAGCACTGTCGCCAGTACGTACATCGCCCCAGTTTCCTTGGCAGTCTATGAGCAAGTCCTTTTGTCCCATGTTTATAATAGCACCGCCTATGGCAGCATCACCGTGTGGGTGATACTGCATAGTACTACCAATTACGTTGGCTACCTTATTGTATCGGCCATCGTCCATTTCCTTCATGGCGTGCAGGAACCTCCGTTGTACAGGTTTTAGTCCATCATTAATATGAGGCACTGCTCGCTCCAAAATCACATAACTGGCATAATCCAAAAACCAGTCTTCGTACATTCCTTTTACAGCACGTTGACCGTCTTCTAAGTCTACCTTTATGACCTTCTCCTCTGGGCTCTGTTCCAATTTATCGTCTAACTCTTCGTTCTCGTCCATCTTCTATTACACAGCTTCTATTTCTTCTTTTTGAGAGGCGGTTGCTAGGGCCGCTTCTTCTTCCACTTCATCTATTTCGAGTCTCAGGTTGTCAATGATAAATTCTTGACGTTGCATGGTGTTTTTGCCCATATAGTATTCCAATATTTTATTGATGCTAGAATCCTCTGTAAGGAGTACAGGCTCTAGTCTAATGTCTTCTCCTATAAATCCACCAAACTCATCAGGTGATATCTCTCCAAGTCCTTTGAATCGTGTAATCTCGGCAGTCTTACCTAGTTTCCGTATGGCATCAAAACGTTCTTGGTCGGTATAGCAATAAAGCGTCTCTTTTTTATTTCGTACTCTGAAAAGGGGTGTTTCCAAAATGTAAACGTGTCCTTTTCGCACCAAGTCTGGGAAAAACTGTAGGAAGAACGTAAGGATCAGCAATCGGATGTGCATTCCGTCTACATCGGCATCCGTAGCTATTACTATTTTGTTGTAGCGTAGGTCGTCTATGCTTTCCTCTATATTGAGAGCGTGTTGTAAAAGGTTAAACTCTTCATTTTCATATACTATTTTCTTTTTCAACCCAAAGCTATTTAACGGTTTACCTCTCAAACTAAATACCGCCTGTGTCTGTACATCACGAGCCTTGGTTATACTTCCACTTGCCGAGTCTCCTTCGGTGATAAATAGCGTAGTTTCTAGACGATTTTCTTTTTTCTCGTCGGTAAAGTGTACTCTACAATCACGCAGTTTTTTGTTGTGAACGCTTGCTTTTTTGGCACGTTCGCGGGCAATCTTTCTAACTCCCGCCATGTCCTTACGTTCACGTTCACTTTGTTGTATTTTTCGATGAAGGGCTTCGGCAGTTTCAGCATTTTTGTGCAGGAAATTATCCAGTTGTGATTTTACAAACTGATTAATCTCTGTTTTCAGCGAAGCTCCACCCGGAGCTATCTCCGTACTACCAAGTTTAGTCTTGGTTTGTGACTCAAATACCGGCTCTTGTATACGCACTGATATAGCGGATACGAGCGATGCTCTGATATCTGTAGGTTCATAGTTTTTGCCATAAAAGTCACGAATAGTTCGCACCAATGCCTCTTTTAAGGCTGCTACGTGTGTTCCGCCTTGTGTGGTATTTTGACCATTTACGAAGGAATAGTAATCCTCACCATAATGATTATCGTGGGTGATGGCCATTTCTATATCCCCATCCTTAAGATGAATGATCGGGTACTTTATTTCTTCTTCGTTGGTTTTTCTGTACAATAAGTCAAGTAGTCCGTTCTTACTAAAGTACTTGTTGCCATTAAAATTGATAGTAAGACCTGCATTCAGATATACATAGTTCCACATTTGATTATCAATATATTCATTGATGTATTTATGGGTTTTAAAAATATCGGTATCGGCCGTGTATTCTACATAGGTTCCGTTTTTCTCATCGCTTTTTTCCCGCTTTTCGCTTACCAATACACCTCGCTCAAATACGGCCGTCATACTCTCAGCCTCCCTAAAGCTACGCACCATAAAGTAGGACGAAAGGGCATTCACTGCCTTGGTACCCACACCATTCAGGCCAACTGACTTTTGGAAAACTTTGCTATCGTACTTAGCACCTGTATTGATTTTACTTACTACATCTACTACTTTGCCTAGTGGTATTCCTCTTCCAAAGTCACGGACAGATACCATATTGTCGACCAGATTGATATCTATTCGTTTACCATTACCCATCATAAACTCGTCGATACAATTATCAACAACTTCCTTCATCAGAATGTAGATACCATCCTCTGCAGATGAGCCATTTCCGAGCTTACCGATATACATACCGGGGCGGAGTCGTATGTGTTCTTTCCAGTCTAACGACCGGATACTATCTTCGTTGTATTGATTTTCAGCCATTTAACTTTGGTAATATTATGGTCTATGGTGTAATGCTCAAATGTAGCATAGATAGTGCTTCAGCCGTAGTTTTGCTTAGGGAATTTATAAACAGGAGTGTGGATAGCGTAGGATGAAAATTAGATAGACGTAGGCATTATATAAATCGTGAATCAAAACAAAATTGTTCCTTATTCGGTTTAGGCCTTATTATCTAGATAGAAGCTAGCCTTGTACGATTAACTTTAGTCTGTAAGTTGGGTTGCACGACAATTATTGTTATTTATCGTTATCTCTCAAATTGTGATTGTTTCATTAAATCCACATTACGATACTCAAAGTAGGAGAGGTGAGGTGGTATTTTTATACGCCTGTTTCTAATAGCGGTAGATTGAAGACTATTCTGTATGAACTTGCAGAAGAACAAGATTACTACTGGCAAGTGGAGTTGGTGTATAATCTAGATAAGGTATTGTCAAGTTCAGAAAATGTGGTCATATCTAGTGATGCGTTCATTCTCAATGAGTAAGCAGTGGTTAAACATAGTAGAATACATTAGAAATATGATAGCTGGTCAGTTTTTGAACTAGAGGAATGAACCTAGCCATAGACATATACTAACACGAGAAAGGAACTACTTGTGTTGGATTGCTTTTTGCCCCGATAGCTATCGGGGGGGTAAGAAATAGTGAAGGTAATCAAAGCATACCTAAATGAGGTAGAAGAGTATGTGCCAGGAGAATTCTACAAGCTTGAGCTACCGTGTTTTATGGTGGTTATTTACCAAGTAAAGCAGTACAAAGTAGATTTCATAATCTTAGATAGTCGTGTACAACTCGGAGAAGGAGAAAAAGGCTTAGGAGAATATGTGTATAAGGCTCTTGATGAAATGTATCTTATCATTGGCGTAGCCAAAAGAAGTTTTCACAGCAACGCGGAATATGTCCGAGAGGTGAGGAGAGAGTGAAAATCCGCTATATGTATCTGCCATAGGATGTGATTTGGATGAAGCTGCGGAATGCATTCGAAATATGCACGATGATTATCGTATTCCTACCATTTTAAAGGAGGTAGATAGGTTGGGCAGAGTTTAAGCTCAAACTTAAAAACCAAGTTCAAATTCAAATGTTTTAACCCACGGAAAAAGACTTATTTCTCTTACTTACTCAATGGTTTAAATTTTTAGAAATTAAAAAGCCGAATATTTTGTCTACACGCTGACTCTACTTAGTATGACAAAATAAAAAAAACTCCCTTCGTCAGTGGCGAAAGGAGTTCCTCTGGTATTATTTATGGGTGTTTTACAAGGTACGTAGGGAAGTGTGCTCCATCATTTTACGCATATTGTTAAGTGCATAACGCATACGACCGAGAGCCGTGTTTATACTTACGCCAGTCATATCGGCTATCTCCTTAAAACTAAGATCACCATAATGACGGAGGATTAGCACCTGACGTTGCTCTTCGGGCAATTGGTCTATCACTTTACGTACGATATTCTCTTTTTCGGTACGAATAAGTTGCTCTTCGCGGTTATCTACGGCAATTTTTATTTTACGAAATACATCTTCACCATCACTATTGGTAACGGTAGGCATACGCTTCATTTTTCGGAAATAATCAATAGCCATATTGCGAGCTATGCGTATAGCCCACGGCAAAAACTTACCTTCCTCATTGTATTTACCTCTTTTGAGATTTCGAATGATTTTGATGAATGTTTCTTGAAACAAGTCTTCCGCTATATAGCTATCCTTTACAATAAGAATAATAGTAGTGAAAAGTCTGTCTTTGTGACGATTGATTAACATTTCAAGACACGCCTCGTTGCCTTGTACATACTGCTTTACCAGTGCTTGATCTGAAATTTTTAATGAATGCATAATACCTATGATTTATTAGTTGAAAAAAATGAAATTTAACTAGTATAGGTATTTCTTATAAGCGATTCTTTTAATTAATGTTACAACTAAGATAGAATAAAAAATCCAATCTCCCAAAATATTGTTTCCAATATGGACTATTTAAGTCAAATTTGCCTCCTTTTGGTATCCGCACAGACATATACATGACAAAACAGAAATACATCGACATACAAAACGCTCATTTACACAACCTAAAAAATGTAGATGTACAAATACCCCGAAATCAATTGACGGTGGTGACTGGTTTGTCGGGGAGTGGGAAGTCAAGTCTAGTGTTTAACACCCTATATGCCGAAGGTCAGAGGCGTTATGTAGAAAGCCTGAGCAGCTATGCTCGTCAGTTTCTTGGTAGGCTCGAAAAACCGATGGTTGACAATATACGTGGACTCACACCGTGCATCGCCATAGAACAAAAGGTGAACACCCGAAATCCTCGCAGTACAGTGGCGACTAGCACGGAGTTGTATGATTACCTCAAATTGCTCTGGGCTCGTGTAGGCAAAACAATGTCACCTATTAGCGGCCAGGAAGTGAAAAAACATAGTACGAGTGATGTAATCGAGTTTGTACTTGGTCTAGGTGAAGGAACACCAGTATATATATGTTATAAACCTATTGCAGATGGAGATCGAGATGTGCTAGAAGTAGCGATGCAAAAGGGCTACAATAGAATATGGAGCGATGGTGAAACACATCGGATGGAGGATGCACTGGGAGATAAGAAACCTAAGGATTTTCATGTATTGGTAGATAGACTCAAAGCTACCCAAGCCGACCAAGATTACAAAAGTAGACTGTCAGACTCCATAGAAACGGCATTTTGGGAGGGTGACGGAGAAACGACTATTATTACTGACACAGAGCAAAAGACCTTTAACAATAAATTTGAGCTGGACGGAATGAGCTTTGAGGAGCCTTCGGTCAACTTACTTAGTTTTAATAATCCCTATGGTGCATGTGGAGAGTGCGAAGGATTTGGGAGTATTATCGGTATAGACCCCGAGTTGGTCATCCCAAATCGTTCGTTATCCATATATGAAAATGCCGTGGCTTGTTGGAAAGGAGAAACTATCAGCCAATGGAAACACCATTTTATTCAGCAAAGTGCTAAATACAACTTCCCCATACACCGAGCCATAAGCGAACTTACTGCTAAGGAGCTTAAGTTACTGTGGAATGGAAAGAAAGATGTGGCGGGATTAGATGACTTTTTTCAGTACTTACAAGAGAATTCTTATAAAATACAGTACCGCGTGATGCTTAGTAAGTATCGTGGTAAAACTACATGCCCAAGTTGCTTGGGAACCCGTATTCGCAAGGATGGTAGCTATGTGAAAATTACCAATCAAGGAACCAATCCTGATTTTATGAAAGATACTAAGCTATCTTCACTCAGTGAAATATTATTGCTCAATTTAGAGCAAGCTACTGAGTTTTTTCAAAAACTAAAACTGGAAAATCAAGCGAAGGAAATTGCCAAACCTATATTGGTAGAAATCAATAATAGACTGGACTACTTAATGCGTGTAGGATTGAGCTACCTTGGCTTGAATAGATTGAGTAATTCACTCAGTGGAGGGGAGAGTCAGCGTATTAATTTGGCAACTTCCTTAGGCAGTAGCTTGGTGGGCAGTAGTTATATTCTTGATGAGCCAAGTATTGGTTTGCATAGTAAAGATACCGAACGTCTTATTTCAGTATTGCACGACCTTAAGGAAAAAGGCAATACTGTAGTAGTAGTGGAACACGATGAGGATATGATGCGTACGGCAGATTATCTTGTAGATATGGGACCAGAGGCGGGGCACTTAGGTGGTGAGATTGTTTTTGCTGGACACTACATCGATCTCAAAGGCAAAGACACACTTACGGCCAAGTATTTGGATGACGTGGAACGCATAGAAATACCGAGCATACGCCGAAAATGGAATAATAAAATTACACTCGTAAAGGCTGCTCAGCACAACTTGAAAGGAGTTACCGTAGACTTTCCACTCAATACACTTACGGTAGTAACAGGAGTGAGCGGGAGTGGTAAAACATCCTTGGTGAAGGGAATATTATACCCCGCAGTACTTCGCGAAACACAGCAGTATAGCACCCAACGTATAGGTGAGGTGAAGGAAATAATGGGTGATTTCAACTCCTTTACTGCAGTGGAACTGGTAGATCAGAATCCGATAGGGAAATCGAGTAGGAGTAACCCGGTAACTTATGTAAAGGCTTATGATGCCATACGCGAGTTGTTTAGTACCATGCCTATTGCCAAACAACGTGGTTACAAGACCAAGCACTTCTCTTTTAACGTAGACGGCGGTAGATGTGATAATTGCCAAGGTGAAGGTGAAGAGGTGGTAGAGATGCAGTTTATGGCCGATTTGCACCTGACCTGCGACGAGTGTGGTGGTAAACGTTTTAAGGAAGAGGTACTTGAGGTTGAGTTTAAGAAAAAGAACATATACGATGTACTGAACCTTACGGTAGAAGAGGCGGTTGACTTTTTTGCAGGGCAAAAGACAATAGTAAATAAACTCCTGCCACTCAAGGAAGTAGGGCTTGGATATGTGAAACTAGGACAAAGTAGCAATAGCTTAAGTGGAGGAGAAGCTCAACGTATAAAACTAGCAACCTTCTTAGCCAAATCACAGAACAAGGACAAGGTGCTCTTCATCTTTGATGAGCCTACTACGGGACTTCATTTTCACGATATTAAGAAGCTGCTTAAGTCGTTCAACGCCTTGGTAGACAAAGGGCATAGTATTGTAGTCATAGAGCACAACTTAGATGTGGTAAAATGTGCTGATTGGGTAATAGACCTGGGTCCAGAAGGAGGCGACAGAGGCGGAGAGCTCGTGTTTACGGGTACTCCCGAGGATATGGTAAAACCTACAGCACTCAAAAAATCGGTGACCGCACAGTTTTTGAAGGAGAAGATGTAATTTTAATATTAGATTCTACTCCTATAACATCGTATAACTTTTTATCTATATACTCTCAATAGTTTGAGACGTATTTATCTTTTATGCTATGCGGGGTAACCCAAAAACAAATAATACTTATCACCAGAAAACAAAACGACACTATTAAATAGCTCGAGCTAAAAGAAATTATTGCAATAACTAAATATTATACCGGGAATTATTGCAGAGTTTCTTATGTGCTTTTTTACTTTTTCTGGTGTTGTAGATGAATAAAGAAAAAACTTTAGGTAGTCCTTTTTCGTATGTATTGTCCTAAACTCTATCATTCTCAAATTCAATCATTCAAAATTTAAGAAACTTTACCTCTCTTCGTCAAACCAAAGCGTATAGTATTTACGGCCATTTTCGTCTTCTCCGCGTTCTATCTTATTACGGTCACCGTGCACGTATACGGAGAAGTTTTTGTCTAGTTTTATTACACTTTTGAAAACGCCCTTTTTCTTATTCACGGCCGTCTCATTCAGATCGAAACTTTCGGGTATACTTACTGCTCGCTCTCGTTGGTAAGACGTAGTATAATCTTGAAAGGTATCTACAATATCAGGTTGCTGCAGCACCACATTGGCAAATTCAGATAGATCAAACTGCTCTTGTTCTTTGAAATAGTCCGCAGACTTATTGAGCATATCTGCTTGGTCTGCCTTGTCTGCCGCAAACTCCTTAGGTAATTCCTTGGTGATAAATTCCTTAGCAAGGTTCATCACTGTTTCGGTTTGATAATAGGCGTCTTCTCGCTGTTTTACGTGTAGAAAGAGGTCAAACCAAAACTTCGCATCACCTCCTTTGTTGGTATTGTCTATCACACTTAGCGTGTAGCCTTTTTCTTTTTCGGAGTTGAATATTATGGCTCCCTTGTCTAGCTTTTTGATGTGTATGCCTTCTTGGCTGCTAATGCTGAAGCTGCCATCCTCCTGCAGCACATCTAAGAAAGTGTCTTTAACTTCCGATTTGAAAAGCCCAATAGCATCTACTGCTTCTCCTTCTAGTAGTACATCTTTGATGTAGGCGACATAAAATTCTCCACCTTTTATTTTGGGATGATTTCCTTGCTCGTATAGGTGTTTAGCAATACTGCGGGAGTGTGCTACTAAGTCCTCTGGGTTGGTGAATATTGCTTCTGCATAGGCAAAGACTTCATTGAGGTTGATGTGAGACTCATGATGGAATCGGTAGTATTCGTTTTCCTTAAATGAAGATAGGAAGTAGGTAAGGAGGTCTTCTTCTACTTCATCGCTATATTGGAGTTTTGTGTTGCCTAGTGTGAGTAGCTCTTCGTTGAATGAGTTTCCTACGTAGTGCAGCACTACATCTTGTATTTTAGTATCTGAGTATGCGAGCATTTTAGTTTATTTCTTTTAGTTTGATGTACAGTATCCCAAAGACCATAGCCAAACCAAAGCTTAGCAGCGTTCCTATGAGCATATATTCTGTTAATTTTCTGTTTTTGGCCTCTGATAGGTCTCCAAAGCGAAAAGCTGATTTAGCGGCTATAAGTAGTCCTATAGCAGACCATTGGTTTAGTATTACAAAGGTAAATACTAATAAACGCTCTAGTATTCCGATGAACTTGCCCGCTGACTGTAATGATTTGTTATTCTCTTTATCTATGTCCTTATCCCAGTTTTGAAGCAGTACACGCATTATAATAGAAGATACCACGGTTGCCATGAGCGTCAGTGTCGCTAGTAGCATGTTATTCGGATTTATGATATCCGTTAGAGGAATAGCTAGTTCTGTGCAGATTATGACGAGCATGTAGAGTATAGCTATATGCAGTGCTTGGTCTACAAAAAATAGGATTTTAGCATTGCTTTTATTCTGAATATGGAGCTTGCCAAGGTCTATGAGGTAGTGTGATATCACTATGGGAATGGTTATCCATAGGAAGCTGGACTGTAGCAGTAACAATAGCCCAAGAGTACATACCCCATGGATAGCTATATGAATGTATAAATATTTAGACTTCTGTTTGTTGGCCTCCTTATGAGTGACCCATTTGCTAGACTGAAACACGAAATCTCCTAGTACGTGTGCCAATAGTATGGCAGTGAAGAGTCCTAACATCTTTCGGTTATTCTATATTCAAAATGACGGATTAACTTCATAAGCTCTTGGTATCCAGATCTTTTGAGTCCAGCACTTATATTGCTTTGTGATTTTTTTATTTTTTTAGCCAGTTCTAGCTGACTCATATCTTGATTTTGAAGTGCTGTCTTAAAGATAAAAGCATTGGTAGCACTCCAACTATCAGCGGTGAGTAGGCCTAGTCCTATAGCCATATTAATCTCATTATCTAGCTCCGCCCACGGGCTTTTTACCTCTAGAGTGCTTTTTAGAGTATTGAAACAATCTCCAGAATTTTCAAATGCCGTGCCGTTGGATTCTGTAATTTTGGGAGCAGCATACGTTTTATCTCCTATGCCTATAGCTATGCGTACATCCAGTTCTCTGTGCTGCTTTATCTCTGATTTTATAAATAGAGCAGCGTGTAATGCTGCTTTAGCATCTACTTCTAGCTGAAAACTATCGCCTCGGTATATCTCCCATGTTTTAGGCGATTTACCAAATGTGTTGAGTGTCTTCTTCAGTGTTTTTACCCATTCAGATGCATCTACACTTCGTGAATTTACAATGTCACCCGATAGTATTGCTGTTACATCCATTCCTACAAATGTATTTAATTATATGCGAAAAAGCAGATATTATTGATTATATGCGAAAAAGCAGATATTTTGAATTATATGCGAAAAAGCAGATAATTAGGTTTTGGGTGACTACGGACTCAATATGCTTTACTGCATGTTAATTATCTGATTTTTAGGTCGTATTTTGATTTGTTTAATCAATTTTTATTTAACCCGGATTTAGAGGAATTTATTGAAATTTACGTACCCACATAAAACAAAATGCCCCAAACTAAAGCTTGAGGGCATAATGGGGGATAATACTGCTCTAATTAAAGAGAGGCAGAAGCCTTAGGTGCAGCATCAAGGATATCTTGACTCACACCTTCAGCAAAATCTTCAAAATTTTTGTTGAACAAACTTGCAAGGTAATTGGCTTTAGTATCATAAGCGGCTGCGTCGGCCCATGTGTTTCTTGGGTTTAGCAACTCTGTAGGCACACCTGGTACTTCTTGAGGCATAGCCACACCAAATACAGGGTGATTTTCGTATGATACGTCATCTAGTTTACCATCTAACGCTGCATTGAGCATTGCTCTGGTGTACTTTAGTTTCATACGGCTGCCGGTGCCATAAGCACCTCCGCTCCAGCCTGTATTTACGAGCCATACATTTACATTATTTTCGGTCATCTTAGCAGCTAGCATCTCAGCATACTTACCAGGGTGTAGCGGGATGAATGCCGCACCAAAACACGCTGAGAAAGTAGCTTGCGGTTCATTCACACCTTCCTCAGTACCTGCTACCTTAGCCGTATAGCCGCTTATAAAGTGATACCCAGCCTGACCAGGAGTAAGTTTAGCAATGGGGGGTAATACTCCAAATGCATCTGCAGTTAGAAAAAATATATTCTTAGGTTGTGGTCCCACACTGGGCACGGATATGTTGTCTATATAGTCTATTGGGTACGCACATCGGGTGTTTTGCGTTACGCTTACATCATTGTAGTTCACTACATCAGAATCAGGAAAGAAACGTACGTTTTCTACCAATGCACCCTCGCGTATAGCATTCCATATCGTTGGTTCATTTTCTTGCGTGAGGTTTATAGTCTTGGCATAGCATCCTCCCTCAAAGTTAAAGATACCATTTTCGCTCCATCCGTGCTCGTCGTCACCTATAAGTTTGCGGTCTGGGTCGGCAGATAGCGTGGTTTTACCTGTGCCTGATAGGCCAAAAAACACAGCAGAATCCCCTCCCTTACCTATGTTGGCTGAGCAATGCATACTGAGCACATCATGCTCAACCGGCAGTGTGAAGTTAAGCACGGAGAATATCCCTTTTTTAATTTCGCCTGTATACCCGCTACCGCCTATGATGTATATTTTCTTGGTGAAATTGATAATGGAGAAATTTTCTTGGCGAGTGCCGTCTCTATCAGGAACGGCCATATAGCTGGGGGCTGCTAGTATGACCCAGTCGGGGCTTATAGTGTGTAGTTCGTTCTCATCTGGTCGTATGAACATATGATGAACAAAAAGATTTTGATAGGCAGTTTCAGTAACTACACGCACTTTCAGACGATAATCTGTATCGGCACATGCGTAGGCATCACGCACAAATATTTCTTTGTCTTGGTAATGGTTGATCACGCGTTCAAGTAGAGCATCAAATTTTTCGCTGTCAAATGGCTGATTGATATCTCCCCACCAAACGCGATTCTTGGTGGTGTCATCTAGTACGGTGAACTTATCTTTGGGGGATCGGCCAGTGAATTTACCAGTGTCTCCTGCTAGAGCACCTGTGCTTGTTATTTTACCTTCACCATTTTCTAACGCTGCATGGAGTAACTCATTTAAGGTGATGTTTTTGTTGATTTTGGAGGCTAAACTAAAAACCCGGTCAGTAATAATATGTGACTTCATTTCTTAATTATTTCGCACGAAAGTAAGGGAGACAATAAGCTATGATTTTTTATAAGGGGGGCTTTATTAATATTTTAGACTTATTTAGACCCATAATAATTTCGGCTCTGGTGTTATGGTATTAGGTACTATAAGGAGTTTAATAACTCAATATAAGCGAGTTGCGGATATATTTGTATTAAAATAAGACTAAGCAGGGTTTACGAGAATGAAAATTGGTTAGCCAATTACATCGTCGTTTTTTTAGCATTATAGCCTTCTTTTATCAAAATTTTGACCACTTGGTCTGCTTTATTGCCTTGTATGATGAATGTTTTTCGGTCTACACTGCCACCCACACCACATTGCTGTTTTACTTTTTTGCATAGAGCTTCTAAGGTTTGTGGGTTGCCTTGATATCCTTCTATTACGGTCACGGTTTTGCCTCCGCGGCCTTTCTTCTCTTTCCTTACGCTCAGTTTTTGAGCATTGGCGGGTAAGTTCACCGTGGGTTTTTCTTTAGCTCCGTCGTTGTCTGATAATACTATAAATCCGTCATCTTCTTGTTGATTTACAAAGAAGGTAGACAAGTCTAGTTTTTGCATTTTCTTTTTGCTCATAAGGGTACCACTATTTTAAGGCTCCTAGGATGAATTTTAATATACTTTTTGTTCTTTAAAATGACCGGTTCTCCATCTATGTGCCACTGCTTTCCACTTCGCTTTATATCTATTTTCGAGGCTTTGTAATAACTTAAGAAGGCATTGTTTTCTTGTTTTTTGCTTTTCAGAAATCGAATAAGTCCTATTACTCGTAGCCACTTGGGCTTACGCATCACGGCTACTTCTAGTAATCCGTCTTGTATATCGGCTGCACTGGCAATTTCAAAATTATTACCCCACTGTGCACCATTAGCAATACTCAGACTAAAAAATGGGAGAGTAGTCTTTACCCCGTCTAAGGTAAGGGTTACCTCTTTTTCGGTTCTATCACCAAATGATTCGAGTATCGTTTTGGCATAACCTCTCAACCCACGGATACCTCCTGCACCAAATTTGTGAGCTACTTCCGCTTCAAATCCAGCTCCGGCTACATTGATAAAAAAATGGCCATCGACTTCGGCCGTGTCTATGTACACTACCTTGCCATTCATAGCAATGTCTACAGCAGCATTAATATTTCTCGGAATATTCAGAAAGCGAGCTAGTCCATCGCCTGATCCTTTAGGGATTACGGCAAGTATCTTATTCTGCTCATTAGCTCTTTTTGCAACGGTATTTACCGTGCCGTCTCCTCCTATAGCTACTAGTTTGTCAAAGGAAGTGGTATCATAATCATCAAATTCGCGTATATCAACAAAAAAGAAGTCTATGCCTTGAGGTATGAGTTCGGTTATTTGATTGACGACCAAGGGCTCAAATTTCTTTCCTGCTTTTTTGTTGTATACGAAGAGGATATTCATGATCGTGATTGTTCTGCCGATGCTATCATTTGTTCTATCCCGGGTAAATTTACTGCATTCAAACAAGAAATATTTATTCGCTTCATTTCTTCAAGCTTGCTTTGATTCTTACTTTCAGATGAAACAGAATAGTTAAACCACTTGAGTACTATTTGAACAACAATGCCCAATAAATCTTCTGAACCAAAGTTTGAACTGTGATTGTTTTCTTCAATCGCTATTAGATGTTCTATTTCACTAGATGTAAAATCTGGGTATTCAGCTAATAACTTATTGTAATAGTAGGTCTCCCTTTTTTTGCCGATTTCAAGAATAGATGATTTAACGCTATTTAGTATATCCATAAAATCGGAGCCTTTGTTAAGATAACGCTGACCATCGGTAAAATCATTTAGATCGTTAACGCCCCGTCTTACTACTTCTTCATCAGAAAGACTCAAACTTCTACTTTCGTGCAATAGCATGTTTTGCTGCAGCTATTACATCTTTTACACCTAGGCCGTATTTTTCTAATAGTTCTTCTGGCTTACCACTTTCTCCAAAACTGTCATTCACTGCAACCATCTCTACTGGAAGTGGCGTATGACGAGCGAGTAGCTGACATATACTATCTCCTAGGCCACCGTTCATTTGATGTTCTTCAGCAGTTACAGCACATTTAGTGTTGGCTACGGCATCTAGTATCGCTTTATTGTCTAAAGGCTTTATCGTATGAATATTAATCACTTCGGCTGAGATACCCTCTTCAGCCAATGCCTTGGCTGCTTCTAGTGAGTTCCATACGAGATGTCCCGTTGCAAATATGGTAACATCTGTACCTGGCCTCATATGCAAAGCCTTACCGATTTCGAAGCTACCAGTCTCCGTAAATATGGGCCATTTTGGTCTTCCAAATCGGAGATAAACAGGTCCTTGGTGGTCTGCTATTTTTATCGTTGCTTCTTTCGTTTGGTTGTAGTCACACGGATTGATAACGGTCATTCCTGGTAGCATTTTCATCAGACCAATGTCTTCTAATATTTGATGTGTAGCACCATCCTCACCTAAGGTTAGACCTGCGTGTGAAGCACATATTTTTACATTTTTATCACTGTAAGCGACAGACTGACGAATTTGGTCATATACTCTACCCGTAGAAAAATTGGCAAATGTTCCGGTATAAGGGATTTTACCTGCCGTAGCTAGACCAGCTGCCATGCTGATCATATTGGCTTCAGCAATACCTACCTGGAAAAAACGCTCAGGATGAGCATCCTGAAATTTGTTCATTTTGAGCGAACCTGTAAGGTCTGCACACAAACCAACTACGTTATTGTTTTTTTGTGCTACCTCGTATAGGCCATCTCCAAATCCTGATCGTGTATCTTTCTTTTCCATATGGGTTAGGTGTATTGTTTTAGTTCTTTTTTTGAATTATCTGAGTGTTATATGTTTCATTTCACCAGATTTTATGGTGAAGTTGGTTGTTTTTGTGCTTAAAGTTTCTTTAGTAGCCGTAGCTCTGTATATCAACTGGTAATCTCCGGGTTGAAGTACAGTTACATTTTTCTGGAGACCTAACTTCAAGACTTTGACCAATTCTGTTTCTCCTTTGTGGATACGGAAGATTCCTATTTCATATTTGCCACGAGTTATTACGTTCAGCTTACCCGGTTGTTGTACTTGTAGGGTGGTAGCCTTATCTTGGACTATACTTATGCTTTCTTGCGTAATACGTGGTAGAGTTAGTAGTTCTAGCTTATAGTCCCCCACAATATACTTTTGCTCGTAGTTAAATTCTTGCACATTGATGATAGCCCCTGTTTTTTTGTCAATAATCAATCCTTGTAGTTTGTTGTAATTGGTAACACCATTTATTTCAAATTTGAGCTTACCTTGTGGAGCATCTATGGCGATGGTATTGTGTTTTCCGGCTGTAAGTTCTATATCTTTTTTTACAACAGGTGGGACTGTATGCACGGTGATGTTATACTTGTAGCTAGGGTCTATATATAGCGTATCAGGATTGCCTCTATAATCAAGAGTGTGAAAATAGTTATAAATCACCCTATCCGTAGCCGCGTCTGTAAACGTCATATTTACATCGGTCTCGGTGGGTTTTCCGTAGCTATCGAGTAAGTTTACTTGAGTACTTGTATTATTAATTGCCTGACTGATTACTACATTGAGAACCTCGCTAAAATCCTCTTCCGTCTCCGCTTCGAAATATCGTCCTACACAATCAAACTGAGCCTTGAATTCTACACTCAACCCAATCCCAATAACGAACGGTCTCAGTATTACACCTTGCTTTTGCAGTGCTAGTGATACTGCACACGGGTCACCATCACATTCTTCTATACCATCGGTTATGAGAATAATAATGTTTCTAACTCCGGAAGTTTTCGGGAAATCATAAGCAGCTTCTTGCAGTGAGTAAGCTATGAGGGTTGTTCCTTTTGGTCTTATACTTTTTATACGTTCTTTTATATCGCTATGATTATTAGGACTAAAAGGAACTTCTAACTTGGTGTCTTTGCAGTTGTGTTCCGTTTTTTGGCTCTGGTGACCGTACACCCGCAAGGCAATTTCCAAGTCTTCTTGATACTGCAAGCTGTCCACCATTCTGCTTAGCATTCTTTTAGCAACTGTGATGCGATTATCTTTACCCATTTTGGCGTACATACTACCACTCGCGTCTAGTACGAAGAGAATCCTTGTCTTGGGTGGTTGAGCATAACCATTAGCTGCAACAAGAAGAATGAGAAGAATACTTGCTATGTTAAAAAATCTAGGCATAATGCTAAGCTTGCGTCAAAAATCGTGCTATGCTTTTAGTAATCGCCTATAGTAGAAGGGTTTTGAGCTAAGGCACTTTCTAGTTGTTCATCATTAGGGGCTATGCCATGCCATTTGTGACTTCCCATCATAAAGTCTATTCCGTTACCCATTTCTGTTTCCATTAATATACAGATTGGTTTGCCATTGCCACTGAGTACCCCAGCTTTGCTTAAGGTTTCTTCTACGTCATTGAGGTCATTTCCGTTCATAGAGATGACATTCCATCCGAACGCTTCAAATTTTGAGCGGAGTTCTACAAAACCCATAATATCCTTGGTATCTCCGTCTATCTGTCTTCCGTTTACATCCACAGTAGCTATAAGATTGTCTACTTTTTTGTGAGCTGCGTACATTATAGCTTCCCATATTTGTCCTTCTTGTAGCTCTCCATCACCCATTAGTACATAAACGAGCTTATTATCTTTATCTAGTTTTTTAGCTTGAGCTAATCCTGCCGCTACAGATAATCCTTGGCCAAGCGAGCCACTGGCTACTCGCACACCAGGTAATCCTTCGTGAGTAGTAGGGTGACCTTGTAATCGTGTATCTAGCTTTCTAAAAGAGCCCAATTCGGAAACAGGAAAATAGCCACTATGGGCCAGTGCACTATAGTATACAGGAGATATATGCCCGTTTGACAGTATGAATATATCTTCATCTTTGCCATCCATCTGAAAATCAGTAGGATTATGTCTCAAAACATTTTGGTACAGTACCGTAAAAAACTCAGCACAGCCAAGTGAGCCTCCGGGGTGTCCAGATTGTACACCGTGTACCATTCTTACTATATCTCTGCGGGTTTGAGCAACGTGATTTTCGAGCTCCGTTATTGATTTTGGCATATTAATTTCATCAAAGGTGGGTTAAATTCAGTTTTTATAAAATCTTTGTGGAAACTTCTTGGAAAAGTAACCGTGGCGAGAGAAATAATAGAGATAGGGGTATCCATAGAGGAATATCATCAACACACTGATAATCTGAATGATTGGCTACAAAAAAAACTCGAACTAAAGACTCATAATCTTAACGATATAATGATTCTAAAAAAGTCTATGGACGCTCGTAAGTCTCAAATTAAATACAATCTTAGACTAGAGGTATTTACAGGCGGAGATTTTCCAGATTCGATTACTCCTCCTCATTACAAAGAGGTAAATGAAAATAAGACCGTACATATTATAGGTTTTGGACCAGCGGGTATTTTTGCAGCATTACAATGTTTGCAATATGGTGTGAAGCCCATTGTTATAGAGCGAGGAAAGGCGGTTAAAGAGCGAAGAAGAGATGTGGCTGAGCTCAATCGCGAAGGGGTAATGAATCCAGAGTCAAATTACTGCTATGGCGAGGGAGGAGCAGGTACTTTTTCCGATGGAAAGCTCTATACACGTTCATTGAAAAGAGGGAAGATTAAAGAAATATTAGAGCTATTTGTTATGCACGGTGCCAATGAGAATATTCTTTATGAAGCTCACCCTCATATTGGTACGAATAAGTTGCCAGGTATCATAGAGCGGCTCAGAACTACGATCTTAGAAAAAGGGGGAGAGGTTCGTTTTGAGAGTAAACTAACAGACATAGAGCACAATGGTTCTCAGGTTACTCAAATTGCCGTAAATGGACATTGGGAAAAGTGTCAAAATGTGATTCTAGCTACGGGGCATTCAGCTCGTGATATTTATGAACTATTAGATAAGAGAGAGATAACAATAGAGGCCAAGCCCTTTGCCATGGGTTATCGCATAGAACATCCGCAAAGGCTCATAAATCATATACAATATCACAATGATCGAAATGTTTCCCTGCTGCCGCCAGCTAGTTACAGTCTAGTGGCTCAAGTAAAGGGCAAGGGAGCATTTTCGTTTTGTATGTGTCCCGGAGGGATAATAGCACCTGCGGCTACTTCGGATGGCGAAGTAGTAGTGAATGGTTGGAGCCCGAGTAAGCGAAACGGTAAATTTGCAAACAGTGGGTGGGTAACAGAGATAGGAGAAGAGGAGTGGCTAGCGTACAAATCGCATGGTGCGTTAGCAGGTCTTGCTTTTCAGAAAGACATTGAGCATAAGGCATTTGAAATGGGAGGTGGTGATTTTAAAGTTCCCGCCCAAAATTTAACAGATTTGTTAGCTAATAAGAAGAGCGAGCAGTTGAATTCTTGTAGCTATCACCCCGGACTTACCAGTGTCAATCTAAATACACTTTATCCCGAAACAGTGTCGCACAGATTACGAGAGGGGCTGCGAGCAATGACCAAAAAACTGAAAGGTTTTGATAGTGATATGGCTATAATTACGGCCCCAGAGAGTAGGACAAGTGCTCCTGTCCGAATTCCAAGAACTAAGGAAATGTGCCACGTGCAATTGTCTAATTTATATCCTTGTGGTGAAGGGGCAGGTTATGCAGGTGGTATTATAAGTGCAGCTTTGGACGGAGTAAGAGTAGTGAAAGCTATACACTGATTAGTGAAAGCGTGATAACATAGTGGTGGGATTGCCTAGAAGTACAAATAAAATTGTGTAAATTTAGATCGAAATTTATAATCAATTGAAGACTACCCTTTAGTGGTATACGTGTGATTTTTTTTTAAACTTCCCATAGCTTTCTAGGATTGAGGACTAACAATTAGTCAGGGCTGATTCGACGGTAGAAGAGTCACTTTGTATAGCTTTGACTCCTTGGTAGACATCAATATGTTTGCGACGTGAAGCTTTAAAGCTCAATGGTGTTCAACCTCCAAATGATTGATGAGGGTGTCCACTATTTTATTGTTTTTGCCATTTATTACTTTTAATCTTCAACTGTGAGAAGTTCTCGAAAACATATGCATCAAGCACATCTTCTCTAAAGGTGCGATTAAATTGTTCTATATATCCATTCTGATAGGGCTTCCCAGGCTTTTCGTTTGGCAGAAGGCCTACTGCCAACTTGGGCGAGGACTACATTTGTACAGCCAGAGTATTGCCCCCAAGAAAAGAAACCAAAGCAAGGTAATAAATTGCCACAAGAATTATTGCTCCTATCTATACCGGTCGTTCAATCCTTTGCCTTCTAAAATCATTGGGACAATTTTATCTAGTCGTTTTTGCTTAGTAGCTGGTTGCTTGGCGGAAGAGATATGATTGGCGTATTCTTTTTGTTTGCCAGGAGTGAGGTTGTAAAAGGCTTTGCCCAAATCGGTATGTGTAGCGAGTAGTTCCTTGAGCTCTGTGGGTAACGCATAACTGGTGTTTCGCTCTACCTTTAATTCTAATCCTGCTTTTTGATTATCGATAGCCTCTAGCACGTAGGTTTTAACGAGGTCTGCGTCTATATGAGGTGCTGTAAATTTCCAGTGCCTCATCGCCTTGGTTTTTCCCTCTTGAGCATTACTCAGCACACTCGCTTCGTCTCGTAGAAATACTCCTTGAAAAAACCAAATGGCATAGTGCTCCTTGAACGATCCTAGAGCAACTACATTCTTACCACCCAAGGTATAAGTGGGGAAGGCCCACTTAAAAGTCTCGGTAAGTCCACAGCTCATTATGATGGTTCTTAGTGTATTCAGTTGAGCTTTGTGATGGGCGTTTACTTCCCAAAACTCATCGAGTGATTTTGACATCTTCATGTGCCAAATATATTAAAAATGAATCCAGTGAGCTCTTATACCCTCATTGGTATGATACTCTAAGGCGGGCATAGGGAATTTGATACAGTTGGCAACTACCAGTAGTGCTCGCACACCTTTTCGTTTGGTTTTGATGCGTGTTAAGTCAATGTCGGGCGAGAGGTAAAACTGCCTGCTACGCTTGAAAATAGACGTATAGTCATATTCTATATCATCACTGATAAATGTATTATCTGTACCACCTACCATACCATCTGCTCCGTATCCTGCGGCTACATTGAGCCACGCGGGCCATTTGCTATCCTTTTTCATAAAAGACTTCACATTAGCACTTAGCCAATAGGTTTGTGCATTGTAATCTTTGAGCATACGCTCGGGCAGGTTGCTGCCAAGTGCATTGGGACGGTGCTGCGGATATTGAGATGCGGAGTAGTAGTATTTCATCCATATACGTTGCTCATCCCACAATAAGCTTTGAGATATGGCTAATCCAGAACCGACAGTATTGGCGGCTATATCACCATGACTAGCTCCCCATCCGGTGGAGAAACCATCTAGAACTTCTACCCCTGTTTGTATCAGAAAGCCGAATGACCCACCGATGATGGAGTATTGTTTTTTGGAGTATCCTGCCCATTTCATCATTTCGATACCTGCAACTCCTTCATAGTAACAAGAGAAAGAATGACCCACTTTGTCCATTTGTAACCACTGCTTGTTGTCATTAAAAAAATGAAATTTTTCGAAAGGGTAGTCCTTATACCACAAGGAGTAAAGCCCAATCATAGTGCCACTGTAGGCTGCTACGTTTCCGCCTACAACTATTTGTTTCCTGAGTTTGTAATCTATGGTACTAGAATCTTGAGCACTGCATATAGATACAATGACCAAACATAAGACAGTTAAGACCTGATTACGCCAATATGGTATTTTTGGTAGCATCTAGTATAGCAATAGTATCGGCAGGAGTGGCAGCTTGAGCATATACGCGTAGTAAAGGCTCTGTACCACTCGGGCGTATCATTACCCAGCTATCATCACTCAAGATGAATTTGTAACCATCTACTGTCTCAGTACCCGTCACGCCGTAAGACCCAAATTGCGTGTAGCCAGCAACTTTACATTTATCTATGATGGCAACTTTTTGCTCCTCGGGCATACGCAAGTCGTATCTCTCCATAGCAAACGAACCAATGAGGTCATAAATTTCTTGAATTAGCTCATCCAGGCTCTTACCAGTTTTGGCCATGTATTCCCATATGATAAGGCCCATCCATATACCGTCACGCTCAGGAATATGGGTACTTACAGCAATACCACCGCTTTCTTCACCACCAAGTAGACTTTCGTTTTCTATCATCTCCTTGCAGATGTACTTGAAACCAATTTTGGTGACGTGATTGTCTATCCCGTAATGGTCACATAGGTTTTTAATCTTAGATGTACAGCTAAAACTGTTGTACACGGCTCCTTTTACGCCCTTGTGCTCTACAAGGTAACGTATCAAAAGAAGTATGATATGATGTGAATCTACAAATTCACCTTTGGCATTGAATAGGCCAATACGGTCAGCATCACCATCAGTAGCAAGGCCACAGTCTATGTCGGAATTGGCAATAAGCTCTGCAAATGGCTTTAGGTTACGAGCGATAGGCTCCGGAGCTTGTCCCATAAAACTAGGATTGTACTCGGCGTTTAATAAGGTAGCATCAGGAAAAAGACGACGTACCACATTTTGTCCGGCACCATACATCGCGTCATAACCTAACTTGATACCGCTGTTTTTAATTCCTTCTATATCAAAGTTGGCGTATACGTGATCTATATACTCTTGTTCCATATCAATCAGCTCCACCATGGCGTGATTTTTCAGGGTATCGAATGGGATATGTTCAAAACTGTGACTTTCGGGTATTAATGCTTCTACGGCATCTATTTCTGCTTGTACGGCAGGGCCACCGTAGTGTGCTTTTATTTTGAAGCCGTTGTATGATGGTGGATTGTGACTTGCTGTTATCACTATACCTGTATAGGCATTATGAGTAAGCGATGATAAGGAAACCATTGGTGTAGACACGAATCCATCTGAGGTATAGACTTTGATACCTTGAGCAACGAGTACAGAAATAGTTACTTCAGTAAATAATTCACCCCCAAATCGGCAGTCGTATCCAACTACTGCGGTATGATTGTCTCCTTTGCTTTTTATCCAAGCAGCTGTAGCATAAGCCACACGAGCTACGTTATCGGTTGTATATTCCTGAGCTATGATTGCTCTCCATCCATCTGTTCCAAATTTTATTGTTGTCATTATTCGTTTATTTTATTCCACGGCTTGGTGAGTAATGCATTGTAAAACTCTTCTGACCGCGGTGGTTCTATTTCTTGTCTATTTATTTTTTCGAGTACAAAGTCAAAGCGTTTTTCGCTCAGATACTCTTGTAATCCTCTGAAGTTAATTTTCATGTCTAGTTCATCAAGTTCATTTTCTGAAAGGATTATACTGTGCCTATCTATGAACAGTTCTATCCCCTTTACTGATTGTAAGGGAATAGAGTTGGTTTTTTGCCATTGTTCTATGATGGTAATATTATCTATGGACCATGGTTCTAATGCAATGTGACTGAAATGTTTGTCACTATCTGCGTTTAGTATAATTTGTTTGTTGCTATTTACATACCGTTGAAGAGATTTGTAAAAGACGGCGTTTTCCGTGTTGCTATTGATAGTAGGAGGAAGAATCCTATAAGCGATTTGCTTATTTGTAGTTGGTTTGTAAAACTCTCTGAAAACGCGGGATTGGAATAGAGCTTGCTGCTGGATATCATTTAGTAGTCGTCTGTTGCTGTGGTAGTTAGATTCATCCCAATGCACTAAGTTGAAGCCAAACTGTTTACTCTGTAAAGCATTCCAATAGGTTAGGTCATCGCCTCCATTTGCGTTGGTAGCAATTTTCTCCGTTCTAAGCAAGACTATAACGTCTTGCACATCTATAAAACCAAAGGTTAACAAGGTTCCATCATTAGCATTGCCTGTGAACGAAAATCCAGATATATCAAAGGTAAAGTGTCGTTGCAGCAGTTGCCACTCCTCGTGAATGAATAAATTGGAACCAACAACAAACGGACTTTTAGATTTTTTTTCTAGCTCTATAAATGCTTGCCCGCCGAGAACCTTTTCTTTTTTCTCATTTTCCCAAATGGGGACATCACCAGTCACGATACGCGGGTACAAAAGCTCAGACAAACCAGTTACAATATTAAATCCTATACTGTCTGTTTGCATCGCACTAGTCGCGTATAATAATGCTTTGTTCGTACCGTAACTATTAGGTGCGATACTTTTTGGGGAAGAGCCACACCCATAGACTATAAGAAGGCAGAGAATGGATAAAAATTTAAGTAAACGCATTCTCGCGGGTTATTTCCATTCCAAGTATAAGTAAGTGTATGTCGTGTGTACCTTCATAAGTCACCACGCTTTCCAGGTTCATCATATGTCTCATCATAGGGTATTCACCCGTGATGCCCATGCCACCGTGCATTTGTCGTGCTTCTCTTGCTATATTCATAGCTATCTCTACGTTGTTTCGTTTTGCAAGAGATATTTGAGCGGGAGTTGCTTTACCGTTATTCATCAGATGGCCTAGTCGCCAGCATACAAGTTGTGCTTTGGTAATTTCGGTAAGCATTTCGGCTAATTTCTTTTGTTGTAGCTGAAAACCACCTATTGGTTTACCAAATTGATGCCTCTCCGCAGCATAATTTTTGGCACTTTCGTAGCAATCCATTGCTGCACCCAGAGCACCCCAACTTATTCCGTATCTAGCGGAATTAAGGCACGTAAGTGGCCCTTTTAATCCAGATACCCCTGGGAGAATATTTGATTTTGGTACACGTACATTATTGAACACAAGCTCACCAGTGCAACTAGCTCTCAGGCTCCATTTACCGTGTGTTTCGGGCGTGGTAAAACCTTCCATACCACGTTCTACGATAACGCCGTGTACGATACCCTCTGGATTTTTGGCCCACACTACAGCTACATCTGCTTGAGGAGCGTTGCTTATCCAAAGTTTGGCTCCGTTTAAAATGATATCATCTCCATCTTCTGTATACCGCGTTGTCATTCCGTTGGGATTACTACCGTGATCGGGTTCAGTAAGGCCAAAACAGCCCAACATCTCTCCACTGCCTAATTTTGGTAAGAATTTACGCTTTTGTTCTTCGCTACCAAACTTATGAAGAGGATACATTACTAGAGAACCTTGCACGCTAGCAGTAGAGCGAATACCGCTATCGCAGCGTTCTAACTCTTGCATGGCGAGTCCATAACTGATGTAATCCAATCCGCCTCCGCCGTACTCTGAGGGTATCTGAGGACCAAAGCATCCTACTTCGCCCAATTGCTTTACGATGTGTGATGGGAAGTAATTATTTTGAGCACAAGACTCGATGATAGGCGATAATTCTTTTTTCACATAAGAGCGTACACTATCACGCACCATTTTATGTTCTTCCGTCAGAAGATCATCTATTTCATAAAAGTCAGGATGAGAGAAAGTATCTCTTCCTTTATTTTCTTCCCTTAAAGCGTTTAATTCTTCCGTTGTCATTGCAATATTTGATAACTTTGCAAATGTAAAATTAATAACGAACATCAGGGAGTAATGAGTGACAGTTTAGAAACTATACTATCTATAGAGGATATACGCATTAAGGCATATCACGGGTGGTACGCGGCAGAGCGAAAGATAGGAGGAATGTATCGTATTTCTGTTAGAATTTATTCTCAATGTACGTTATCTGAAAACTTTGACGACATAGAGGATAGTATAAACTATGAAGATATACATGCGATAATCATTCGACAGATGAAGCAAGAGTTTAGGCTCATAGAGACGTGTTGCAAGGCATTGTGGAATGAACTAAAACAGCTCTCGCCTTATGATAAATGGGAGGTGAGTCTTGTAAAAGAAGACGTTCCTATAAAACACGTAGGTAGCACTACCTTCTGTATAAAAGGTTAGTATGATGAGTGTTTTAACTATTTGTTTAAATTCTTCATCATTTTCAAGTTTAGTGAAGGTATGAATTCTCCATAAATGGCTACTTTCGTGGGCTTAATTAAAGTATTATAGTTTAAAAAAAATACAATGGGAACATTAATAATGGCAGGCCAGCTTATCTTGGCCCTAGCAATATTAGTATCACTTCACGAGTGGGGGCATTATATCGCTTCTCGTAGTTTTGGTATTCGCGTAGAAAAATTCTTTATCTTTTTTGATGCGTGGGGAATCAAGCTATTTAGTAAAAAAATAGGGGATACCGAGTGGGGTATAGGATGGCTTCCATTAGGCGGTTATGTGAAAATAAGTGGAATGATAGACGAGAGTTTGGATGAAGAGCAACTGGCATCTGAGCCAGAAGACCACGAGTTTAGAAGCAAACCAGCTTGGCAGCGACTTATCGTGATGATAGGCGGTGTTACAGTTAACTTCATTTTGGGTATTCTCATTTTTGCAGGGTCTCTTTTTTACTATGGTGAGGTGAAATTACCAAACGCAGCAGTACTTGAAAAAGGTGGAGTATATGTATACGGTGTAGGAGAGAGCACAGGTATGAAGACTGGTGACAGAATAGTTGCAGTAAATGGTACCAGGGCAGAAAACTTTTTAGATCTATTTGATCCTATCAATTATATTCGAGAAGGTTTAACATATACGGTGCTGAGAGATGGAACCGAAGTGGAATTGACTATAGCAGATAGTACCCGAAAGAAAATATTAGAAAGTAGAGGAAGCCTACGTTTATTCGATTTTAGAAAAACGGCAAGAGTAGGCGATTTTGACATGTTCGATGATCCGGAAGAGAGTAATGCTTTCAAAGCAGGATTGTTGCAAAATGATGTCATTGTTGCTATAGATAGCACACCACTCAAGTATTATGATGAATTGAGTGCATTGCTTGCACCATACAAAAGCAAAATAGCACCTATTGTAGTAGAGAGGGATGGGGCTAAACAGACTTTAAGAGTAGAGGTAGATAGCACAGGAAGAATAAGTGTTCCTCCTTCTGCTTTTGCACAGTATACGGCAGATACAGTCCACCTTAGTTATGGATTTTTCGAGTCTTTTCCCAAAGGATCCAGAAAAGGAACCAATGCTTTGTGGGTGAATATTGTTGCCTTTGGCGAAATGTTCAAAGGAAAACTGAACCCCGTGAATTCTGTGAGTGGCCCTATCGGTATTGCTAAGATTTTTGGTCCTACGTGGAACTGGCAACGCTTCTGGGAGATTACGGGAATGTTATCATTCATACTTGCATTTATGAATTTATTGCCTATTCCAGCTTTAGATGGTGGTCACGTACTTTTCTTGCTTATTGAGATTGTAAGACGCAAGCCATTGCCTGAAAAAGTGATGTATTACTTCCAAGTAGTAGGAATGGTTATGCTATTTGCACTTATGGCATTCATTATTTTTATCGATTTCTTTAATGCACTCTTTCGTTAGGGAAAGTGAGTACAAGCTATTTCGAGTTTTATAACCTAGAGGAGCAATTCTTCATTGATGAATCATCGCTCAAGCAGACGTATCTGAAGCTGAGCAAAGAACATCATCCCGATTTTTATATTGATGATGAAGAAAAGTATGATGCGGCATTAGAACTTACGAGTACCAATAACATGGCGTTCAAAGTACTCAAATCATTAGATAATCGCATACCTTACATCTTAAGATTAAATAATACATTAACGGATAAGGATAATAATCTTCCGTCTGAGTTTCTAATGGAAATGATGGATGTAAATGAGGAGATAATGGACTTGAAAATGGATTTTGATGCTGATAAACTCCGAAGGGTGAAAAATCAAGTTGATGGATTAAGCCAAGAGTGGAATCAAAAAATTAAGTCATTGGCAAAGCTGGCCGATTCACAAAAAGGGGAGGAGAGAGGTTATACTCTTAAAAAGATTAAAGAATTTTATTTAAAACGAAAGTATGTGTTGCGATTAATCGAAAGTCTGAATACTTTCGCACCGCATTAGTCCAATACACATGCCCAGATGGCGGAATTGGTAGACGCGTCGGTCTCAAACACCGATGCCGCAAGGCGTGCCGGTTCGACCCCGGCTCTGGGTACAAAACCTCTCGATTTTTTCGGGAGGTTTTTTTTATGTCGTGGCGGCCCTATTTAGTCTGTCAGCAATTGCCCTGCCTATGCCTTCTAGCTTTACGTGTTCTATGAGAATTACATCAACATCACTCTTATCAGCTTCTCGCATCGTATAGAATAGATTAGTGGCAATCTCCGATAAATTATAGTTGTTAGATAAAAGTAAAAATGGACAATCTACGGGTTTATGCTCATACAATAGGGCAATAGCGTTATCGTTCCTATTCTTGCTCAGCCATTCATTAATGGAGTTCACGACTAAGAGCTTTTTTGAAGTAGCATAGTGCTTTTTGAGTTGTCCTGGTGACTGTATTTCCTTATTCGTATTACGCCGCACCGCTAAACCTATTCCGCTAATGTCTTCACGAGTTATACCTCCTTCTCGCAAGAGAACAACACTAGAATCCTGAATAGCGACGATGGTACTTTCTACACCTATATGGCATCTTCCACCATCTAGTACGTAGTCTATTTCGTTGCCTATGGTAGACTCTACGTGCAAGGCAGTAGTTGGGCTCACCGTGTTTGATATATTAGCACTTGGAGCGGCGAGTGGGAAATCAAGACTTTGCAGTAAGGATAACGTAAGTGGGTGATTAGGCACACGTACAACAACCATATCGGATCCAGCGGTTATAATATCGGGGACAAGGCTACTTTTAGGTAAAAGTACGCTCATACTCCCAGGCCAAAAGGTTTGAGCTAGCTTATCTGCGAGAGGAGGCCAAACGCTTATGTATTTTTTCGCTTGCTCTATACTCGCACAATGTAAGATAAGCGGATTGAACGTTGGCCTATTTTTTACGCGGTATATTTCTGCTACAGCTTCTGGATTTAGTGCATTTGCCGCTAGTCCGTATACCGTTTCTGTAGGTATACCTACTAACTTGCCTTTTTGTAATAGTGATGCAGCACGTGCAACATCAGTTCCTATCATTTCTTATCTCGTTTCAGATCAAACTTATCTATCTTGTTGTACAAGTGACTTCGCTGTATCTCTATCTCTGCTGCGGTTTTTGCCACGTTCCAGTTGTTTTTCTTCAGCTTAGCATCGATAAACATCTTCTCCGCGTAATCTTTGAAGTCTTGGAAACGACTAAACTCAGTTACGGCATCTATCGTACCCGGTTTTTTCTTGCCATTATTGGCATACATCTGCACATCGTCCTCTGTGATTTTTTGGTCGCATAGTATGATGAGTCGTTCTATAATATTACGTAGTTCTCTAATGTTACCACTCCAGTATATGTTTTTGAGGGCGTCCATTGCCCCAGCGGTAATTTGTTTTTTGTTTACGCCATTATCTTGGCATATTTCTTCCATAAACTTCTCAGCCAAGGTTGGGATATCGCTTACACGCTCATTCAGGGTCGGTACGTGAATTACAATTACGGAGATACGGTGGTACAAGTCTTCGCGGAAGTTGCCGTCGGCTATTTCCTGCATAAGGTTCTTGTTGGTAGCGGCCACTATTCTTACATCTACAGTTATGTCCTTCTCGCCACCTACTCTGTTTATTTTATTCTCTTGCAAGGCACGCAGTACCTTAGCCTGGGCGGAGAGAGACATGTCTCCAATTTCGTCTAAGAAGAGTGTTCCACCGTTGGCTTTTTCAAATTTCCCGAGTTTTTGCTTGTGAGCGGAAGTAAATGAGCCTTTCTCATGACCGAATAGTTCACTCTCTATCAGCTCGCTAGGTATTGCCGCACAGTTTACTTCTATGAGTGGTTTGTCCGCTCTATTGCTTTTTTCATGTAACCATCTTGCTACGAGTTCTTTACCTGTGCCATTTTCTCCCGTAATCATCACTCGAGCATCGGTAGGAGCTACCTTTTCTATGGTCTTCTTTATTTTCTTAATACTTGGAGCATCACCTACTATTTCACGTGTTTTGGTTATTTTACGCTTAAGTACTTTGGTTTCTATCACCAGACTATTTTTGTCTACAGCATTTCTTACTGTGATAAGTAGTTTGTTGAGGTCTGGTGGTTTATTGATAAAATCAAAGGCTCCTTTCTTGGTAGCTTCTACAGCAGTTTCGGTAGTACCGTGACCACTTATCATAATAAACGGAAGCTCCGGAGCGATTTCTTTGGCTTTTTCTAGTAGCTCTAGCCCATCCAGCTTAGGCATTTTGATGTCGGCTAATACCGCATCGTAATTAAACTTTTTGATTAAATCAAAAGCTTTTTCACCATCTTGAGCTTCCTCTATCTCATACCCTTCATATTCTAAGATTTCTCTTAGCGTTTCGCGTATGCTTTGTTCGTCGTCTACAATTAAAATTCTTGCCATACCAATTATTTCTAAATAAGTTAAACTAAAAAAATGCAAAACTATAAGCCGGGTTCTGTCTACTCACCGAGGTGAGGAGCTTATCATTTATCTACGCTACCTACCCTCTATAGTCTCTAGCAAGCCAGAGTCGGACGAGTAGCCCTCAACCTATAGTTTACTTGGTATTACAACGTGCAAGGTTTGTACCAAACGAATGTTACCACCCGAGCGTGTGAGCTCTTACCTCACTTTTTCACCCTTACCTCAAAAAAAATGAGGCGGTTATTTTCTGCTACCCTTTCTGTTACAGTGGCATTCCTGCCGCTGTACCCTCTGTTTCTAGAGGTGCACTACTCTATGTTGCCCGGACTTTCCTCCCTCCCGATAAATCAGGACAGCGATAAGCCGTTTTGCAGCACAAATGTACAATATTTTGAACGGTATTATGTATAAGCGTTTATTAACGGGATATGAACAGGCAAAAATGTGCGGCTACAGCTCCAAAGAAATATACACAGGAAAATGGTCGCTATAACCACCTAGGTATTTTCTGCCTCCAAAGGTACGTAGGGGAGAACCTTCGTACTTGTTGCCGTGCTGCTCAAGCCAGTATTCATTTTTGATGCTAGCAGAATTATGCTGGTAGTGAAGACCAGTAGTATCTGCTACCAAGGCGTTAGATATCATAATCTGATCTAACATGTCCCAATAACTGCGATACTTATAGCTCCCAAAATCTTGTTGTTCTAGCTCACAAAAAGCATTGAAGAGCTGTGTAGCTTTTACGCTATTCACATCACAACTTACGGCGAGTGTATTGGAGATACTCTTATTGCTCGGTTCATCATTGAAATCACCCATCACAATTATTTTAGCTTGCGGATCTTCTCTTAATATTGTGGTGTAAATTTCTTTTAACTTTTCTGCAGCGAGAATACGTTTAGGTTCACTCTTGCGTAGCCCTTCGCCTCTGCTAGGCCAGTGGTTTACAATAAAATGCATAGACTCGCCGCTGGCTATCTTCCCTTCTACGTGCAAAATGTCTCGTGTTTTATCATCAAAGGCACTTAGGTCGGGTTGATGAGCATCGATATCTGTGACTTTAAATAATTTTTCTTGATATAAAAATGCCACATCTATTCCTCGCTCATCAGGTGATTCTATATGAGCAATTTTGTATTCAAATGGCTCTAGGGCTTTCGTAGCTATAAGATCCTCAAGTACTTCTCTATTTTCGACCTCGCATAATCCTAGAAATTCTGGTGCTTGGTCATTGTTCAGCTGGCTTATCACCTTTGCTAAGTTGGTAAGTTTAGTTTGGTACTTCTCCTCATTCCATCGTCTATCGCTACTAGGAGTGTATTGTTCATCGTACTTTGTAGGATCATCTATGGTGTCAAATAGATTCTCTACGTTATAAAAACCAACAGTTACACCCGAAACTTCTGACTCATTGCAGGCAAATACCAATAACATCACGAAAACTAAGCATATCCATTTCATTAGTACAAATTTATTTCAAATATTGAGGGTGTAGAGAATAAAAGATATTCCACATTTGATTGGGAATAGATAATTTGCAGAAAAATAGTCTTACGTGTAAAATCGAGCTTTTTTTGCGGTCAATTTAAACGATGACACTAATAAAATCAATTTCTGGCATACGCGGAACAATAGGTGGAGTAGAAGATAAGTCTCTTACGCCAATAGATGTAGTAAAATATACAACTGCTTTTGCTGATGTAATAGCATCAGGAGATAATAAAAAAATAGTAGTAGGAAGAGATGCAAGGATTTCTGGCTTCATGATCAATCAGTTGGTTTGTGCTACTTTGGTAAGTAAGGGAGTAGATGTAGTAGACCTTGACTTAAGCACCACACCTACTGTGGAAATGGCCGTGGTGAATGAGCATGCCGCGGGTGGCATTATCCTTACGGCTAGTCACAATCCAAAGCAGTGGAACGCACTCAAATTATTAAATGCGAAAGGGGAGTTTATTTCTGCCGAACTTGGAGAAGATATCATAAATAGAGTTAAAACTTCGGCTTTCAGTTATAACGAAATAGACCACATTGGTTCTTATAGCTTGAAAGAAGGCTATATTGATTGGCATATTGATGAAATACTGAAACTTGACATGGTAGATGTAGAAGCTATCAGAAAACGCAACTTTACGGTAGCAGTAGATGCGGTAAACTCTACAGGTGGAATTGCTGTGCCAGCCTTACTAAAAAAAATAGGCGTAAATAATGTCATTGAGCTATACTGTGACCCAACTGGCCATTTCCCGCATAACCCAGAGCCACTTCCAGAGCATCTCACAGACTTGAGTGATGCAGTGAAAAAAAATGACGCCGACCTTGGTATAATCGTTGACCCAGATGTGGATCGATTGGCATTTGTAAACGAGGATGGTGAAATGTTTGGTGAGGAGTATACACTAGTTGCCGTAGCAGATTACGTATTGAGCCAAAAGAAAGGGAATACCGTATCTAATCTGAGTAGTACGCGAGCTCTAAGAGACGTGACTGAAAAACACGGAAACAGCTACAGTGCAAGTGCTGTAGGAGAGGTGAACGTAGTAAAAATGATGAAAGAAACCGATGCGGTAATTGGTGGTGAGGGTAATGGTGGTATAATACTTCCTGAACTTCATTACGGACGTGATTCGTTGGTGGGCATAGCCTTGTTTCTATCACATTTAGCCAAAAGTAGGAAGCCGATGAGTCACCTAAAAGCTAGTTACCCAAGCTATATCATCAGTAAAAACAAGATAGAGCTAACTCCAGAAATAGACGTTGACTTTATCCTTGAAAAAGTTCAAGAGAAGTATAAAAACCATCCTGTAAATACGATAGATGGTGTGAAAATTGAATTTGATAAGGAATGGGTGCACCTCCGAAAATCAAATACTGAACCCATTATTAGAATATATGCTGAAGGTAGCACAATGAGTGTGGCTAATAGTTTGGCTAATAAAATTAAGTCTGACATCAAGGAGCTGTTGGCTTAGTATGCTTACTATTTTACGAATAAATTCCATACCATCCGTACACTATCTGGGATGGTAAATAGAGATGACACTTATAGTATAATTCACTATAACTATTATCTTATATTTGTATTTTGATTTAGTATTTGAAACACTTATTTAATTTTATTGCTCTCTTAGCTATTATTATATCCTCAAATATAGCGTATAGTCAGAGTTACTTTGCCAATGGTAATGCACGTGCTATAGGAGGTAGTTGTTATCAACTCACAGGAGCTTCTAACTGGCAACTTGGATCTGTATGGTATGCAGATAAGCTTGACCTCTCAGAGGATTTTGACTTAGAATTTGAACTCAACTTTGGTAATAATGATGGTGGAGCAGATGGAATAGTCTTCGTTCTTCAAACAGTGGGTAATAGGGCCATTGGATTGCAGGGAGGAGGAATTGGCTTTGAGGGGTTCTCTCCGAGTCTAGGTATAGAATTTGATAGCTGGAATAACACTAGCTTAGGGGATTTGTCTAGTGACCATATTGCCGTGTTCAAGAACGGAAGTGTGGATCACACAAGCAGTAATGCTATTACATCTCCGGTTTCGGCCCTCACAACCTCTGGCAATATAGAAGATGGACAAAATCATCTGGTACGAATTACCTGGGATGCCTCTACGCAGCAACTTGAAGTTTGGTTTGATTGCTATAAGCGTCAAAGTACCTACATCGATATTGTAAATACTATATTCAATGGCGAAAAACAAGTGTTTTGGGGATTTACATCAGCTACAGGAGGAGCAAATAATACCCACATAGCATGTCTGAGGGATGACATTCTATTGCAAGATACATTTGCAATATGTAAAGGAGACAAAACGTTGCTAAATGCTAAAGAGAGTTTCGATAATAGCTACTCTTGGACTCCTACTAATTTTTTGGATAATCCCACCATACGTACACCTGAATGCTCAAGCGAAATTCCATATACCTACTACGTAGAGTACAAAGACCGTTGTAATAATACGGTGAAAGATACCGTGCACATAGACATAGACCAACCGTTTACTATAGACGAAGGTCAGGATACATTATTATGTGATGGTCGTGCCTATGCTTTTGATTTAAGAGGGAGCTATGATAGTATATTATGGAATAATGGTTTAAACGTTGAGCGAATATCTTGGTTTACAGAGGGCTTTTATAAACTTAGGGTTTGGCGAGGTGTATGTTTCGACGACGATTCCTTCAATATCTTAACGGATGTATCACCAGCAATTAGCATTTCTGGAGATTCTATATTTTGTGAAGATGGTTCTACAGAAATTACGACCCTTGTTACTCCTACCTCGGCTTCCTTCATATGGCAAGATGGAAGTACCTCTGATATGCGTACTTTTGACGAAACTACTCCGCTATCTGTTGAAGCTACGAATGCTTGTGGTACCGCGGACGAAAAATATTATGTAAGGGAAATTATATTACCTGCTTTAGATCTAGGTATAGACTCAACTCTTTGCGAAGGTGATACCATTTGGCTAGAAGGACCGATACAACCGAATTTACAATACGCTTGGAGTTTGGGCGAAACTCAACAAACTATTGCGGTAACAGAGCCTGGTGAATACTCTCTTATCATAAGTGAGGCGGACTTATGTTTTGATTACGATTCGGTTAGCTTTGATGGTGTTTCTTTTCCCGTTATTGGCTTGTTATCAGATGTATTGCTCTGCAAAAATGAGGAAATAACCTTAACGGTAGATGCACAGTACGGTGAAGTTATTTGGGATAATAGCCTTAGGGGAGAACAATATGTATTGAAGAACAGAGAAGGTACCCTGAAGGTAAAGGCCGTTAATCAATGTGGTGCGGATAGCACAGAACTCAATGTAAGCCTGATAGATTGTTATTGCAGAGTTTGGTTGCCCAATGCAATTACGGTAAATAGGGATGGACTTAATGAGGCATTACGTCCTACGTTAGATTGCCCAAAACTTAGAACATACTCACTGGAGGTCTATAATCGATGGGGTGAGCGTTTATGGCAAAGTCGCGATAGCGATGCCCAGTGGGATGCTACTTACAAAGGCAGAGATGTGCAACAAGGTGTCTATTTTTGGATAGCTCGCTGGTCAGGTGTACAGAATGGCATTGTAGAACGATTTACAGACAGGGGCGTCCTACACGTCATACGCTAATGGTTCAGACTAAAGAGTTGCATATATATCGGTCAGCTTCTCCTTGCTTATAATCCATTTTTGATTGTCTTTCCACTTGATTAAGCGAATCTCACCGTTGCTCAGTTCTATACCGGTGATATCTCCATCGGCAAATGAACAACATCCAGTATTAAAGTAACAAGGTTGTGAATCGGCTACCAAAGTACCTATTGCTGTTGTCTTCTTCTCTAACTCTTTAATACG
>Ga0209653_1000142_pt1 | contig 61469 bp, 52 predicted proteins | sample SaaInl6LU_22_DNA_FD_184644 | JGI IMG/M metagenome (GOLD analysis project Ga0209653, IMG submission 184644) | Marine microbial communities from expanding oxygen minimum zones in the Saanich Inlet - ESP_116LU_22_DNA (SPAdes) (version 2) | ecosystem: Environmental > Aquatic > Marine > Intertidal... | reverse complement strand
CTTGAATGAAGTTTTTTTTTTGATACACAAGTAAAGATTTATACATATTGATATAACACATTTCGTTGACTTCTATTCCTAATATAACGTTTGTGATACAATTCAAACAAAAAAGAGTAGCTGTTACAGAACTTTGTAAATTCTATCAGCGCTATCTTATTACTATCAATCCGTAGTGGATCTATATAAAATGAAGATTGAAGATATGTTACGTATGTAAACCATGGATCTGTGATATGGAGTTCTCTTTAGTTAACTTATTTGATTACCTTCCTTTAAAAGCGTTATTGTTTTAATCCTTAGATGGGCAATAAAAATCTTTTAGTTAACAGTTTTCTAGGAATGTTACAAAATAAAAAGAGGACTATTTGCATAGTCCTCTTTTTTTGTGAAAGTATAATTTACAAAATTAGCTACTTTACTAATTTTATTGTTTCACTAATTTCTTAACGGTAACAGATGAACCGCTTGTTATTTTAACCAAGTAAATACCAGAGGCTAAAGAAGACACATTTACTGTGTTTCCACCTACTGAACTTACTCTATTTCCTGTCATGTCGTAGATTTCAGTTTGGTCTACAGTGGCATCGCTAACAACTGTAACAAGATCAGTTGCTGGATTAGGTGTCAAGTAAAACGAATTGGTATCTATGTTGTTAGTTGACAAAATAACATTTTTCATTAAGCTTAAGTTGTCTGCGAAAAATTCTGTAGAACTATCCGACGAACCCAATGATCTTACATATACAACAACTTCATTTGTAGAAGCCACAAAATTTACTGTTGAAGTAGTGAATGTGTTGTTATCAGCACTACCTTTACTAGTATTGAAGTCATTAGTTATTTCTAAATACCCATCAACATCGCTAGAAGAACCTAAATCACTATCTATAGAAGTTTCTGATGTGATTTGATTGTTCAAGATAAAAATCTCTGGTTTCGTTGTCGTTTCTGCCTCAGATCTAGTGTCAATACTAAAAGTATAACTAGCTCCTTGTTCTACTTGTACCAATTGATAGATACGACGGTCAGCGCTTGCTAATTTTAATCCTCTTGTTCTTGTTCCTGAATCGTCATAAGCTCCATCTCCTGTAGTACCAGGTTGTTCATTAGATCCATAAGTATTTGCAATGTATGTTTCAAGATCACCATTATACCAACCGTTAGCATTTTCACTGGTATATTTGTATGGGCTAGTTATCTCTGCTCCCGAATTGTCAATGATCTTAGAGTTAGGTGTCATATCAAATGCATCTGAATTGTCTGCTGTATTTGAAGTGTAGTATTCAGCACTAGGGTTTTGAATTAAGTTTTCATTACTACTTACAGCATCTGCTTCCTTCCAAAAGTATAGATTGTCTAAGTATAATGTACCGTTTCCTACAGTTTTAAACTGTATTGCAGCGGTAAGATCTCTTCCAGCATCGGAGAAGAAACTTAGAGGAATGTCTAAACTTACCCATTCTCCATTGGTTATTCCATCTGTAGCCGCTACGTCATAAGCATTTTCACCCCCTGCGATCAGAAAAAACTGAAATGAAGTAGTGTCAGTAGTGTAATAGTCTAAGTGCACGTATTCCATTGCAGTAACATCTGATGATGTATATTCAAGTCCTTGGTAATTTAGACCTGCATATTTCATGATTTTGTTTCCATCAAAATCAACCTCTGACATTACTGTTGCTTGTCCCCAGCCTGGGTTTGTATTTGTTGCAATAGAAGTATAACTGTCGCTATACACAGAAATGACGTCTTCTGCTTGACGAGTGGGTTCCGGTGCAGCAGAGTCTTGCGAATACCCTATTGTAAAGCACAAAAGAGTTAAAAAAAGTAGTGTAGTTCTTTTAATCATAATATTATAGTTTTAGTTTCCTATAAATTTAAATAATATGAAACGATAACTAAGAAAAGAACACCTATATATTTACCCTACAAGTTTTTAGCCAATATTAACTGTGCTAAATTCCTTTAATTTTCAATTTTGTATTGGTAATGTTTGGTTTTTGTGTCGTAAATTAATCATAACATCATTGTTGTATAGAATAGTGGATAAGAATTTATCGAAAAAACCTCTGTTTTGAAGGAATGATTTTTTAATTTTTACCTTTATCAAATTTCAAAAATAAACTTTATTTCCAAAAATATAAGTTGTCTAAAAATAGATTGTTGTTACCAACAGTTTTGAATTGAATGGCCGTAGTATTGTAATTGTCAGGGACTTCTGTGAAGAAGAAATCAAGTGGAATATCAACACCGATCCATTTCCCATTGATTATTCCTTCTCTGTTGGCTACATCATAAACCTTCTCGTTATCGGAGGTAATTAGAAAGAATTTAAATTTTGTCGTATCTAGCGTGTAGTAATCTAAATGTAAATATTCCATTGTTGAAATATTTGTTGGTTTGTACTCTATGCCTTGGTAGTCAAGATTAGAACATTTCATTACTTTGTTACCGTTAATTTCAATTTCTGTCATCACAGTTTTCTGCAGTCCCCAGCCAGGATTTATGTTTGTTGCAATAGAATTGAAGCTGTCGCTATACACTGAGATTACGTTTTTTTCATTTTGTATTGGGTTTGGAGCGCCTTCACTTGGCGTTGGATCCACAGAAAAAGAGAGGGTGTATCGTCTGGTGGTGATGCCATCTTGAGCGGTAACCAGTACAGTTGTGTCTCCAGGGAGATTCTCCTCAGAGGAAATAGCAATCGCAGCCAATTCATTACTAGGAGTAGCTATTATTTTCGGAAGATTTTTAGTACCGTAAGGCAATTCGATATTATAATTTGTTTTTAACGTGTTAAAGTTTTGAATGGTCTGTCCATTTACACTTAAGTTGCTTAGTGAGGCGTTAGCATCTGTTGTAGTAGGTTCTTTCCAGAAATATAGGTTGTCCAAGAACAAGTTATTGTTACCAACAGTTTTAAATTGAACAGCTTCTGTAAGATCTCTACCAGCATTTGAAAAATAACGGATCGGAATATCGATACTTACCCATTGGCCATTTTTAATTCCATGCGTTGCTGCTATGTCATAAGCATTTTCACCATCTGCAATCAGAAAAAATTTAAATTCAGTGGCATCAACTGTATAGTAATCCAAGTGAAGATAATTCATGGTTGAAACATCTGTGTAAGGGAAGTCTATTCCTTGATAATTAAGGTTTGAATAACTCATCACCCTATCCCCCTCAACCTCTATTTCCGACATCACCGTTTCTTGTTCCCAATTGGGGTTGATGTCTGTTGAGATGGAAGAGTAATGATCGCTGTAAACTGAGATTACCTCTTCTTTTAATTGGCTGGGTGTTTGTGCTTTTTTTATTGGGGTAGCTGAATTTTTTAATTTTCCATTTACAAAAAATAACACTGCTATTAATAGCAGGGTAGCGATCAGTAAAATTTTCTTTTTCATTCGTGTGATTTTTTGTGTATTAGAATTTAAACTTGTTAATTAAAGATAAATAGCAACTAGGTATTTTTATTGTATTGACACTTAAGCACTATATTATTATATTATTCGTAAATTTAATACAATTTATTTGATAAATTATATGTTTTTAAATAGTTTTAAAGTTTTTTGCAAAAAAAAAAGAGGAGTTTAACAAACTCCTCTTTTTTATCTAGATACTTATTGGTTACAATTCCAATGCTTTTTTAGGATTGTTTTTCATCAACAGTTCAATCGGGTTTTCTATAGCTTCTTTTATCGCGACTAAGAATCCAACAGATTCACGTCCATCTACGATACGATGATCGTAAGACAGTGCTACATACATAATAGGTTGAATGACTACTTGACCATTAACAGCCATTGGTCTTTCTACAATGTTATGCATACCTAAAATAGCAGATTGTGGTGGGTTTATGATGGGTGTAGATAGCATAGAACCGAAGACTCCACCATTGGTTATGGTAAAGGTTCCTCCTGTCATTTCATCTACTGTAATTTGACCGTCACGAGCTCTTAAGGCCAATCTTTTTACTTCAGCTTCAACTCCTCTGAATGATAAGTTTTCAGCATTTCTAATTACCGGTACCATTAATCCTTTAGGACCAGAGACAGCAATAGAAATATCAGCAAAATCATTTTTTATTTGGTAATCACCATCTATCATTGAGTTTACGTCAGGATACAATTCTAAAGCTCTTGTTACAGCAAGCGTAAAGAAAGACATAAAACCTAAACCTACACCGTGCTTTGCTTTGAATTCTTCTTTATACTGATTTCTCAAATCAAAAATAGGTTGCATATTAACTTCGTTAAAAGTTGTTAGCATAGCAGTTTCATTTTTTACCGCAACCAATCGTTGTGCTACTTTTCTTCGTAGCATAGACATTTTCTTGCTTTCAGACGAACGACTACCAATGGTTGTTCCCATCGCAGGAACTGCTTTAATTGCATCTTCTTTAGTGACTCTTCCATCTTTTCCAGTTCCTTGAATGCTCTCAGAGGTTATGCCTTTTTCATCTAATATTTTTTTAGCAGCAGGCGAAGCGCTTCCTGTTGCGTAGTTGGCAACTATCACTGGAGTTTCGGCTGGTGCAGGGTTAATCTCTTTCTTTTCTTCAACAGGAGTTGCTGCTTTAGTTTTAGCAGGAGCAGAAGCACTTTCTGGTTGCGCAGCATCCCTATCAATTAAACATACCACAGCACCAACTGCTACTGCGTCACCTTCTTCTGCTTTTAATGTGATGATTCCACTTTCTTCAGCAGGTAATTCTAAAGTAGCCTTATCAGAGTCAACTTCTGCTATAGGTTGGTCTTTTTCTACATAATCACCATCTTCAACTAACCAAGTTGCGATTTCTACTTCTGTGATTGACTCCCCTGGTGATGGGACTTTCATTTCTAAAACCATTAGATAATATTTTTGAGATTATTTATTTCTGTTTTATTTTATTTTTGAAAAACTTTATTGATTACTTCTTGATGTCTCTTCTTAAATCTAGCGCTAGATCCAGCAGCAGGTACGGAGTAGTATCTTAGAGAGGCATTTGTTAGAGGAACCACATCAAAACGTTGTAGCATGTAAGACCAAGCTCCCATATTTTCTGGTTCTTCTTGTGCCCAGATAAATTCTGCGTTTTCTGGATATGACTCTACGATTTCTTTTATTTTTTCTTTGTGCAAAGGAAATAGTTGCTCTATACGCACTAAAGCAACAGTATCATTATTTAAGTTTTCTCTTTCTTCTAGTAAGTCATAGTAGAATTTACCAGAACAGAAAACGACTTTTTGAACATTTTCTTTTTTGATACTTTGATCGTCTATTACTTCTTGGAAAGCTCCTTCTGCTAAATCCTCAATGGTGTTTACAGCTTTGGGATGTCGTAACAAACTTTTAGGTGTAAAGACAACCAATGGTTTACGATGATTTCTTTTCATGTGTCGACGCAACAAGTGATACATGTTTGCAGGTTCTGTACAATTTGCAATGGTCATGTTATCATAATCACACAATTGTAAGTATCTTTCTATTCTTGCTGAGGAGTGTTCAGAACCTTGTCCTTCATACCCATGAGGTAAGAGCATTACGATTCCATTCTGGAGTTTCCATTTGTCTTCCGCGGCACAGATGTACTGGTCAAACATGATTTGAGCACCGTTTCCGAAGTCACCAAACTGTGCTTCCCAGATTGTCAATGTGTTGGGGTGCGCCATTGCGTAACCGTAATCAAACCCTAAAACTCCGTATTCGGATAATAAAGAGTTGTAAATGGTCATGACTCCCTTGTTGTTCTTGTTGGTGTTTAATAAATTGATGCGTTCCTCTGAAAGTTCATCTCTAAGGATGGCATGTCGGTGACTAAAAGTACCACGCTCAACATCTTGCCCAGAAATACGAACATTAAACCCTTCTTCAAGGAGTGATCCGTATGCTAATGTTTCAGCTAACCCCCAGTCAAGTTTATTGTCCTCGAAGACCATTTTTGAACGACCCTCAATGATTCGCTGTGCTTTACGAACAAATTTCACCCCTTCTGGGTTCTGCGAAACGACCTTGGTGATTTCTTTTAGTTTGTCTTGAGGGTAGGTAGTATCTATAGAAGTTAACATTTCTTCTATTCCTTCTCTAACAAAACCTTTCCAGGTTTCTTCCATAAAAGGAATGACCTTTGATGTTTTATCTTCCTTGGCCTGTAAGAATTTGGTTTCCAGTAAAGATTTATATTCTTCTTGTAGTTGCAAAGCATAATTTTGATCAATGCTATTTTCATTGATCAGTTGTTCGATATAAATATCTCTTGGATTTTTATGTTTCGCTATGTTCTTATATAGTTGAGGCTGTGTAAATCTTGGTTCATCACCTTCGTTATGACCATATTTACGATATCCCAATAAATCTATAAAAATATCTCGTTTAAAAGTCATTCTAAACTCCAAGGCCAATTCAATAGCGTGACAAACTGCTTCAACATCATCTGCATTGACATGCAAGACAGGAGACAGGGTAACTTTTGCTACATCTGTACAGTAGGTGCTTGATCGTGCATCTAAATAGTTGGTTGTGAACCCTACTTGGTTGTTGATAACCAGGTGAAGTGTACCACCAGTCTTATACCCATTTAATTTACTCATTTGGATGACTTCATAGACTACACCTTGACCAGCAACGGCAGCATCTCCATGAATAATTATTGGTAAAATAGCTCCTTCATTTCCATTGTAAAGGGTGTCTATTTTTGCTCTTGTTACTCCTTGTGCAACCGGCCCAACAGTTTCTAGGTGAGATGGATTAGGCAGTAAGTTCATTCTCATTTCTGAGCCATCTTGGTAAGTTTTGCTTCGCGTTAACCCCATGTGATATTTCACATCCCCATCTATGTTTTCTTCGTCAAAATCTTTACCTTCAAACTCAGAGAATAAATCACGAATTGGTTTTTTAAAGATGTTTGTTAGGGTGTTTAGGCGACCACGGTGAGCCATTCCCAATACACATTCTTTGACATTGTATTTTTCAGCAGCTGTTCTCAAAGCTGTTGCTAATGCAGGTACAACGGTTTCACCTCCTTCTACAGAGAAACGTTTTTGTCCAACATATTTTGTTTGTAAAAAACTCTCAAAACCTACTGCTTGAGTTAATTTTTTAAGAATATATTTTTTCTGTTCAGTATTAAAATCAGCTTTATTGGCATTTTTGTTCAGCCTGCTTTGCCACCATTTTAGCTCTTCAGGCTTTCGAATATACATGTATTCAATTCCAATAGAATCACAATAAATCTTCTTCAATCTATTGATGATCGTTTCTAAAGTAGCCGCACCAATACCGATAACCTCTCCTGCACTAAATACAGTTTTTAAATCGTCTTTGGAGAGCCCGAAAGTTTCTATTTCTAAATTAGGCTCGTAATGTCTTCGTTCTCTTACGGGGTTGGTTTTGGTAAATAAGTGACCTCTTGTTCTGTATCCATTGATCAAGTCAAGAACTAAGAATTCCTTTTTTACTTCTTGCGGTACTTCAATATTGGTTTCATCAGAGTATGATTCGTTTGCCAAATCATATCCTTGAAAAAAACTTTTCCAACTAGGTTCAACACTGTCGGGATTTTTTTGGTATTGCTCGTATAGGTCAGCAACAAACCCTGTGTGTACAGCATTAAGAAAAGAAAATTGATCCATTTTACTAATATGTTATCTAAAATTTGATGTTCGTTGTCTAACAAGCAAACTTAATTAAATTGTTGCGTTCACAAATTTTTATTTCGTAGAAAGTACAAAATCAGTAATATTATAACAAATTGTTTTTTTTTGTTTTTTTTTTTAAAAATTGGGTTAGATTTATAAAAAGACATATATTTGCAACCGCAAAAAGGAAATGTTGTTGCTTCATGCAAATTCCTCCTTAGCTCAGTTGGTTAGAGCATCTGACTGTTAATCAGAGGGTCCTAGGTTCGAGTCCTAGAGGGGGAGCAAACAACACTAATTAGATTTAGATTTTCTGAGTAAGCATTAAGGCCTATTTTCATTTATTGAAATTCCTCCTTAGCTCAGTTGGTTAGAGCATCTGACTGTTAATCAGAGGGTCCTAGGTTCGAGTCCTAGAGGGGGAGCAAGTCATCATTAAAAAACGGTTATACTTTCATAGTGTAACCGTTTTTGATTAAAAGACATCGTTCAACATCTTCAAAGATTAAAGAAGATCCTCCTGCAATTATTAGACCAGTTTAAAATAGTATTCACTTTTGTGTGTAGAAAATTATCTTGATTCTATCAATTGAATATTACAACGATCTTTCATAAACAAATACCTAAAAAATTGCTGTTTCAAATCATCGCACTATTTCATGTAGAAATTAGTTAACCAAAAATTCAGTTACCAAAGAATTGTTGATTCATTTTCAATGAGAGGAAGTTGATATTCATTATTTAAATGTTATTGTCAAAGGAGAATTGGTTTCTTTAGAAAGCGACGATATTGCCTAAATAAGAAACTGTACTGTAACTTTAGACAGTGGGAGAGCAAATTAAAATCATCATTGTCACAAGTTGTGGTTTTTGTGTTGATGGTCTTTCTTTGATTTATTTAATTCATATTGAAAGCTTATATTTGTGGGACTAAGCATAATGAAATGAACGAGAACTTAAACCCAGACAACGCAAATTTTTCTAACGACGAGTTAGATGTAGAAAGAAAGTTGCGTCCTCTGTCTTTTGATGATTTTACGGGTCAGGAGCAAGCAATAGAAAATCTTAAAATTTTTGTAGAAGCAGCTAATATTCGTGGAGAGGCTCTAGATCATACTTTGTTCCATGGGCCTCCGGGTTTAGGAAAAACTACTTTGGCACACATTTTAGCAAATGAGTTGAATGTAGGAATAAAAATCACGTCAGGTCCGGTTCTAGATAAGCCTGGAGATTTAGCAGGTCTGCTCACAGGGCTAGACGAGCGTGATGTTTTGTTTATTGATGAGATTCACCGATTGAGTCCCATTGTTGAAGAGTATCTGTATTCTGCTATGGAGGATTTTAAGATTGATATTATGATTGAATCAGGTCCCAATGCAAGAACAGTTCAAATCAATTTAGAGCCTTTTACATTGATTGGCGCCACAACACGTTCAGGTTTACTAACAGCTCCGATGAGAGCTCGCTTTGGAATTTCTAGTAGGTTACAATATTATGATACAGAGCTACTCAGTACAATTGTTCAAAGAAGTGCTCAAATATTGAAAGTGTCTACGAGTATGGAAGCAGCAATAGAAATAGCGGGACGAAGTAGAGGGACACCTCGTATAGCAAATGCATTGCTGAGAAGAGTTAGAGATTTTGCACAAATCAAAGGAGATGGTACGATCACGATAGAAATAGCGAAGTATGCGTTGAAAGCTTTAAATGTTGATACCTTTGGTTTGGATGAAATGGATAATAAAATTTTGACAACGATTATTCAGAAGTTTAAAGGAGGTCCCGTAGGGATAAGTACATTAGCCACTGCAGTAAGTGAAAATGCTGAAACCATTGAAGAAGTATATGAGCCTTTTTTAATTCAACAAGGTTTTATCATCAGAACACCTAGAGGTAGAGAGGTTACAGATTTAGCTTATCATCATTTAGAAATTACCAAACCAACAAATCAAGGGGAGTTATTTTAAAATATAAAGATGATGAAGAGTTCTATTCCTGTCTTAGAGTGGTTTCCAAAGTATGACTTTAAGAAAAATTTAAAGTCTGATGTTATAGGGGGAATGACGGTAGGTATTGTTCTGATTCCTCAGGGCATAGCTTATGCTTTGATTGCAGGTTTGCCTCCTGTTTATGGTCTGTATACGGCCTTGTTTCCTCAGTTTATGTATATGCTTTTTGGTACTTCGAAAAGAGTAGCTGTTGGTCCTGTAGCTATGGACTCATTAATTGTAGCTGCTGGTATCTCAACGTTAGCCGTTGGTGGGACAGAAGCCTATATTGCTCTGGCTATATTGTTGGCATTTTGCGTGGGAGCTATACAGCTGTTGTTAGGAATTGGTAGATTGGGTTTTATCGTTAATTTTTTATCTAAACCTGTTATTAGCGGTTTTACTTCTGCAGCGGCTATTGTTATAGGTGTTAATCAAATAAAAAACTTGTCAGGGATACCTGTTGTAAGAAGCAATAGATTACAAGAAATCATTGTTTCTATCTATTCCCAATCAGATAAATTAGATACAGCTACGTTTTTTATAGGAATCACAACTATTGGAATCTTATTTCTTATCAAAAAGACAAAATCCAAAATACCAGGACCTTTGTTGGTTGTAGTTTTGGGTACTTTAAGTTTGTATTTTTTTCATACACACCTATCTCATGTTTCAGTTTTAGCATCGATTCCATCAGGCTTACCCTCTTTTGAATTCCCAAAAATCACTTATTCCTTAGTTTCGGAGATCATGCCCATAGCTTTTACGTTAGCAGTAATAGGTTTTTTAGAAACCATATCGATTGGTAAAGCATTAGAGCAAAGTTCAGATGATATGATGATTTCGCCCAACAAAGAGTTAATCGCTTTGGGAATGATGAATATTGTGGGTTCGATGTTCAAGTCGTATCCATCTACAGCAAGTTTTTCAAGGTCTGCAGTAAATGATGAAGCTGGCTCTAAAACAAGTTTAGCGGGTTTGTTTTCTTTGTTTATTGTTGTTATGGTGTTGTTGTTTTTAACGCCCTATTTTTATTATCTACCAAAAGCAGTTTTGGCGGGTGTTATCATAGTTTCCATAGTAAAGCTAATTGATTACGAGGAAGCTAAACGATTGTGGTTTTTGAATAAGAATGATTTTTGGATGTTGATTGCTACTTTTTCAGGGACTTTATTTTTAGGAATAAAAGAAGGGATAATTATTGGAGTAGTGTTGTCTTTGTCTATGTTGATAGCAAGAACCTCAAGGCCTCATGTAGCGGTGTTGGGTAGAATTCCGAACACTAATATTTTTCGAAATACGAATAGATTTGAAGGGGTAGAAATAGATAAAGAAATTTTGATTATTAGGTTTGATGCTAGGGTATATTTTGCAAATGCTAATTATTTTAGTGAGATTTTACAACACCATGTAAAGAAAAAAGGACCTAATTTGAAGCTTATTCTGTTGGATTGTGAATGCATCAATGGTATGGATAGTACAGCTATACAGATGATTGAATCAGATATAGATTGTTATCAAGACAAAGGGGTTGAAGTTTTTTTTTCTAACATAAAAGGCCCTGTAAGAGACATGCTAACAAGAAGTGGGATTGTTGATAAGATGGGCGCACAAAAGTTTTTTATCAACAATAATGATGCAGTAACTTATTTTAAAACAGGAAAGTTAGACCGAAATGAAGATTTAACAAATTATATTGGTCAAGCGAATACTTAGGCTTGATGCATTGGAGATAATAAGTCTGTGACTGATTTTACAGGGTTAAAGGTCTGGATCGGTACTTCTACGAAAACAGTCAGCCATTTGGACATACCACCATTCCATAACCCAGGGAGTTCTAGAGCTTTGATGGGCATTCCCTCCAGACTTTTGTTCGAAATAAAAACAGCATCATTGTCTACAAATTCTTTTAAATCAAATTTGTTACCTCTGTAATCTTTAAAAGAACAAACAATATCAACAGGGTTAAAATGTGTTGATTGATGTAAAATAGCTAATTGATCTTTGTCGGCGGTATCAATTTGTGTACTTTCAACGATTTGTAAACAGTTTTCCTTTTTGTTTTTTTTCACCCAAAATGGACCTCCACCAGCATCTCCCTGATTTTTAATCATTCCACAAACTCTAATAGGTTTGTTTAGTAGATTAAATAAAAATTCTTTGTTCAAGTTTTCATTGCTGACTTCAATAGAGAAGTTCTTCTTTACAAAATCAACAACCTCAATTAAATTGATCTCATCGGGCTTGGTGTTGATTAAATTTAAGTGTTTGTGGGTTTTTTCCTGTAAACAAAGAAGTTTTCCACCCAAAACTTGTTTGTGTTTAATCGTTTCTTCAATATGATTACGGTGGCATACATTGTCTATGTTTTTGATAAAAATAATGTCTGCATCCAAGTTATTTAGATTGTCAATCAAGGCTCCGTGACCCCCAGCTCTAAAAATGAATTTCCCATTTTTATTCTTGAAAGGCTTCAGGTTTTTGTTTACTGCTATGGTATCTGTATTGGGATTTTGGGTAGAGAAATTAATGTTAAACTTAAGTGTTGAATACTCATTGTTAGCTTGGATGTAATCTTCAACTACTTTTTGAAATTCGTTTATAAAAAGTGGTTTTATTGTAAAATGCATATTGATTGTCTGATCTTTACTTATGCAGTAGTGCAGACTTTCTTCAATTTGTTCTTCTAAAGCAGATTTGTTATCAAAGTCATATTGATGAAATTTAATTAATGCTTTTGGGGTGTTGATATAATCTAATCCCTCTTTGTTTAGTATAAAATCTAAGAAGATTAGCTTGTTGGTTAGGTTACCTAAATGTTTGATTTCAGGATGTCTCTTGTTAAACTTAACCATCATTTCTTTGTAAAACGGGAAATTACGTAAGTTGTTAAAAAAGTACCGTGACATTTCATTTTTTCTCTTTGAGTTCAAAAGTTCGCTCAATCCTTTGAACATTCTTGATGCCATTCCTGAGGCTGGGGTAAACTTGTAGATGACTAAATTTTGCTTTTGAATGTTGTAAATATTTATCAATCTACTTTTTTCAACATCATCAATAGCTATAATTCCATCGTTGATGCTGGCAATCCTATCTATGATTAATTTAGGAGCGCCCTGCTTGTATGTGTTCAGTTGTTTGTCTAGTTGATCTTTAGAGATTCCTCTTATATCAATTTGTTTTTCTAATTCTTTTTCCAATTTCATAGATGTGTTGTTAAAAGATCCTATTCAATTCAAACGCAGTGCCTATAACTACAAGTGTAGCGCCAGCTTTGTGAATTTCATGGATCTTATTTTTGTCCTTAATTCCACCACCCACAATAATAGGAAGGTGGACAGTTTTATGGACTGCATTTATTACAGTTTTTTCTATGGCCTGTTTTGAACCACTCCCTGCTTCTAGGTAGAGTACTTTTTGGCCCATAAGTTGTCCTGCTAATGCAGTGTTTTTAATTAGTGATGTGTCTTTTGGGTCAATAGGTTTGGTCTTAGTAACGTTTAAGGTGCTGCTATTATTATCTTCGTTGATCAAAATGTACCCTGTTGAAACTACCTCTAAAGAAGTTTTGCGTAACAATGGAGCTGCTTTTACTTGTTGGTGAATTAGATATTCAGGGTTGTTACCAGAAATTAAATTTAAAAATAAAAGAGCATCAGCATGTTCTGTTAGATGTGTGTAATCTCCTGGGAAAAGTATGACAGGTTTGGTTGTGTGTTTTTGAATTTCTTTAGCAATAATTTCAGTTTGGTTACTGCCTACTATACTTCCGCCCAATAGCAAATAGTCTACAGGAGCTTTGTTGATTCTTTTACAAATATTATCCACAACGGGTACGGAAACTTTATCAGGATCTATCAAGACCGCAACAAGCTTTTTGTTTTGTAGTTGTGCTGTTTGTAATGTTTTAAGAAAGCTCATGATCAATGCTAGCGATGGCTAAAGAATAATTTTCAATTTGATGAAAACAAATATCGCATTTTTCTTTGAGTTCTGGTGTGTTGATTAAACCTTTTGCTTTTCTGGTGTTGAATTGAGATATCTTTAAATCATTCTTAAAACTCATGCCGCCACTAGGGTGTATTTTGAACATTGCTTCTTTGGCACCCCAGATAAGAGTCAGTTGTTGGATGTATTCATCGTTGGTTAGTTTTTTTTTATTAAAATCAGTAAATCTATTTTTTATGATTTTTATTTTGTCTCTGTTCTTTTCTATATCGATCCCTATCATTTTAGTTGAGATTCCAATTGCTGAGAATTCGTACGAATGCGAGATGGAGATGTGTTGGCCATTTTTTAGCAGAGGTTTTCCGTGTTCATTGTAAGTTAAGTCATCATCATTAAGGCGAATGAGTTGTAATAAATGACGAATACTCAAAAACCCTTTTTGATGTGAGGATGATTTCATTAAATTGACTCTATTTATACTGTTTTTAGATAGATATGTAGCCCTTAATTCATCAGTGGTCTCTGTTATTTTCCAAACAAAAACAGTGGTGTTTTTGTCAATCTTAATTGTTTTAAATAAAGGCATTTATTGTTGTAAGGATTTTGTAAATTTGCATGCTTAAAGCAACAAATATACTAATATGAGTTTAGAAACAGCATACGTTCCTTACAAAGTAAAGGACATCTCGTTAGCAGATTGGGGAAGGAAAGAAATCCATTTGGCTGAGGCTGAAATGCCAGGTTTAATGAGTCTTAGAGAAGAGTTTAAAGGTAAAAAGCCATTAGCAGGAGCCAGAATTGCAGGTTGTTTGCATATGACCATCCAAACAGCGGTGTTGATAGAAACTTTAGTAGACTTAGGAGCTGAAGTAACCTGGTCATCGTGTAATATTTTTTCAACACAAGATCAAGCTGCTGCAGCCATTGCTGATGCTGGAATTCCTGTTTATGCTTGGAAAGGTTTGAGTGAAGAAGAATTTGAGTGGTGTATTGAACAAACTATTTTCTTTGGAGAAGACAGAAAGCCACTTAATCTTATTTTAGATGATGGAGGAGATTTGACAAATATGGTGTTAGATAAATATCCAGAATTGGTTTCAGGTATCAAAGGTTTGTCAGAAGAGACAACAACAGGGGTTCATCGTTTGATTGAGAGAGTGAAAGCGGGTACATTACCAATGCCAGCAATCAATGTAAATGATTCTGTTACCAAGTCAAAATTTGATAATAAATATGGTTGTAAAGAATCTGCTGTAGATGCAATTCGAAGAGCTACTGATGTAATGATGGCCGGGAAAGTTGCTTTGGTTGCCGGTTATGGAGATGTTGGTAAAGGTACTGCTGCTTCTCTACAAGGAGCAGGAGCTAGAGTTATCGTAACAGAAATAGATCCTATTTGTGCTTTGCAAGCTGCGATGGATGGTTTTGAGGTCAAGAAAATGAATGACGCCATATCCAGAGCAGACATTGTAATCACCACAACTGGAAATAAAGATATAATAGTTGATCGTCATTTTAAAGCATTAAAAGACAAAGCTATTGTTTGTAATATTGGTCATTTTGACAATGAAATTGATATGGCTTGGTTAAACGGAAACTATGGTCATACAAAGGTAGAGATTAAGCCTCAAGTAGATCAGTACATGATTGACGAGAAAGAGTTTTTAGTATTGGCTGAGGGACGTTTGGTTAACTTAGGGTGCGCTACAGGTCATCCAAGTTTTGTGATGTCTAATTCTTTTACGAATCAAGTTTTAGCTCAGTTAGAGCTATGGAAAAATGCCGAGGCATACAAAAATGATGTATATACACTACCTAAACACTTAGATGAAAAAGTAGCTCGTTTGCACTTAGCCAAAATTGGTGTTGAACTAGATGTTTTATCTGAGGATCAAGCAAATTATATTGGAGTGACTGTAGAAGGTCCTTTCAAACCTGAATACTATAGATATTAGTCATTCATTATTCATAAAAAAAGCCTCACAAATAGTGAGGTTTTTTTTATGAATTGGTTTCTATTAGACTGAAAGAATATGTTTTGTTTGGGTCAGTTCACTAGTATCTTTACAATCTGCTGATAACGTTTCTAACCTTTTGTTAAGCGAAGGGTGTTTGTAATTCTTTGTGATTTCAATCATTGGAATCAAAACAAATTTGCGATCATGCATTCTAGGATGTGGTACTGTTAGTTGATCTGTATTGATAATGTTATCATTAAAAAAAATAATATCAATATCTAGTGGTCTGGCTTGGTACCCTGTTTTATTGTCTCTGTTTCTACCCAATTCAGTCTCAAAACTTAGTAATACTTCTATCAATCGGCTGGCTGTAAGTGGGGTCTCTAGTGCGATGGCAATATTGAAAAAATCATCACTCTCAAACCCCCATGCAGCAGTTTGGTAAACGGATGATATTTTTATTACTTTACCTATCGTGCCAATTTTGTGAATAGCATTCTGAAGGTTTTCTAATTTGTTTCCTAAGTTGGTGCCTAAAGATAAATAAACAATGTTCATAGATGGTTTAATCGTTTGGTAAAGAAATCAATTATATTTGTTTAATAAAAAATTAAAGCATGAATTTTATAAAAAATATTTTGTCATCGTTTGTTGCGATTTGGTTGGTTATCGTTGTTTTTATCTTACTAGGATTGGGTGTAGGAGTTTCTGTCGGTAGTGGCATGGTCAAGGAAGTGAAATCAAATTCAATATTAGAAATTGACTTATCTGGAGACTTAAAGGATTACAGTCCTGTTGAAATAGATCCTTTATCAGAACTGTTAAATATTAAAGAACAAGTTACGGGGTTTAATAATGTTTGTAAAGCAATTGACAAAGCTACGAATGATGATAATATTAAAGGGATTAGCATAAAAAATATCCCCGCTAATATAGGATTGGCTCAATTGACAGCATTGAGAAATATATTAGTTAAATTTCAAGAAAAGCATAAATTTATATATGCATATAATGATTCATATACACAGAAACAGTATTACTTGAGTTCAGTAGCAAACATGATTTCAATTGCTCCATTAGGTTATGTAGACTTAAAGGGATTACATTCGGAGGTTATGTTTTATAAAGATTTTCAAGAAAAATATGGTATAAAAATGGAGGTAATTAGGCACGGTAAATATAAAAGTGCTGTAGAACCTTTTATAGCCAATGAGATGAGTGATGCCAACAGGGTTCAGATTTCTGAATTGATTGCTGGTATATGGAATGAAATTTCAAGAGAGTTGACAACATCTCGAAATATTGATGTAGATACCGCTGTAGAAAAAATGTATGGAAGATCTGCCGTCACTTCGATTAAGCATGGTCTAGTGGACCTTTGTTTGTATCCTGATGAGTATGAAGACTATATTAAGGAGAAGTTAGCGGTACAAAAATTAGAGAAAATATCGATGACAGATTATATGGCAAATATTTCTCTATCAAGTCTTGTTGAAAAAACAAATCAGATAGCTGTAATCTATGCGCAGGGAGAAATACAGTATGGAGAAGGTTCTATTGATGTTATAGGTCAAAATAAAATGATTAGCTCTCTAGAAAAAGCAGCACAAGACAAGAATGTAAGTGCGATTGTATTGAGAGTTGATTCACCAGGGGGAAGTGCTTTGGCCTCAGATTTAATTTGGAATGCCGTTGAGAAAGCAAAAAAAGAAAAGCCTGTAGTGGTGTCTATGGGGAATTATGCGGCCTCCGGTGGGTATTATATTTCTTGTGGTGCGGATAGGATTTTTGCAGAGCCAACCACAATTACAGGTTCTATAGGTGTTTTTGGAATATTTCCAAATGGATCAGGATTGGCCAAAAAAATAGGGGTCAATTCTGAAGTGGTAAGTACACATGAAAACGGAGCCTATTACAGTGCTGTTTTACCTTTAGATAGTCGTTATAAGATGCTAGTTCAGCAGGGTATTGAAATGATTTATGACGAATTTTTAGACCGTGTATCTAAAGGAAGAAATATGTCTTTAGAAGAGGTAGATCGTATTGCTCAGGGTAGAGTTTGGACTGGTGCTAAGGCTCAAGAGTTGGGTCTGGTAGACGAAATTGGAGGTTTGTGGGAAGCTATCTGTTACGCAGCTAAAATAGCTGAAGTGACAGAATATAGTATCAAAGAGTTACCTAAGTATGAGATTGATTTTGGAGAGATGTTTGATTTTAATCCTTTTGCTAAAATACAGATTGATGGTTTTTTAGCTGAATTTAAATTGCAGGGTCTAGTTAATGCTAAAGATTTCATAAAAACTAAAGGGGTACAAGCTAGAATTCCTTTTGAATTGATGATTGACTAGTCTTTTCAGTTCTAGGTTTGATGTTTTTTAGATTTTAAATACTTTGCCACTTTCAGCCAGTTCAACATCATCAAATACTGTTTTGGCTTCAATCTTAAATTCGTCTAAGTTATTATATCTACTAGAATAATGTCCCAAAATTAAAGTTTTTACTTGGGCTGCTTTGGCTATTAATGCTGCTTCTTTCGCGGTACTGTGTTTGGTTTTTTCGGTTAAGTTCTTTTTATCTTCGAGGAAGGTAGATTCGTGATATAAGAAGCTAACACCTTTTAAAAGAGGAACAATATCTGGTTTGTAGGCAGTATCACTACAAAAAGCATAACTATGGGTGTGTCTAGGGGGTAGAGTTAAATCATCGTTTCCTAGAATAGTTCCATCTTGTTTTACAAAGTCTTTACCTTTTTTAAGATTGTGATAATCACAGATTTCAATTTCTGGTTCCATGGCAATATTCTCCATGTTTAATTTTCGTAGACTAGGTTTTTCTTCAAATAAAAACCCGTTGGTATATACTCTATGATTTAAGGGAATTGTAGATACTTTTATTTTTTTGTCTTCAAATATTATTTCACTTTCTTTGTTTTTTAACTCATGAAACAATAAAGGAAAAGAAGTCCAAGATTTAGATAATTTTAGTTGAAGTGTGATGATTTCTTTTATTCCTTTTGGGCCATAAATATTTAGTTCTGTTCTTCTGTCTAAAAGTCCAAATGTAGAAATGAGTCCAACCAAACCAAAAAAATGATCTCCATGCAAATGGGAGATAAAAATGTGTTTGATTTTTGCAAAAGGTATCTTTTGTTGTCTAAGTAAGACTTGAGTCCCTTCTCCACAATCGATTAAAATATGCCTTTCGTTTATTTTTAAATATTGTGCTGTGGGATGAGCATTGGTTCTCGGGGTGGCTGAGTGACAGCCTAATATGGTTAATTCAATACCCATTAAAAACCAAGATCTCTTGACATTTCATCCATGTCAATAATGTCGATAGCTTCCGTTAGGCTAGGGACTACATTTAGGATCTCACTAAAATCATCAGCATCAAAGGCAGAAAGTACAATTGCAAAAGATTTTTTTTGGTCTATTTGTTTTTTGGCAAATTCAACAAATAGGTTTATATCTTTTTTGGTAACCTCAATAGACGTGATGTCTAAAACAATGTTTTGGTTGTTATGATTTTCTAGTGCTTTAGAGCTTTTTTCAAAAAAAGTATTGAAGTCTATTTCTGCAGTGAATAAAGTGAATTTTTCGGAGAGCTTAATTTTCATAATTATTGTCTTATTTGTGAGGCTAATAGGTAGATACAGGCCATACGAACAGCTACTCCATTTTCAACTTGATTCAAAATGATTGCCTGGTCAGAATCTGCTACATCTGAAGTAATTTCGACACCTCTATTGATCGGTCCTGGATGCATAATTGTTAGCTCAGAGTCCATAGAATTTAATAACTCTTTATTTATTCCGTACAATTGAGTGTATTCTCTTGTTGATGGAAAAAATTTAACATCCATTCGCTCATTTTGAACCCGTAGCATGTTAGCAACATCAGCCCATTCTAATGCTTTTCTTAGATTTGTTTCAACGCTTACCCCCAAGCTTTCAATGTGTTTTGGAATGAGTGTTGTAGGTCCACAAACTTTCACTTCAGCTCCTTGAAGTTGAAGCGCATATATATTAGAGAGTGCGACACGAGAGTGTAAGATATCACCAACGATAACGATTTTTTTACCTGCCACCTCTCCAAACTTCTCTCTGATTGAAAATGAATCTAACAAAGCTTGTGTAGGGTGTTCATGTGTACCATCTCCCGCATTAATAATTTTTGTATTTACATGTTTCGCTAAGAATTCATGAGCTCCAACCTCAGGATGTCTCATAACGATGATATCTACTTTCATAGATAGAATATTGTTGACGGTGTCGATTAGAGTTTCTCCCTTTTTAACAGAAGAGCCTGAAGCAGAGAAATTAATCACATCAGCAGACAGACGTTTCTCTGCCAGTTCAAATGACAATTTGGTGCGAGTGCTGTTTTCAAAGAATAGGTTGGCAATTGTGATGTCTCTCAGCGAAGGAACTTTTTTAATTGGCCTATTTATTATTTCTTTAAAATTATCTGCGGTTTCAAATATTAAATCAATGTCTTGTTTAACTAGGTGCTTAATTCCTAATAGGTTGGGAACGCTTAAGGTCTTCATCTATTTCTCTTTCTTGTTAATAATATAAACAGCATCTTTTGTTGTCTCTTCACTCAAGTTTACCAAAACTTTTTCTTCGTTTATTACATCTACAGTCGCTCCTTTGTAATCGGGTTGAATAGGTAAATGTCTACTAAAGCGTCTATCGATGAGAACCAACAGCTCCACTTCCGCTGGTCTTCCGTAAGATTGTATTGCAGTTAAAGCTGCGTTAATACTTCTTCCAGAAAATAAAACATCATCAATAAAAACCACTTTTTGGTTTTCTACTAAAAAGTTAATTTCAGTAGAATTTGCATTTAAGAGTTCATCTCTGCGTCTAAAATCGTCACGATAAAAAGTGATATCTAATTTGCCCAGTTTGATGTTCTTTACCTTGTAGTCATTGGTCAAAACAGAGGCTATCCTTTCAGCAAAATGTGATCCTCTAGGTTGTAGTCCAATCAAGACTGTGTTAGAAAAATCACCATGATTTTCAATGAGTTGGCAAGCCAATCGTTGAATGATTATCTGTATTTTTTTTGAATTTAGCAGTATTTTGTCACTCATAAGACATCAGAAAATTGTTATTACAAATATAGTTTTTTTGTTGATTAATTTGTTAAAAAGATTTAGACTCCTTGGTTTAACATCTCATTTCTCTTTTTTATATTTATGTGTATCTAACGGAGTTTACTCTAAACAAAAGAAAAGGAGATGGCGTCATTATCAAAATTTGAAGAGATGCTCAAAACGAATGAAGTGTATTTTTTTGACACGACTGATTTTGAGGAAATTATTCATTATTACTTAGATAACGGAAATACTTCCATGGCGAAGAAAGCAGTTTTTCTAGCTTTAGATCAACACCCCGATTCCGTGGACATCAAACTGATTCAAGCTGAAATCATGGTGTTTGAAGATAAATTAACCGATGCAAGAAGCTTATTAGACGGTTTGTTGGCTGTATATCCTTATCATGAGGAAGTCTACATTCAAATTGCGAACCTACTATCCAAAGAAGATAAACATAAAGAATCCATTGCTTACTTAAAAAGAGCAAAAGAGTATACAGATGATTTGGCTGATGTTTCAGTATTGTTGGGGATGGAGTATTTGTATTTGGATGACTATGTGAAATCTAGAGCGCATTTCTCGGTATGTTTAGATTTAGATATTGAGGATTATCAGGCTCTGTACAATATCATTTATTGTTTTGAAATGGAATCGGCTCATTATGAGGCCATTTCTTTCTTAGAAGATTATATAGATAAAAATCCTTATTGTGAAGTTGCATGGCATCAATTGGGGAGACAATATTTTGTGCTTAAAGATTATAAAATGGCTTTAAGAGCATTTGATTATGCTGTGATCATAGATGAAAATTTCATTGGTGGTTACATTGAAAAAGCAAAAACGTTAGAAAAATTAGATAGATTTGATGATGCTATAGATAGTTATAAAATCACATTGAGTTTAGACGACCCAACTGCTTACGCATATCTACAGATAGGAGAGTGCTACAAGAATAAAAATAATGCGACCAAAGCTATTTATTACTATAAAAAGGCTTTGCATGAGGATCCTCTTTTAGATAAAGGTTGGTTTTTGTTATCTGTTTTATGTCATGAAGAAAAAACTTATGATAAAGCTTTACATTACCTAAACAAAGCTATTGCATTAGATGAGGGAAATGTGGTCTATTGGAGGGCCTGTGCGGAAATCAATTTACAATTAAATTTCCTTGAAGAAGCTACGGAAGCATTTGAGAGGGTGATCGAGCTAGATGATTCAGGAATAGAGGTTTGGATTTTATTGGCTGATGCTTGGCTTTCTGCTCAAGACCTACACAGGTCTTTAAATGTCTTGATAAGAGCTAAAAAACAACATCACAACTGTGCTGAAATTGAATATAGGTTAGGCTGTTTGTTTCTGATGACTAGCAAAAATAAAGAAGGGTATTTGCATTTAAGAAATGCATTGAGTTTGGACTACGAATACCATCAAGTTGTAAAAACACTTTATACACAAGTCTTTGAGGATGAAAAAGTGAAAAGAATGGTTTTAAATTGTTTGAAGAATTAGTATTTAAAATTACATTTGCTCAAAACTCTTTCAATGGACAGGACAATTAAAGATTACGCTATTATTTCTTTGAAAGGAGCACTCATGGGAGCTGCAGATGTTGTGCCTGGAGTCTCTGGAGGGACTATTGCTTTTATTTCGGGTATATATGAGGAATTACTTGTGACCATCAGCAATTTCAATTTGTCATTACTTAAGCTATACAGGAAACAAGGTTTTAAGGCAGCTTGGCATCAGTCAAATGCAAGCTTTTTAGTTTCTCTTTTTCTAGGTATAGCGATAAGCGTGATTTCCTTAGCCAAAGGAATTTCATTTTTATTACTAAATTATCCAACATTGGTTTGGGGCTTCTTTTTCGGATTGGTTGTTGCGAGTATATTTTATATCGGCAAACAAGTAGAATATTGGAGGGTTCAAGAAATTGTTGCTTTGCTTTTATCGGGAGTCATTGCCTACATTGTTACTATTGCGGAACCAATGATTGGTAATCATGTTTCCCTATTTTTCTTTTTTTTAGCTGGAGTTTTAGCCATTTGTGCCATGATTTTACCTGGAATATCAGGGGCTTTTATCTTGGTTTTATTAGGAGCCTATGAGCCCGTTCTAACTGCAATTCATACTAAAGATTTATTCGTGATCTCAATTGTTGGATCAGGATGTATTGTTGGTTTGTTGATGTTTTCTAGAGTGTTAAAATGGATGTTTTCTAATTATAAAAATAGAACTTTGGTGGTGTTGACTGGCTTTGTCGTGGGTTCTTTGAACAAAATTTGGCCATGGAAACAAACAATTAGCACAAGAATTAATTCTAAAGGGATAGAAGTACCTGTATTGCAGAAAAGTATATTGCCTACTGATTGTTGTGCAAATACTGAATTCATCACTGTAGTGTTTTTGGTAGTTTTTGGTTTTTTTCTAATCTTTGGTTTGGAAAAGTTAGCAAGTGATAAATCTTAAATATGGCTCCTAAATCAAGTTTTTTGTATCACTTACTTCTTTTTTTGAAAGGAGGATTGATGGGAGTTGCAAATAAAGTGCCAGGGGTTTCAGGGGGAGCAGTTGCTTACGTCTTAGGTTTTTATAGTGAGTTGATTTATTCTTTTCCAAAAATAAATGCAAAAGCTTTCAGTTTGTTATTGAATGGAAGGCTCAAAAGTTTTTTTCATTACATCAACGCCAAATTTTTAGTTTCAATTTTGGGAGGCGTAGTATTTAGCTATTTTACCATTTCGAAACTACTAGATTATTTTTTAAAGCACTATGAGCTTCGAGTTTGGTCTCTGTTTTTTGGGATGATTATAGGTTCCGGAATCTATTTGATAAAGAAATATGAAGGTTGGGAGTTTAGAAGTTATCTTTATTTGGGGTTAGGAGTGCTTACAGGTATTGCGATTACGTTTATTCATCCAACCCATGTCAATGAGAACCTGTGGTTTGTTTTCTTTTGTGGTGTTATTGGAGTGTCAGGGATGACCATACCAGGTTTGTCGGGTTCTTATATTCTTATGTTGATGGGAAATTATACCTTTTTATTGGTTGACTCAGTAAATGTTCTTACTGATTTTTTGTTTAGCTTCTTTCTAAGAGATGCCTTTTATTTTAATGAAATCACCCAAAAATATGTTTTAGTTATTTTGGTCTTTACTTTAGGCTCCATTTTTGGTTTGATTTTCTTTTCGAAACTATTGGTTTTTATTCTAAGAAAATGGAGTAAGGTAGTTAATGCTTTAATTATTGGTTTTATTATAGGATCTCTTGGTGCTGTTTGGCCATGGAAAGAAAAGATATACATACAAAATCAAAATGAAACTTTAGTAGGAGTGTATCCAAGAGAGGTAGTCGCTGGTTTTCATAAATACTTACCGAATATAACTTCTTCAGAAACTTGGATGGCATTTTTGTTTGTGTTTTTAGGAGTGTTTTTAGTAATCTGTATAGAACGTTTGTCAAAAATAAATTAATCAATAGGAATGGAAAAGGTAACTTTTGGTCTGGTAGGTAAAAATATTTCATACTCTTTTTCTAGAGGATATTTCAAAAAGAAATTTGAATCGATGGAACTAAAAAATCATCATTATGTAAATTTTGATTTACAAGAAATAACTCTATTGAGGGATATCATTAAGGCAAGACAAGATGGATTGAACGGGATGAATGTTACTATTCCATACAAGCAAGAAGTGCAGCCCTTTTTAGATGAAATAGATGATGATGCTAAAGAAATTGGAGCCGTAAATACCATTAAATTTCATAAAGATGGTAGGGTTATAGGTTATAATACCGATGTTTATGGTTTTCAAAACTCTTTGAAGCCTTTTTTAAAACCTCATCATAAAAAAGCTCTAATCTTAGGGACTGGAGGTGCTTCGAAAGCTGTTGCTTTTGCTTTAAAAAAATTAGGAATCAATTTTAAATTTGTTTCAAGAACAGCGGGTCATCAAAACTTGACTTATGAACAGTTGAATCAAGAAATCATAAAAGATCATACCGTAATTGTAAATTGTTCTCCTTTAGGAACTTTTCCCGATGTTCATCAAAAACCAAATCTACCATATGATTATATTACATCAAAACACTTGTTGTTTGATTTGATTTATAATCCGTCAGAAACTTCGTTTTTACGCTTAGGTAAACAGCAAGGTGCAGAGGGAATCAATGGTTTACACATGTTAGAATTACAGGCAGAAAAATCTTGGGATATTTGGAATAGTTAATTTGTAAAACAGGGGTTTATTTGTTTGGATACAGACGATTATAAAATCATTAACTTGTAAAACTTTAGCTATTGCCTGTGACTCCTAAATTTAGTCATTTTTTGGAATGAAAATAAGATGAAATGAAAAAGAGGTTATAGGTCATTGTAGAGTAAGTTTTCTGAAGCCATGATTAGTGCTAGGTTATTCAATTTTTCTCTACACCAGAATAGTAAATCAAAATATAAAGATCATCATAAATATGGAAAATAAAACTCAATCAATAGATTACAAAGCAATGTCATTAAATGATTTAGTTCAAAGTTTAACGACCTTAATTGAAGGAAAACCAATACAAGAAATTAAAGAGCAAGCAAGCATAATAAGGTCTTCTTTTTATTATCAATATAATGAACAATTAGAAGCTGCAAAAAGTTTATTTATTCAAGATGGAGGTAATGAAATTGACTTTGAGTATTCACAACCTATCCAGACCGAATTCAAGAGTTTGTGGAAATCATATGTAGAGAAGAAAAATAATTTTTACAGAAAGTTATCGATGGAGTTAGAGGATAATTTAGTAAAAAGGGAAGACATCATTGCATCTATTAAGACTTTAGTTGATCAAGGAGAGGTTTCAAAAACGTATCAAGAGTTTCAGCAACTTATGTCAGATTGGAAAGGTATAGGTGCCGTGACTTCAGATAAGTATCAAGAAACTTGGGGAAATTATCACTTGTATGTAGAGCAATATTATGATCTACTTCATATAAATAGTGACTTGAGGGCTATTGATTTTAAGTATAATCTAGAAGCAAAGCAAAAAATCATCACACATGCTAAGAGTTTGTTAAGTCATACCGATCCTCAACATGCTTTTAATGAACTACAAATGTTACACAAAGTTTGGAAGGAAGAAACAGGACCTGTTGCCAAAGAGTTTAGAGAAATCATTTGGGAAGAGTTTTCTACTTTGTCTAACGAAATAAATCGCAGAAGAGCATTGATGCTTGAAGAATTGAAGGCAGAGGAAGAAAACAACTTAGCGCAAAAATTGATAAAAATTAATGAAATCACTTCTTTTGATTTTTCAAAAAATAAATCTTTTGGGGATTGGAAAAAAAGTATTGAAAGTTTTGACATTTTAAAGAAAGAATTTTTGTCAATTGGTAAAGTTCCAAAAAATAAGAATAAAATGATTTGGGACACTTTTAAAGAAGCTACTAGAGCCTTCAATACGGCAAAGAATCAATACTTCAAGGAAGTTAAAGCTTCACAAAGTAAAGCTGTATTAGCAAAAAAAGCTTTGATAGAAGAAGCAAAGGTTTGGAAAGATTCCGAACATTTTGATGAAGCTACAGAGGTGTATAAAAGGATACAATCCTCTTGGAAAAAGATTGGGTTTGTACCAAGAAAGCAGGCGGATCAATTGTGGAAAGAGTTCAGAGGAATTTGTGATGCCTATTTCGAGAGATTAAATACTGTCAAGAAAGATGGTACTTTAGAGGAACAAGAAAATTTTAAAAATAAGGAGACTTTTTTATTGAAGATAGAAAATGAGGAAATCAATGTTGATAATTATAAAGAGTTCTTAAAAGATTGGTTAGACCTTGGTTCAGTTCCCTCTCAAAAAAACAAAATAGATCAAGATATTTTAAACGCAATTACACATAAAATGGTTTTCCTAGAGGAAAACATAGACAGGGATTTCATAGAGTATCAGTTAAAGATGTCCTACTTATTTGCTATTGATAGTAAAAAGCTAGGCACTGAATACAATCATTTAAGAACAGATATAGATCGTTTTACAAAAGACTTAAAGCAGTTAGAAAACAATCTAGGGTTCTTTTCTAACAGTAAGAAGAGTAATCCCCTGCTAGAAAGAGCAATGGCATCTATTGAGCTAGAAAAAAACAAATTGCAACTGGCTAAGAAAAAGATGAAATACTTAAAATCACTTCAATAAATATTGGAGTGATTTCATACTCTATTGTTTTAATAATTTCTTTCTAATCCTACTTAGTTGTATTGGAGTAATTCCCAGGTGTGAGGCAATTTGGTATTGAGGAATAAGTTGATCAATGTTTTTTATCGTTTCTCTCAGGATCAAATAGCGTTCTGTAGCATTTTTAGATAGTAGATCAATTAGAGATTTTTCTAAATTTGTATATTCTATTTCTAGTGCTTTATACATAAATTCCCCAAAAACTGGATATTCGTTTCTTAATTCAGCAAGATGGTCTACAGTAATTTCTGCAACTACAATATCACTGAGAGCTTGGCATGCAATTTGGGCAGGTTCTTTGTCCATCGCTGATTTTAGCGATCCTGCCAATTGTCCCGGAGCTTTGATAGATTTGTTGATCTCACTACTTTGAAGCTTCATATAAGTCCTTGTAATCCCGTCAATAATAAAAAACAACTTATTGTTAACAGCTCCTAGTTCCGAGAGGTGTTCTCCGTTTTTATAAGACTTGACATGGACAGAGCTGAGGAGTTTTTTAAGGATCTCTTCTGGCAGTGGATATATGTTGTTAATGAAGTTTAAAAATAATTCCATAGTAGTTGATGATAGAATGTGTCCTTAACAAATGTATATTATTTTAAGTAACAATCCACGTAATCAGTAAACAAATGGAGTAAAAATCCCAACGCTAATAAATTTGTTTTTTTAGGGTATAATAATATCAAATAACCAATGAAAGCATAGGTAGAATGCATAAAATGAAATCCTATACTACATCTGTTGGGGTCAAAAATTGGATTTGCTAGTAAGTGATCTAAATCGATGAGCATTGTTGACAGTAAGATGATCCAATTTCGCTTCCATTTCTTCGGATTGTACAAATAAGCAATAATTATAGGAAATAAAAAATGGAGTCCATAATGGATAAAAAACCTACTAGATAACATGTTTTAAATTTAGATTTTCTAAATACATACTTGCATTAGGACCTTCCATGAACAGTAGATCTAGTACGCTCAAATTTTCTATAAATCCATATTTGTGATCAAACATTTGAACGTATTTAGGAAAATTAATTTCTAGTTCTTTTTTAGTAGCTATCCATCCTCTGATGTCTATTCTGTTGGAATGGTCATGTAAGAACTTGTCTGTTTGTGTGAATGGCCTTGTTTCTTGCAAAGCATCCATAATAAAGTCGTTTGTTTTTTTAAGTAATTCCCATAAATACTTATGTTTTGTGGTAAAAACCTCCATCAAATCACTTTCATAATATTCATAAAAAGGAGAAGTTCTGTATGCTGATTGTAGTGATCTTAAATGATTTTTTTGCCAATCCTCATCATAGCTTAATTCTACTTCTGTAATGTTTTTTTTTACTCCCTTAGCCCCTTTGATAGGAATGTTTAGGAGTAGTTTTCCGTTTGCACTATAGATATAGCAACGTGTTTGGTAGGTTTGTTTCATGAAGCTACCCTGTGTTTCAAACTCAGTCGTATTTGCCTGTAGAACAGCAGCATAATGAGCTATGGGAGCAAAGTATGCGGGCTGTACCAAAAGGTTTGCTATCATAATGTTATTTTCTTCGTTTTATAACTTCTTTCCCTACGTAGTATAAACCAAGTGATATTAAGAAATAAATAAAATATGATTTAGGAGCTCCTTCGCCTCCAACGGTGGTAAATAATCTTTCCCATCTGATTTTTTTGTTGATTGCAGTTTCATTTTGGTCTAAACTCATCCAAATGAATACAGGCTTTCCTACCACATGGTCAAAAGGGGTATAGCCCCAATAGCGAGCATCTAAAGACCCCTGTCTATTATCTCCCATCATCCAAAAATAGTCCTGTTTAACGGTGTATTTGTTTGTCTTTATCCCATTGATATAGATGGTGCCATCCTTCTCGATGTTAAAGTCATTTTTTTCGTATTCACTTATTATTCTTTCATAAAAAGGAATTGTTTTTTTGTTTAGTTTTAACACATCTCCTTTGGCGGGTATGTATATGGGTCCAAAGTTATCTTGACTCCAACTGTACATAGGAGAGTGTGGAAATATACTGGGGTCGAATGATCCTTTAGGTTCAATGTTTCTTTTGATAGAAATGACTTCAGGAGTCTGTTTCATTAGTAAAGCATGCTCTTTGTCTAAATTGATTCTATAGGTAGTTTCAACGTTTTTAATATTTTCGTCTGTAAGGTTTAGATCTCTCTTTAATTGATGTAAGGCTTCTTTTGTTGGTATGCCAAACCTATTGTGTTTTGATGTTTTTAGTCTAATACAATACAAGTCCTCTTTTTTATTTTCTTCAATATTCTCTAATCCTAAAATATAGTAAGGGTTATAAATAGGGGTACTGGATCCCTCTGGGATGTAATTGTGTTTGTTTTTTTCTAAGCCTGCTAGCGTTTTTACTTGATTTAAGTTCAAGTATAAATCGTTAACACATTCAACATTCCATTCATTTGGATTTACTCCATAGGTACTGTATATTTTCTTAGCGTCTAAAAGTTCTCCTGTTTTTACAGTATAGTAGAATTGAGGTTTTGCCCTGTCTGGCAATGTAGTTCTTTCTCCATTGATAAAAATGTAACCATTTTTAATTTCTAGGCTATCTCCAGCAACACCTACGCAACGTTTTACATAGTTGGTCTTTTTATCTATGGGTTTGTAGGTAAATTTGTTAGAGTTATCTCCCCACATTAGTGCTAAGGAGTCAGAAGGCCAATTGAATACTACAATTTCATTTCTTTTAATATCTTGAAAACCAGGGAGTCTCATGTATGGTAACTCAATTCCTTTGACATAGGATCTTATTCCAGTTCCAGGAATTGAATCATGAACCATGGGCAATGAAACTGGGCTGACAGGAACTTTGGCTCCATAGTGAAATTTACTCACAAACAGGAAATCACCTATAAGTAAAGATTTTTCTAATGATGAGGTTGGAATAGTAAAAGGTTGCATGATGTATGTATGTACAAAAGTTGCCGCAGCTATTGCAAAAGTGATAGAGCTAATCCATTCTCCAGTTTTACTTGCTGGTAGTGTGCTTCGATTGGCATTATATTTTAATTCTTCTATAATCACATAGTTCAAATAAAAATTATAGAACCCTAAAGACAAAATGGCTAGCCAAGTATCTTTTGTGTCAAATTTTCTAAAACTACGAGCAATTTCCACCCAAATCACTGGAAATATCAGCAGGTTGATAACAGGGATGAACAATAAAATAACCCACCATTTAGGCCTGTTTATAATTTTCATCAAGACCACAGCGTTATAAACTGGAATCAAGGCTTCCCATGATTTTCTACCTGCTTTTTGATATAGTTTCCAAGTAGCAGAAAAGTGTAATACTTGAATAATTAAAATAAATACAATCCAGTTCATTTGTTTGTTTTTATATTATAGTCCTAATACATCTCTCATAGAAAAAACACCAGGTTTTCCAACCAACCATTCCGCTGCTATTACTGCTCCTAAAGCGAAACCTTGTCTGTTGTGTGCGGTATGTTTTATCTCAATACTGTCTACCTCTGAAGTGTAGTCTACGGTATGAGTTCCAGGAACTTCTGGACTACGAATTGCTTTGATAGGAATGTTCGATTCCTCTATTGCTCCATCTACTTCCCATCCTTCATATTTCGTATGTTCAATAACACCTTCAGCTAAAGTGATTGCAGTTCCACTTGGCTCATCTAGTTTTTGTTTGTGATGAATTTCTTCCATACTCACATCATATTGAGAGAGGTTTTTCATCATCTTAGCCAAATGTTGATTGAGTTCAAAAAAGATATTCACGCCTAAACTAAAGTTAGAGGCATAAATAAATCCTCCTTTTTTTTCGTTACATAGCGCAACCATATTGTCATATTCTGCCAACCAACCAGTTGTTCCTGAAACAACAGGTACATTGTTGTTGAAACAGTTTGAAATATTCTTTACTGCTACAGAAGGAATACTAAAATCTATAGCAACATCAGCTAAGGTAATGTCATATTCTTTGGTGTTTTCATCTACCTTAACCACAATTTCATGTCCTCTACTCACAGCTATTTTCTCAATAGTCTGTCCCATTTTTCCGTATCCTAGTAATGCTATCTTCATTCTTAAAATTTAAGATTTATTGCTAACCCTGTGTAATGATTTATTGATTGACCATCATTCATTAGTTTTGGGTTAAATGTTATTTTATCGGTAATATTAAATTGCAGCAAGTGTGCGTCTATACTGGCTTCTAAAATTTGTAAAACATACAAGCCAACAAAAGTTAACAAGGAGGTGTCTCTATTTCTTTTCAAAAAAGTTTGTGCTCTTTCTAGACTAGCATCAGTAAAAACATCATAAAACTCATCTTCTTTACCAGCGGCTCTTAGTTTGAATGCTTTTCGGTACCTTTTGTAAGCCTTACCGTTCAAGTCATAGTAATAGATACTGCTTGCCAAAGCTCCATAGACAATGGGTATTTTCCAGTAACGTTTGTTATAGGCTTGTCCTAGTCCTGGTAAAACAGCTGAATAGAAAGCAGCTTTGGCAGGGGTTAATGGATCAAAACTATCAGTGTCTTCTAAAAAAGTCTGACTATCCATTGAAAGCATGCTAGATTCTTTTTGCGAAAAACAAAGTTTGGTAGCTATTAATAATATGGCTATTGGTGTTTTATAGGTCACTGATATCTAATAAAGCTTTTATTTTATTGAAATCTTTTTCAGATGAAAATGAAATTGAGATCTTACCTTTACCATTAGCATTTGCACTAATGGCTACTTTTTGTCCAAAAAACCGATCAAACTTATCTTGGTTTTCATTGACAAAGGTAGGCATTGCTTTGGAAATAGATTTACTTGGTTTTTCTTTTTTTAGATTGGCAACCAAAGCTTCTGTTTGCCTGACAGACAACCCATCCTTCAGTATCTTTTCGTAAATTTCCAGTTGCTTGCTGGTTTGGTCTAAATTGATGATAGCTCTACCATGACCCATACTGACAAATCCATCTCTCATTCCTGTTTGGATAATGGGATCTAGTTTAAGTAAGCGAAGATAATTCGTAACTGTAGAGCGTTTTTTTCCAACACGACCCCCTAATTCTTCTTGTGTCAATTTGATATCATCAATCAATCGCTGGTAAGACAAAGCAACTTCTATTGGGTCTAAGTTTTTTCGTTGAATATTTTCTACCAATGCCATTTCTAGCATTTCTTGATCATTTGCCAAGCGAATATAGGCAGGAATGGTTTTGTTTCCAATCAGTTTTGAGGCTCTAAATCTTCTTTCTCCTGAGACCAATTGAAATTTATCTTGTACCCTGCGAACTGTAATGGGTTGTATTACTCCTAGGGTGCTGATGGAATTCGCTAATTCTTTTAGTTCTTCTTCATCAAAATAGGTTCTAGGTTGAAAAGGATTGACTTCTATTTGATCTAATCTTAGTTCTATGATGTTACCAACGATCTCAGTGGCTTTTTCATGATCAATTGAGCGAACAGTCATGTTGTTTTCTTTCAATAAAGCCGAAAGACCTCTTCCTAATGCTTGTTTTTTTGTTGCTTTTGCCATGTTTCTTAATTCTTTGTTATCACTTCGTTAGCAAGATTTATATAGTTAATGGCTCCTTTGCTTGTTGCATCGTAGGCAATAATGCTTTCTCCATAACTTGGAGCCTCTCCTAAACGAATGTTACGCTGTATGATCGTTTCAAAAACCATTTCATTGAAGTGCTTTTTTACTTCCTCTACAACCTGATTTGATAAGCGTAATCTCGAATCATACATTGTTAACAAGAGTCCCTCAATGTCCAATGATGGATTGTGTATTTTTTGAATGCTTTTGATTGTGTTTAGTAGTTTACCTAAACCCTCCAAAGCAAAATATTCACATTGTATTGGAATGATAACTGAGTTTGCTGCAGTTAAAGAATTTAGGGTGATTAATCCTAAAGATGGAGCACAATCAATAATGATGTAATCGTAAAGGTCAATTATAGGCTTTAGGCTTTCTTTTAACATATATTCTCTTTGCTCTTTGTCGACCAATTCAATTTCAATAGCAACCAAATCAATATGAGCGGGTATAATGTCTACGTTTGGGGAATTGGTTTGAAGGATCGCTTCTGCTGCTGTGCAAGTGTGTTCTAAAACCTCATAGCTACCTTTTTCAATATTCTCAATATCAATTCCTAATCCAGATGAAGCGTTCGCTTGTGGGTCTGCATCGATAATCAATACTTTTTTTTCTAAAACCCCTAGCGAAGCTGCCAAATTTACTGAAGTTGTCGTTTTACCCACTCCTCCTTTTTGATTAGCAATAGCAATAATTTTTCCCATTTAATAAATGTTGTTATTGTATACGTAAAAGTACAATTATTTGTTTGTTGACGAAAATTAAGATCTTCATTAATTTTGATCTGCTCACTACAATATAGTCATTTTTTTGTTTTTCAGCTCTGTTTTTGAAAACTCTATTTTTTATGAGGGATATTTTTTAGAATTGAGGTTAAAAATTTCCAAAACTTTAATGTTGAAGAGATACTCACTCTTTCATCTGGAGAGTGTGCCCCACGTATGGTTGGGCCAAACGAAACCATCTCCATTTTAGGGTAGTGTTTCCCAATGATTCCACATTCTAATCCAGCATGACAAGCATTGATGTTTGGTTTGCTGTCAAATAACTCATGATAAAGGTTTTCCATTGTTTTGATGATACTCGTATTTGGATCGGGATGCCATCCAGGATATGAACCCGTAGTAGTGACATCAAAACCTCCTAATTTAAGGCTAGAAGTTATCATATTTGTTAAGTCTTCTTTTTCACTTTCGATAGAAGATCTAGTTAGGCAGGCAATGGTAATGTTTCCATGGGCAACATTTACAGATGCTATATTGTTTGAGGTCGCAACCAAATCTCCAATATTAGGGTCCATGGTGAAAACACCATCATGGCATGCGTAAATAGTTTGTAGTAATACTGTTTGATCTTGGGGACTCATCCCTGTTTTGGCGATTTTAGATTTGGTTACATCAATATTCATATTTGGTTCTTTGGTGTGCCATTCTGTTAGGATTACCTCAGAAACCTTTTTTAATTTTTGTTTGAATTCTACTGGGTTTTCGATAGCTAAAACACATTCTGACTCACGGGGAATTGCATTGCGTAAATTACCACCATTTAAGGAAATGATTTGAAAGATTTCTGTTTTGTTAATTTCATACAACAGTCTAGTCATTAATTTATTTGCATTTCCAAGGCCTTTGATGATATCCATTCCAGAATGTCCTCCTTTTAAACCATTTAGAACAATTTTATAAAAAGAGTGACGCATGTTTGTATGGTTGGGGATGTATTTTTTTGTCCCGGTAATATCGATTCCTCCGGCGCAACCTATAGTTATTTCATCATCTTCTTCAGTATCCAAGTTTAAAAGTATGTCGCCAGAAATGTATCCGGGTTGCAATTCAAAAGCACCTGTCATGCCTGTCTCTTCGTCAATTGTAAAAAGCGCTTCTAATTCAGGATGCTCAATCGTTTTGCTTGCTAAAATACTCATGATGGCTGCAACTCCAATACCATTATCTGCTCCTAATGTGGTTCCTTTGGCTTTGACCCAGTCCCCATCAACGTACATTTGTATTCCTTGCTTGTTAAAGTCAAAAGCTGTGTTGTTGTTTTTTTGATGAACCATATCCAAGTGTGATTGGAGGGTTACTTTTTTTCTGTTTTCAAGACCTATAGTTGCAGGTTTTTTTATCAATACATTTAAAGATGTGTCTTGGTGTGTTTCTAATCCTAGATGGCGCCCAAAAGCAATCATTGCGTGAGAAATGGCTTTTTCTTTCTTAGAGGCTCTAGGAATGGAGTTGATAAAATCGAAATGAGCCCAAATTTCTTTAGGCTCTAGATATTGAAAGGGATTGTTCATTAGATTTCTATGATGGTTTCAGACATCGGTTTTCTTACTTTTTTCTCTTTGGCCATATAGTCATCGTTTGCTCTAAAGCCTACAGGTAATAAAAGAGCCGACTTTAAATTTTTTGTTTTCAAATTTAGCAGTTCATCAAATTTAGATGGGTTGAAGCCTTCCATAGGACAGGCATCTATTTTTTCTAAAGCGCACACTGTCATTAAATTCCCCAAAGCTATATAAGTTTGCTTTGTGAAACTATCGTGTTTCTCTGATTTGGTTTTCTTTTCAAAGTCACTTTTTAAGAAATCTTTAAAAGGTTTCAAGACTTCTGAAGGTGTGTTTCTTTCCTTTTCAACAAGATTAAAGTAGGCTTCGATATCGCTACTTTCAAAAGTATCGGAATGGCACAAAACCAACAAGTGAGATGCCTCTACTACTTGTTTTTGATTAAAAGCATGTGGCAGTAGCTCTTCTCTCAATTCTTTGTTCTCTATTATAACTAAGCTTAATGCCTGCAAACCGTAGGAGGTAGCAGTTAGATTAAAGCTTTCTTTGAGCGTTTGTAATTGTTCTTTTGATAACTTTTTAGCGCTGTCAAATTTTTTAGTTGCATATCGCCATTCTAGGCTTTCTATGATGTTCGTTTTCATTTGTTTTATTTTTTTACGAAAATAACTATTTATTTTTTAACTTATAGTCAAAATCTTAGATTCTAAAAAGCTATGAAAGAGTCTTTTTTACATTTGGTTTGGCAACAACAGTTGATCCAAAACAAAAAAATATACACAACAGAAGGAGAAGAATTAATCATTCACCACCCGGGAGAGGTTAATCTTCTTCAGGGTCCTGATTTTAGCAGTGCTATGATTGAGATTGCAAATCAAAAGTGGGCTGGGAACATTGAGATTCATCTAAAATCTTCTGATTGGTATGCGCATCAACATCAAAAAGATACAAGCTATAGCAATGTGATTCTTCATGTGGTTTTTGAACACGACATAGAGGTTTTTGATCTACAAAGCAATTCAGTTCCTACTTTAGAACTCAGCACATTAATAAAGGGTTCAGCCCTACAAAACTATAATGAATTGATGCAGCAATCTCAGTATTGGATATTTTGTGAAAACAAGATCAAAGCATTCGATACTTTCAAATGGCAGCATTGGATGGAGCGTTTATACGTAGAAAGATTAGAGCGAAAAGTAGGTGAAATTGAATTGATTTTTAACAAAACAAAACAAGACTGGGAGGCGACATTTTTTTTATTGTTGGCGAAGTCTTTTGGGGGAAATCTAAATGGAGCTATTTTTTTGAAGGCTTTTTCTCAAGTTGAGTTTATAGTAATTAGAAAGCAAATAGCTAATAATAAGACAGCATCGCTGTTGTTTGGATTGTTAGGTTTGTTGAAGGAGTCTTCTTTTGAAGATTTATATTGTCAAATCTTAAAGAAGCGTTTTGATGATCAAAGACAAAAATATCGATTGGAAGAATTCCCATTACCAAAATTGAATTTTTTTGGGTGTAGGCCACATAATTTTCCAACCATTAGATTGGCTCAGTTGATAGCTTTTTACGAAAAGCACAAAACAGTTTTTTCAAAGGTTTTAGGTTTGGGAGAAAACCTAAAGAGTTATCAGGATTTTTTTGACATTGAAATAGACGAATATTGGAAGACACACTATAACCTAGATAAGGTTTCGAAGAAATCGTCCAAAAAAATCAGTAAAAATTTTCTTGATTTGTTGTTGATGAATGTTGTTATACCATTCTTGTTTTTGTACGCAAAAAAAAAGGGTACTGATGAAAGTTATTTGTTAGACCTGATGTATCAAATTTCACCTGAAAAAAATAATATCGTTGCTAAATTTAGTGCGCTTGATGTAAAATCCAAATCTGCTTTAGAAACTCAAGCTTTGTTAACGTTAAAAAAGGAGTATTGTGACAAAGAACGATGCGCAGCGTGTGACTTAGGCGTTCATATTATCGCTTAGTCTTTTATTGTCAATCTCTCCAATTTTCACAGCTTGTGTCTATGCGATGAGTTTATTTAATATAACTTCGGGAATTTACTTGGATTTGCCTCGTGAAAGATTCTGTAAATTTCCTCAAAGATATCGTCGTGTGAAGGCTTTGAAAAATAATCACCATCACTTCCATATGCGGGCCTATGTTCTTTGGCGGATATACAAATTGGTTTGCTATCTAAATAACGATAAGCATTTTGTTCATCTATTACTTTTTGTAATATATAAGCAGAGGCTCCACCTGGAACGTCTTCGTCAATAATAGCGAGTCTGTTTGTTTTTGAAACACTGTTGGAAATGTGGTGGTCTAAGTCAAAAGGCATTAGACTTTGGACATCAACAACTTCTGCGTTTATGCCAACTTGGGCCAGTTCTTTTTGGGCAACTTCCATTACTATTTTTAGTGTGGAGCCATAAGAAACTAGAGTGATATCTGACCCTTCTTTGATGGTTTCGGAGTATCCGATAGGGGTGAGGAATTCACCAAGATTGTTGGGCATTTCTTCTTTCAAACGGTATCCGTTTAGATTTTCTATGACAATACCAGGTTCGTCAGTTTGGAGTAAACTATTGTAAAAGCCTGCTGCTTTGGTCATGTTTCTAGGCACCAACAAGTGAAGACCTCTTAAGCAACTAAGAATTAGTGCCATTGGTGATCCCGAATGCCAAATTCCTTCTAATCTATGTCCTCTTGTTCTGATGATTAAAGGAGCAGTTTGTTTTCCATAAGTTCGGTAACGCAAACAAGCCAAATCATCACTTAAAGTCTGAATAGCATACAATATATAGTCTAAATATTGAATTTCTGCAATAGGCCTCAACCCACGTAAAGCCATTCCTATTCCTTGTCCCATTATTGTCGCTTCTCTGATTCCAGTATCTGCTACACGCAGTACACCATATTTATCTTGCAAGTTTTCGAGTCCTTGGTTTACATCTCCAATTTTACCTGCATCTTCTCCAAAAATAAACAAGTTCTTGTGTTTTTTTAGCAGCGCATCAAAGTTGTCACGAATGATGACTCTTGCATCTACGATCTCCTTAGTTTCGTCATACGAAGGTTCAATTTCTACTATACTAGAGGCTCCTTTTCCGAAGTCGTTTAAAAGTTTGGAACTGTATTTTTCTTGAGCAATGGGTAGGTTTTTTTGCAGCCATTTTTGCAAGATAATTTTACTTGGGATATTTTCTTCTCGAATATAACTGAGTACTTTTCTTGCAGTACCATAGATGTCTTTGCGGTGAACTTCTGAACGGCTAGATTCAGCCATTTTATGGAGATCGTTCTTTAGCTTTTGGATAAAATTTTTGTTTATGCTTTCCTCACAAACAGTATTCAATACTGCATAGAGACTTTCCTCTTCTTCCTTTAAAGGTTTTAAAAAAGCTTCCCAAGCAATTCTTTTTGCTGCAGAGACTTCTTTTTTTGCTCTTTTTTCTATCGCGATTAATTCTTCTTCATTTTCTACAAATTTCAGTACGCTATCTTCAGTAGATAAATCGAAGTCAAGAATCCACTCACGCATCTTTTTATTACAGTCAAAATCTTTTTCCCATTCTAAACGCTCCTTACTTTTGTAGCGTTCGTGAGACCCAGATGTGGAATGACCTTGAGGTTGTGTCACTTCGGAAACGTGAATCATTACAGGAACATGTTCTTCTCTTGCTATTTGTGAAGCTTTGGTATACGCTTCAATAAGACTTGAGTAATCCCATCCTTTAACGTTAAATATTTCTATTCCTTTAGTATTTGTATCTCTTTGAAATCCTTTTAAGACTTCAGAAATGTTTTCTTTGGTTGTGTGGTGTTTTTGATGTACCGAAATACCATATTCATCATCCCAAATACTGGTGACCATAGGAATTTGAAGTACTCCAGCTGCGTTAATTGCTTCAAAGAAGTGCCCTTCACTTGTGCTTGCGTTTCCAATGGTTCCCCAGGCAACTTCGTTTCCATTTTTACTAAATTTATCATACCCTTTTTCTATAGATTTCTCTTGTCTGTATAGCTTAGAGGCATAGGCTAGTCCTACCAGACGGGGCATTTGTGCTGCGGTACAAGAGACATCAGAGGCTGTGTTGTATTGCTCAGATAAATTTTTCCATTCTCCTTTTTCATCTAAACTATGAGAAGCGAAATGACCTCCCATTTGTCTACCTGCAGCAAAAGGTTCATGTTTGATATCTGTGTGAGCATATAAGCCCGCAAAAAATTGTTGTGGGGTGAGTTCTCCCAAAGCCAACATAAACGTTTGGTCTCTGTAGTATCCGGATCTCCAGTCACCTTTTTCAAAGGCTTTGGCCATGGCAATTTGAGGGAGTTCTTTTCCATCACCGAAAATTCCAAATTTTGCTTTTCCTGTAAGGACTTCTTTTCGACCCATTAAACTACACTCACGACTGAGTACCGCGATATAGTAATCATTTAAAATTTCCTCTCTAAATTGATGAAAAGTAAGTTCTTGTTCGTTATTTGGGTCAACAGTTACAGGCATGTGTATGGCTATTTGCAAAGTTGCGAAGTTAAGTATTTATAGTGGGATAATAAAGTCACAAAAAATGGGTTACTTTAAAAGGCTAAAACAACTGTTGTTTGAAAAATCTAATTAGAGGTTGGGTTTTTAGAAGAATCGTAAATCGTACCTTTTTAAAGTAATTTATATCTCGGGTTAAAAAACCTTCTTTATTGTATAAAGGGAAATGAATTTCGAAAAGGTTTGGAGCAAAGTTAAGTCGAATTCCTCCCTCATAATCAAAAACAGTGACTTCACTTTTGTTTTTTGACAACGAGATGTTGTTAAACGCTTCTACCCATCTTACAATTCCAATACTAGTATTGATACTTGTCAGCCATTGGTTAGAGAAACCAGATCCATTTTGAGTAACAAATCCTCCCTCTGCTCTGACATATTGCTGTGTCAGAAAACCACTACTTTCAGACCTCCCTAGATAGGGAAGTTCAAATAAGTAGTCATTAGCAGTGTGTTGGTTGAAACTAAAATAATCACTCATGGTAGTATTTCTCAAGAATAGACCTCCAAAAAATCTAAATTCAACAGGGTGTTTTCTATTTGTCAAGTGCCTGTACCTAAAAAGGGTTGTTATCTTTGAAAACCTCGTGGCTATTTGGGTACTTAAATTAAATTTATAGTCATGAATTAGCTGATTTTTTCTAAAGTCATAACTTAGTTTTAACAATTGGTATTTGTCATCATCTGTTGCAATGGTGTTTTTATTTACTTCTTTGTTGATCCCTAAAAAGCGAGCCGTAATTTTGTTGGTACCAAGGAATCGTATGTTTTTTTGTTTAAAGCTAACCTCTAAATAAGGTGAGATTACATTGTAATTTAAATTTTTTGTATAGTGATAATTACTACCGTTTATTCCTATCCTTGTTCGATAGATTCTTGTCTTCTCTGGATAAACAGCGTATGAAATGTTAAAGCCGCCAGTTAAACTCTTACTTGCTGTACTCAAAGTAGGCTTTAGTTTGTATTCGAAGTTTTTGGGGATGAACGCTTCGTTCTGTATGCCAATCCCTAGAATAATTCCATCATAATAATTATAGGACAGCTCAGGGTTTACAAACACTTCATTTGAGTTAGGATCATTCAAATCTTTTAATAATTTGATTTTTAATGGGCGTTCAAATAGTTTGGGTTTTGAGTTTTTCCAGTTGTTTCTTTTGTTTATTTCAGGATAATCATTAAGATAATTTAAAGTGATTTTATCGAAATGGTCATTTTTGATTGCAATTTTCTTGAGGTCAGTAAACCCATCTGTCCAGATTTTGCTTTTTACAATATTGTTTTTCAAGCCATAAATTGAAACAGGGGTCTTGATGCTTCTTTTGTTTTGGAGTGTTATGTAAACACTATCTTTTTCAAATGCTGCGCTGGCTATAGTATGATCTATTTTTTTGTTTGAATAGATCCATTCTTTCATGAACCAAGTAAGATCTTTTTTACTGTTTTTTTCTAAAACATGAATGAGGTTTTCAAGGTTGTTTTTTTTGTTGATGTTTTTATGGATGAATTCTTTTATTGATGCTTCCATAATTTCTTTACCAATGTATTGTTCCAAAAAAACAAACCCCAATCCCGATTTGTATGGCGTAATGATTTTTTTGTTATAATTGGATTGATTTTCCAACGGAGTCATAAGGCTTTGATCCAAGTTTTCCCTTGCTGTAATTTGGTGAACGATAGAAAATTTATCTGCAAATTTACTTTTGGCCAAATTCATAGATTTAAGTCCCCAAACTTTAGATAGACGTCCAATCATTGTTGCATCGGGGAAATAGTGGTCTAGATATTTGATAAACATATAGTTTTTTATCCCCTCGTTAAAAGCGTAATCTTTGTACTTGTTGCTCAAAATCATCTGATCTACATATTCAGAACTTATCGTTTTAAAAAACATCAGCTCCCAAGTAAAGTCTTCTTCAAATGGATGTAAAAATTTGGGTAAGTATTTCAATTCATAGATGGGGTTCTGATTGTAATTCTCTTTCTCAACTAGAATTTGTTTTCTAGGAAGATTGCCAAGATGTTTTTTTAAAAAAAACATCATTTGTTGTATTTTGTTCTTCTGGAAATCAATTTCAAAGTCTTCAGAGAAAAAGTCAGTTATAATTTTAGTTTTCTCATTTTCCAAAGTCAAATAGGGCCTTAAAAATGAGATGCTAATATCAGCATTCACTATATTTTTTCCATAGAGCTGATAATTTAAAACCTCACGCCCTATCGTTTTTTTTTGATGGAAATTACTATGAACCTGATAACCAATTGGAACTTTTATTTTAATGGTGTAATCAGTAGGTGGGTTGTATTGATAATTTAAATTTTTATGAGAATCTAAGATCCATCGATTTTCGTAAGGTGCAGGAGTGATATGCCAATCTTTTAAATAGTAATCGATATCTTTTTTACCATTTCCTGTGAATTTTGAATGTGGTATTTTGATCACATACCTCAGCGATAATCTGATATTCTCTCCGGGGTTTAATTTTTTATTGAGGTTTACCCGGATCAAATCCTCTTGTAGGGTAAGAGAGTGGTAGTTGAGGTTTTGATTTTTGTTTTTGATACTATTGACTTGAGAGTACCCTCTATCTTCATCTTTTGAAAAGTAAAAATCAGTTTTATAATCTTCTAACAATCTTTTGGCTAGTGGGGTTTTATCATTCTTATAGCTATTGGCCCAATTTCTTAAAATAACGGTTTTTAATGTATCTTGACTTGTGTTGTAGTAAGTAATGTGTTGGCTAATTTTTAGAATGTTTTTTTTAGAAAACAATTCAGCTTCTATCTCCATTTGATTATTTTGGCTGTAGAGATTTAGACTGATGAGAATGGAAAGTAGGGGTAGTAACTTCATTAATTTCTAATTCCTGTTTTGATAATGACGGGCAACGTATTCATTGTTTTTTAAAAATATAAAATTAAATATCAATCTTTATTCGTTAGCAATGGATTTGTTTTAGGTGAATCATAGCTCTTTTTTTAGGAATTGAGCAGTATGGCTTTTTTTATGTTTAGCAATTTCTTCGGGCGTTCCTTTGCATATAATTTTGCCTCCTCCTTTTCCTCCTTCGGGGCCAATATCAATAATGTGATCGGCAAGCTTAATCACATCCATATTGTGTTCAATAACTAAAACTGAGTTTCCTTTGTCAACTAATTTTTGGATGACATCCATCAATACTCGTATGTCTTCAAAGTGAAGTCCTGTAGTGGGTTCATCTAAAATATAAAAAGTATTCCCTGTATCTCTCTTAGACAATTCTGCTGCCAATTTGATACGTTGAGCTTCTCCTCCTGATAAAGTTGTCGATTGCTGACCTAGGGTAATGTAGCCTAAGCCTACCTCTTTTATGGTTTTTATTTTTCTGTGAATTTTAGGGATTTGATCAAAAAAGTCAACTCCTTGGTTGATGGTCATTTCTAAAACATCAGAAATAGATTTTCCTTTGTAGCGAATCTCTAAGGTTTCCCTATTGAATCGTTTTCCTTGACAAGTCTCGCAAGCAACATGTACGTCAGGTAAAAAATTCATCTCTATGACCCTCATTCCTCCTCCTTCACAAGTTTCACATCTTCCTCCTTTAACATTAAAAGAAAAACGTCCAGGCTTGTAACCCCTTATCATTGCTTCAGGAGTCTTGGCAAATAAGCTTCTTATTTCGTCAAATGTTTTGGTATAGGTAGCGGGGTTAGATCTTGGAGTTCTCCCAATAGGAGATTGATCAATATCGATAATTTTATCGATGTGTTCCATACCCTCAATACTCTTATACGGATGAGGTTTTTTTACTCCATTATAAATGTGTGCGTTTAAGATAGGATAGAGTGTTCCATTGATTAGTGTTGATTTTCCACTACCAGAAACTCCGGTAACACAAATTAATTTTCCGAGTGGAAAATGCGCCGTTACGTTTTTTAGATTATTTCCAGAAGCACCTTTGAGTATCAATTCTTTTCCGTTTCCTTCTCTACGTTTTGCAGGAACTTCAATCTGTTTTCTTCCGGTTAAATAGTCCGCTGTCAATGTTTCTACTTGTGCAAAAAGGTCGTAATTGCCTTCACTTACAATTTGCCCTCCATGTACTCCCGCACCAGGTCCGATATCTATAATGTGATCAGCACGTTCCATAATGTCCTTATCGTGCTCTACGACTAGGACAGAATTACCAACGTCACGTAATTGTTCTAATGAATTTATTAATTTTTCGTTATCTCGTTGGTGTAAACCAATACTTGGCTCATCAAGAATGTATAGAACACCTACCAACTGAGAGCCAATTTGAGTGGCCAATCGAATACGTTGTGCCTCACCACCGGATAAAGATTTAGAAGTTCTATTGAGTGTTAAATAATCTAATCCCACGTCAAGTAAAAACTGAATCCTAGTCTTTATTTCTTTGATAATCTCTGAACCAATAATCTTTTGTTTTGGACTTAGTTTATGATCGATTTTGGAGAACCAATCCCCAAGTTCTTTGATGTCCATGGATGTTAGTATCCCCAAGTCGTAACCGTCAATTTTAAAATAAAGGGATTCTTTGCGCAGACGACTACCTTCACATTTGTTACACGTCACCTCTTTCATAAAATCTTTTGCCCAGCGTTGGATACTTTTAGAATCTGTGTTTTGGTGTTGGTTTTTTATAAATGAAACAATTCCCTCGAAGTCTATTTGATAATTTTTTGTTACTCCTGCTACCTTCGCCTTGACTTCTATTTGATCTTTGCCCCCGTTTAGAATAATATCCATAGCTGTATCTGGAATTTTAGCAATGGGATCTTTTAGGTCAAATTGATAGGCATTAGCAATGGTTTCTATTTGTTTGAAAATCCAAGTTTTTTGTTGCTTACCTAGGGGTATAATTCCACCTTCTTTGATTGATATGCTACGATCTGGAATTATTTTTTTCAGTTCAATTTCTGCAACATTCCCTAATCCGTTGCATTTAGGACAAGCTCCTTTAGGAGAATTGAAAGAGAAGGAGTTAGGTTCTGGTAGCGGGTATGAAATTCCTGAGGTAGGGCACATCAATGCTCTACTAAAGTAACGTGCATTTTTCTCCTTAAATTTCATGACCATTAAAACTCCATCCCCTGCATACATTGCAGTTTTAATCGTTTCCTCCAAACGTTTTTCTTGTGATGAATTAATGATTAGTCTGTCTACAACAATTTCAATGTCATGGGTTTTGTAACGGTCTACTTTCATACCCTTGACGATCTCTAAAATCTCACCATCCACACGAACTTTTGTAAAGCCTTGTTTAGCAATTTGTTCAAACAATTCACGATAGTGACCCTTTCTAGACTTTACAACTGGAGCAAGAATTAACGTTTTTTCACCCTCGAAATCTTTTAGGATTAACTCCTTGATTTGTTCATCGGAATAACTCACCATTTTCTCATTGCTATGATAAGAATAAGCATCAGCCACGCGAGCGTAAAGCAAACGTAAAAAATCATAGATCTCCGTAATCGTTCCGACGGTTGATCTTGGACTTTTGTTGGTGGTTTTTTGTTCGATGGCAATGACTGGAGATAGGCCGTCAATTTTATCAACATCAGGTCTTTCTAAACCTCCTAAAAACTGACGCGCATATGCTGAGAAAGTTTCTATATATCGTCTTTGTCCTTCTGCGTAAATTGTGTCGAAGGCTAACGATGATTTTCCACTACCACTCAAACCAGTAATCACAACTAGTTTGTCTCGAGGAATTTTAACATCAATATTTTTTAAATTATGAGCTCTAGCTCCTAAAACTTCTATAGATTCGTTAGGTGTCATGTGTTTTTTCAAAAAGTCAAAGTTAAGACTTTTTTAGAGCCATTCGTAAAAGGATGAAAAGATTAAAGCTTATAAGTTTTTTATGGAGATATCTAACCAATAAATTCGATCTTTGATCCAATCCTCTAGGTGCGTTATTTCTTCTTGATAGGTGTTTCCAACATATATATTGGGCCAAATATACTCTCCTAAAATAGGCCATGTGTTAAAATTTCTCTCGAGAGCTCCAGTGTTTGTTAAAATCTTTTGGTAAGTATCAATTTTTCTCAAAATATTAGATTCGGAAAGTGCGCCCCCTCTCAATTCTAACCATCTTTCTTTCAGTTTAATTTTGTAATTAGGGTCTTCCAGAAGTCGTTCCCACCAGAACGGTATGGGCCAAGGTCCTCCACCTCCACATCTTTCGTTTTGCCTATGTTGCCAAACGTTAGTTGCTCCATTGTTACAAAAGTCGTCATTTCCAAAGGCAAGATTATAATCCCAGAGAGGTCCCATGCTCAGTTTTTCATTTTTGTCTTTAACCAACCAAGTGCTAATTCTAAAACCATCGACATTGTTGGATAGCTCTGTAAGCAGAAAATAATCTATGAAACTTTCAGTATTTATATAAGCATCATAACCAATAGTAGGGTTGGTGAAATTTACAGAGGCTAGGGCATCTTCAAAATTTGCTACATAGCTGGATATGTAATTTTTTTGTTGTGTTGTGATTTTGTCTTTACTTGGGTAATCATACAGAAACCTGACCTTTTCATAGGCATTATTAGGGTGGTGTTTGGAGACGAAAGAATTGGTGCTGTTATATACAGCACCTTCTCCAATGTCAGATTTGTCAATTTTAAGAATGTAACCACCCGTTACAGATGTTCCAGAATTTTCATCTATTTTTAGCTTGTTGATGTTGATTCTGTTCTTATCTCTTTTTAATTTTTCCATCAAGATATATATCCCTTTGTAGGAGTCATTGATGCTAACTTCTACAAATTTTGTTCTACTAGAGTATCTACCAATGTCTTTTGAAAGGTCATGCATAAGTATGTTTCTTATCAATGTTTTGTCGCTGTAGGGTGCGTAAAGAATCCAATCTTCTTCTTCCGGGAAATCAAAAAAAGCAACATCTAGATCTTCGTTGGTCGCATCTCTAGTTTCAAATCCGTATGATTTTTTCGGAAAGGTTTGAGAACTAGAACCTCTAGTTTCGATAGCAATTTTGCCGTTGAATGTTTCGGTTTCATCTTCTGAAATGGTCATCACAGCATCAATTTTATACTCGTCTTCAATCGTAATGCCCAAAGTGTTTATTTCTATTTGTGGTAATTGATCTTCAGAAACAACCACGATAGGGGTGTTTTCTTCGTTTTCGGTTACTTCTGGAATAGGATCATCGCTACAGCTTAAGATAGAAATCAATGTAACAATAAGAGGTAATTTTTGGGTGAGGTAGGTTTTCTTCATTTTGCAATTTACATTTTTAATCTTTAATGTTGGTTTCGGGGGAATATACAATTCAAATAAGATTTTGATTTGAGTGAGGTTAAATCTTCATGGTCAATCCAATTCTTTTGTTTTCAAGGTCTATCTGAATAATTTTTATCGACACAATCTGGTTGAGAGACAGGATATCACTCGGTGATTTTATGAATTTGTTTGTGATTTGAGAAATATGTACTAGCCCATTTTCTTTAATCCCTAAATCTATGAAAGCACCAAAGTTTGTAATATTGGTTACTTGTCCTTGTAAAATCATTCCCATAGTCAGATCATGAATAGTTGTGATGTGTTTGCTAAACTCCAATTGATCATCTTGTACTCTGGGATCTATATTTGGTTTTGCGAGTTCGTTGAGTATGTCCTGCAAAGATAGTTTTCCAATTTCTTTTTCTAAATATTGGTCTTTAGCTAGATTTAAAACCTCTGGATTTCCGATTAGGTCCTCTATTCTTATTTTTTTTTGTTTTGCTATTTTTCTTACGTTATTGTACTGTTCTGGATGGATACCGATTTTGTCAAGCGGTTCTTTTCCATCAACACGTAAGAATCCAGCACATTGTTCAAAAGCTTTATCACCCAGTCGAGCAACTTTTTTTAATTCTACTAGGGTATTAAATTCCCCATTTTTTAAACGGTGCGAAACAATATTATTGGCCAAGGTGGGCCCAATGCCCGAAATGTGCTGTAGAAGGTGTTTGTTTGCAGTGTTTAGTTGTACCCCTATTCTGTTTACACATTTTTCTACCACGTGATCTAATTCTGTCTTGAGTAGGGCCTGATCAACATCATGTTGGTATTGACCGACTCCAATAGATTTGGGTTCAATTTTAACCAGTTCTGCTAAAGGATCCATCAATCTGCGTCCTATACTAACAGCGCCACGAACCGTGATGTCGTGTTCAGGAAATTCTTCTCTACCAATCTTGGAAGCGGAGTAGATTGAGGCTCCATTTTCATTGACCAAATAAATAGCGATATCTTTGGGTAAAGGAATAGATTTTATGAAGATTTCTGTCTCTCTACCCGCAGTTCCATTCCCAATAGCTATCGTTTCAATACGGTGTTTCTTGACCAGATTTAGAAGAGATTCTTTGCTTTTTTGTTCTTGTTTTTGTGGAGGGTGTGGGTAGATTATAGTGTCTGCTAATAAGTCTCCTTGTTTGTTAAGGCACACTACTTTACACCCAGTTTTGAAACCGGGGTCAATAGCTAAAACATTTTTTTTTCCTAACGGAGAAGCCAGCAGAAGTTGTTCAAGATTTTTTGAAAAAACTTGAATGGCTTCTATATCTGCTTTTAGTTTTAGATCATTGAGTAGTTCTTTTTCCAGGGAGGGCCTTAGGCTTTTGGTGTAGGTGTTCGAAATCGCTTTTTTTACAATCGAAGCACTTTTACTTTTGTTTTTGATGAAGTTTTTTTCAATCGCATCAATGGCAGTCTGTTTATCAACTTTAATCGTAGTGTTGAGGTACCCTTCTTGAGTTCCTCTCAAAATGGCCAAAATTCTATGTGAGGGCAATTGGTTAGCTTTTTGCTCAAAGTCAAAGTATGTTTTGTAGACTTCTGCTTCCTTTTCTTTGCCTTTTTTAATTTTGCTTTTCAGTATTCCAGTTCCAGAAAATAATCTTCTCAATTGGTTTTTGCTGTATGCATGTCTAGATATCCATTCGCAGATAATATCAATAGCACCCTCAATAGCCTCTCCTTCGGTCTTGATAGCGTTTTGAATATAGGGCTCGGTATTGATGAGTAAGTTTTTTTGAGACATTATAATTCTAGCTAACCCTTCTAGTCCATTTTCTTTCGCGATACTTGCTTTTGTTTTTCGATTGCTTTTATAGGGAGAGAACAAATCTTCTAAATTCTTTTTATCCCAACAATTTTCAATGTCTAAAGCTAGGTTTTTGTCTTTGATTTTTAATTCTTTGATGGTGGTTAAGATATATTTCTTTCTCTGGATCAATTCTTCGACCGCTTTAGCTTCCTTTTGAATTTTGAAAATTTCATGATCTTCTAGACCACCGGTTTGATCTTTTCTATACCTAGCAATAAAAGGTACTGTGGCTCCTTCTTCTAGTAAATTTAAAACGGATTGAATGCTTTGTAAGCTGAATGAAGTATTTTTCGCTATGCGCAAGGGTAACATGACCTGATTCATCATTGTTGCAGTTTAAAAAGAATTGTAAAGATAAAGTAGTGGCTTGTTTTTTATGACCTTTCGAGAGATAAATATTTTAACAATTAAAGTTTTTCTCTTCTGTTTTGTTTCAAAAGAATCTACTTGTTGCATAGTCATTACATTTTGTTACCTTGCATAAAATTGATTCTGAAAAATGAGACTAGTAAAAAACACCCGATATTTTTTTGAAAAACATGGATTTGATGTTTCCTCTAGATTAGCAGATAGTATGGGAATCAGAACCGCTAACGTAAGATTGTTTTTTATATATGTATCATTTGTAACTTTTGGGATATCATTTGCCATTTATTTGACATTGGCCTTTCTCTTTCGATTAAAAGATATGATTAGGACGACGAGAACATCTGTTTTTGATTTGTAATAGCATGTTAACTAGCAAGATATATAAAGGCTTAATTTTATTTACAATTGTTCTGCTTATCGGAACCTTGGGATATTGTCTTTTTTTTGATTTCTCTATTTTAGATGCTTTTTTCATGACAATAATTACCACTTCTACAGTTGGTTTTGGAGAAGTGAAACCATTAGATGATTTAGGTAAAATATTTACGATTTTATTAATATTTATGAGTGTTGGAGTATATGGTTATTTGGTAACTGTTATTTCAGATTTTTTTTCAAACAATGTACTTATGGAATCTTTTCGAATCAAGAAGGAATTAAAGGAAATTGCCAAGCTAAAAGGGCATACCATAATTTGTGGTTTTGGTAGAAATGGAAGACAATCATATGACAAATTAAAGAGGTTCAATAAGACTTGTGTGGTCATAGAGCAGAGCGATGATTTTACAGAAACACCAGTATATGAGCATGTCCAATTTGTAAAAGGTGATGCAACCAATGATGATGTATTAAAAAATGCGGGTATAGAACAGGCTTCTAATTTGATTACAGCACTACCTTCAGACGCAAACAATTTATACGTGGTGTTGTCCTCGAGGCAGCTTAATCAGCACCTAAATATTGTAAGTAGGGCCAATGATGAAAATGCTACTAAGAAATTAAAAATAGCTGGAGCGGATCATGTTATTATGCCCGATAAATTAGGAGGAGATCATATGGCTTCGCTTTTGGTGACTCCCGATTTGGTAGAGTTTGTCAATAGAATTAATATGGAGGGAGATTCCAATGCCAATTTAGAAGAAATTTGTGTTGATGAATTGCCAGAGCAATATTTAATGAAGTCGATTCAGGATCTTGATGTTCGCAAAAATTCGGGATGTAATGTGATTGGTTTTATCACAGAAAAAGATGAGTATATTGTGAATCCATCCTCCCAAATGATTTTAAAACCTAAATGTAGGTTGATAGCCTTAGGAAGACCAGAACAGATAAAAAAATTTAAAGAAGTATATGAAGAATTTTAAAGTTAGCACAAAATTGACCCTATTCACGCTTTTTAGCCCCTTGGTTACTTTTGCAAGCGTAGAAGAAAAAATAAACAGTGTTTTTGAACCTTTGGTCAAGATCCTGAGTGACTTGTTTTTTTGGAAGCCATTTTCTTTTTTAGGTTTTGAAATGCCTATGATCGTGTTGTGGTTGATTATGGGTTCTGTATTTTTTACCTTTTATTTGGGGTTTGTCAATTTACGTAAGGCCAGACACGCGATTCATTTGATAAGAGGAGATTATGACAATCCAAATAAAAAGGGTGAAGTTTCTCATTTTCAAGCTTTGGTAACAGCATTATCAGGAACTGTTGGTCTTGGAAATATTGCAGGCGTAGCGGTTGCCATTGTCTTAGGAGGTCCAGGAGCTACGTTTTGGATGATTTTAGCCGGCTTCTTTGGGATGTCTTCTAAATTTGTGGGCTGTACTTTGGGGGTTAAATATCGAGAGATAAACGAAAATGGAGAGGTGTCAGGTGGGCCGATGTATTATTTGTGGAGAGGACTGGAAAAACAAGGGAAAGGTGCGCTAGGAAAAGTCTTGGCTGTACTTTTTGCTATTCTTTGTGTAGGAGGTTCTTTTGGTGGAGGAAACATGTTTCAATCCAATCAGTCCTATGCACAACTCAGCAATGTGTTCCCCGTCTTTCAAGGTTACGGTGCTTGGTACGGAGTGATCGTAGCAATTTTAGTAGGGCTGGTTATCATAGGTGGAATTAAATCTATCGCCAAAGTAACGGATAAAATTGTTCCAGTAATGGTAGGGGTGTATGTGATCGCTTGTTTGATGATTGTGGGTGTCAACATTTCTGAAATTGGTCATGCTTTTTCTCTGATATTAGATGGAGCGTTTACTGGAGAAGGGATAAAAGGAGGGATTATAGGTGTGTTGGTCGTTGGGGTCCAGAGAGCTTCTTTTTCTAATGAAGCTGGAGTTGGGTCTGCAACAATTGCTCATGCAGCAGTAAAAACTGACGAACCTATTACAGAAGGTGTTGTTGCCATGTTGGGTCCTTTTATTGATACGATAGTCATTTGTACCATGACTGCTTTGGTTTTAATTTTTTCTGGATTTGCAGAGCATACCCAGGGATTGACAGGAGCCGAATTGACCTCTGCTGCTTTTTCTAGTGTGTTTCCATGGTTCAGGTATGTGTTGTTGATTGCTATTATTTTATTTGCTTTTTCAACCATGATCTCTTGGTCATACTACGGAATAAAAGCGTTTACCTTTTTATTTAAAAGATTTATAGGGGAAAGAAACGCAGAGATTCTTTACAAGTTATTGTTCTTAGTTTTTGTTGTGATAGGTTCTTCTTCCTCATTAGGTGCGGTAATGGATTTTTCTGATATGATGATTTTAGGAATGGCATTGCCCAATGTTTTAGGGTTGTATTTCTTGGTCAAAGAAGTCAAGATAGATTCTCTGGATTATTTCAAACGTGTCGATTCAGGAGCCATTAAAAAATATAAGTAATAGTGTTAAGATGAAACAGCTTAAAACCCATTTCCGATACTCAAAAAGTCAACGAAATGGGTTTTTTTTATTCCTGCTTATTGTAGTTCTGATTGAAGTGCTTTTGTGGGGGCTTCAAAAGAGCAGCCAAGGTGGATATGAGGTAGAAGCAGAGGTACTTGAAATCCAGTCAGCCTTGGAGGGTATTCCCTCTGATTTACGGCAAACGAAATTTAAAATATATCCTTTTAATCCTAACTATTTGTCGGATTATAAAGCCTATCAACTTGGTATGTCTGTCAAGGAAATTGATAGGTTGATGGCGTTTAGGAAATCAGGACAATATATAAACTCCTCGATTGACTTTCAAAAGGTTACTAAGATTTCAGATTCATTGCTTGCCTGCATGACCCCTTATTTTAAATTTCCTAGCTGGTCAATTCAAAAGAAACCTAAACTCCAAAAAATAAAACGTAAGCCAATAATTGTTAAAGACATCAACGTAGCGACAGTAGAAGCGTTGAAGAAAGTTAGTGGGATAGGAGAAAAGAGGGCAAAGAGTATTATCAAGTACAGAAAACTACTGGGAGGATATACTTATGACCTTCAGTTAAAAGAAATTTGGGGAATTCCTGAGGATGTTTTAATAAGGCTTCAGAGAGAATTTAAAGTTTTGTCTCATCCGAATCTTAAGAAGATAAATGTCAACATTGCAAGTGTTTACGAATTGTCTAAGATTGTTTATATAGATTATAAATTGGCAAAATCAATTGTTGAGTATAGAGCAGAGGTGGCAGAAATTCAGAATTTAGCCGAATTAAAAACAATAAGGAATTTTCCACATGACAAGTTTAACTTAATAAGTTTATATTTGCATGCTTATTAAAACTCAAAATTTTTTTGAATGAATTTCGAAACGAATGAAACCCAAAAAATGATAGCATCATCGATACAAGATTTTGCCAAAATTCATATTGCACCCAATGTTTACCAATGGGATGAATCACAAGTATTTCCTGTAGATTTGTTTAAAAAATTAGGAGAAATGGGTTTTATGGGAATTCTAGTACCAGAAGCCTATGGTGGGTCTGGATTGACCTATCACGAATACATCACGGTGATAGAAGAGCTGTCAAAAGTTGACCCTTCTATTGGTCTTTCTGTTGCGGCACACAATTCATTGTGTACGGGTCACATTTTACAATTTGGTACCGAAGAACAAAAGACCAAATGGTTGCCAAAACTAGCTTCAGGAGAATGGATAGGCGCTTGGGGTTTAACTGAGCACAACACGGGCTCTGATGCTGGGGGTATGAATACCACCGCAGTATTGGATGGAGATCATTATGTGCTCAATGGTTCTAAAAACTTTATCACCCATGCCATCAGTGGAAACATAGCTGTTGTGATTGCCAGAACAGGAGATAAAGGGGATTCTCATGGTATGACCGCTTTTGCTATTGAAAAAGGCACACCGGGTTTCAATTCAGGAAAAAAAGAAGACAAATTAGGGATGAGAGCCTCTGAGACAGCAGAGTTGGTGTTTGACAACTGTAGGGTTCCCAAAGAAAATATATTAGGAAAAGTAGGGGAAGGTTTCATACAATCTATGAAAATATTAGATGGAGGAAGAATTTCTATCGCAGCCTTGTCTATCGGAATAGCAAAAGGTGCATATACTGCTGCTTTACAATATTCCAAAGAGAGGGTTCAGTTTGGAAAACCTATTTCCTCTTTTCAAGGCATCTCGTTTAAGCTGGCCGATATGGCAACAGAAATTGAAGCTTCAGAACTGTTGACCCACAAAGCCGCAGCCAAGAAAGAATTAGGAGAAAAAATGACAACCATAGGAGCGATGGCAAAAATGTATGCCTCAGAAGCCTGTGTCAAGGTGGCAACAGAAGCCATACAGATACATGGTGGTTATGGTTACACGAAGGATTACCCAGTAGAAAAGTTTTTTAGAGACAGTAAACTCTGCACGATAGGAGAAGGGACTACGGAGATACAAAAAGTAGTCATTTCAAGAAATATTTTAAAAGATTAGTTTAGTCTTAAAATAAGACTATATTTGCAGTCCAAAAAAGGAATAAACACATTTAAAATATATTACGACATGAAGGGAGGTGCTAAACTATGTTAATCATACCAGTTAAAGACGGAGAAAACATTGATAGAGCTTTAAAGCGTTTCAAGAGAAAATTTGACCGTACAAAAACAATGAAGCAGCTACGTGAACGCCAGCAGTTTAATAAGCCTTCAGTAGTGAATCGCAAACAAAGAATTAAAGCTTCTTACGTACAACGTTTAAGAACAAACGAAGAACAAGCTTAGTGTTTGTTAAAACGTACAAATCAAAACCCTATGAATTTTCATAGGGTTTTTTTATGTCTTTTGATTTGTCTCCCCCTAAAAAGTTGATCCGTTAAAAAATTACCCAAATAGGATTGTTGACTGTATTTATAAAAATTCTTATATTTAATTAAATATAAAATTCAAAAAAGCATGAAAGCAGAAAAAAAACACTCCATTTTATGGGGGGGGGTACTGCTTCTAACGATTTTAATTTCTTCCTGTCAAGATGAAACAAGGGTAGATAAATTAGTAACTTCTACCCAAACTACAGAAGTTGACGAAAGTGAAATGCAATTGGGCGAACAACTAGAAAATCCTTATTCCGTAAACAATATGAAAAAAGCACTAGCCAATCTTACCGGAAATACAAGTACTAGCAACGCAAAAATTGCTAAAATGGTAAACGTTGCCGAAGGAACCAATACCGAAGAGTTGATTACCACTACACACTATTACCTAAAATTTAAACCCAAAACAGAAGAAGAGTTAGACTTGATAAAAAGTGATACCACTCTTTATTGGTTTGATCATCCTCTGGACTATGAAATAACCGAAGGAGACGGAACCTACCGAGACCCCGAAGTACCAGAAGACCAACCAACGTATCAATATACCTATGCTACCATAGACCATGTTTTGCCAGAAACAGTGGAATATGAGATATTAGAAGAACTGTTTGTACCCGAAGAACCAGAGGAAGAAGATATTGAAGATTCTTCAGGACTAAACGAAGAAGAACAAACCAATTACGAGCAAAAGTTAAGTAAGGTACAAAAAGCCGTGGTGTTAAAAACAGAGGAGAGTAACAACGATATTTTAGCAGCTTTAGAAGAGGAGGCCTTGAGAATTACAGGTAATTTAGACCAAGATACAAACCTTACCCAAGACAAAACCACAAGCCAAGCCAAAACAGATTGGTGGAGACGACCAAGCAAATGGAGACCTTCAGGTAAAATTACTGTTTGGGATACAGAGGTTAATGAAAGAGATGGAGGTTATATAGGAATTAAAGGAATAAAAGTACGATTGGGAAATTGGTTTAAATGGCGAACCGCTTTTACAGATGCAAACGGAAATTTTAGAAGTGGTACTAGATATAGATATTCTGTACGTTATAAAATGGATTGGGAAAGACACCAATTTGCTTTGAGAGATGGTGGTTTTAGTTCAGCACAATATAGAGGGCCTTACAAAAGAGGAACATGGGATTGGTCTATTTCTAGCGGTGTGCATCAATACTACGCACATATTTTTAGAGCAGCTTATCATTACTATTACAAAGATATTAAAGGACTTAGAAGACCTAGACAAAATACTTTTTGGAGGTCTCAATTAAGAATTGGAGCTTGGACTCAAGACAAAGGAGACATTGGTGGTGTTCATCAAAGTGGTAGTCATTTTGGAGGATTGGTAACAGGTGTAAAGATTTATAGATATGGAGCTGCTTCAAAAGACATATATGCTACTACTATTCATGAACTAGCACATTCTTCACACTATGAAATGTACAAGAATCCTGTTACTTTTAATAACATCGAAAGTAAAGTTAAAGAATCTTGGGCAAGAGGAGTGCAATGGGAATTGACTAGAATGGTATATCCTGATTATAAAGGAGGGGCAAGAAGTGTTGGTGGCAATTATACAGCAATTGTTGCAGATTTAATAGATGATGATTTTAATGTAGATTTAAGTATGCGAAATACAAATTTCGGCTTTATTCGTAATACAAATGATCAAGTTTCAGGCTACACTATTAGACAACTAGAAGATGCTTTAAATGGAAAAAAGACTTGGAATAGTTGGAGAGATAACATTAGGAATAAATACAATAATGAAACAGAGGAACATTTAAACACATTATTCTCAGCTTATGAATAACTTTAATATTTTGGCATTGAGCCTATTGTTATTATGCCTTAGCTGCACTTCTGAAGGAGGCTGTGATTCTGGAACTTATGAGGCAATACATACGGGATTAGAATTAACGGTCTTGGATACTTCAGAACCTAGAGAGAATATAGTGCTAAACTCTGTGTCTAAAGACTCATTTAGGATTATAATTATTATCAACTCTGCATCAACTAGAATAGCTTATTTTATGCCAAAATTATGTTTTAGGCTTTCTTCTGTTCAAGCTGATTGTAAAGAGAATGAGTATATAAATAAAGATCCTATTAATTTAGTTGAAATTATCGCAACAAACACTGAAAGTGGAGAGGTCATAGATGTAACAGATAATTTTACCACTACTTACCGTGGTGTAAGAATTAAGGTAAATGATTGGTTTAAAGATGAATCCAAGTATTTCGACTATCCTAATACATTAGATTCTGATACTAGTTACTTTGATATGACATCTTCCGAAAACATTCCAAATAATTCTATTTTTACTATTAAAATTAGGTTAGAGTCAGGTACCGAATTGATTGAGAAAACACAAGAGATAAATTTTGATAAGATGTAATTAATCAAAATCACTTCCATCCGAAAGTTTTTCAAAAGTAGTTGAAAAAAGTCTTTAATTATAAATGTGAAACAGGATTATTATATTTGATAATAAAAAGAAATTTTTATATCAACGTGAAAGAAATGTTTTAAGTCCTGTCGAAAGATATGAAGAGGGTTGTATGCTCTTTCATACTTACATTTTCACCAACGAAGATTATGAGAATGCCAAAGACTGCAACGTAGCGTGTGAGTAAAAACAAAACCCATAAAAAAAATAAAAATTTGTGGGGTTTAATAACAGGTGTAAAGATTTATAGATATGGAGCTGCTTCAAAAGACATATATGCAACCACTATTCATGAATTAGCCCATGCTTCTCACTGGAGACTTGATAAAAGTGCTTATAATGATTTGGTTTATGATGGGTTTATAGCACCCGTAACAAATCCTTTAGCTGCAGCATTTATGGCTACAAAAAGTAGGGAAGCAAAACGTGTATATAGAGTCTTGGGCAACAGCAGTAGAAATAGAACTAGCAAGACAAACATATCCTAAGTATAATAATCACCAAGACCAAAAAATTGACCCTACAAATGAAACAAATGATTTATATACCACAATAGGGTATGATTTAATTGATGACTATGATCAAAGAGAGGAAGAAAGAGATATTGATTTTCCTAGAGATAAAGTCACTGGTTTTACCATTAAACAAGTAGAAAACAGCTTAAAAGGAACTAATAGTTGGGATAAATGGAGAGAAAATGTAAAAAAAGAAAACACGAGTAGTTCAACTAATGAACAGATTGATGAATTGTTTGCTAATTGGGATTAAAACTAAAAAAGATGAAAAATATTATAATGAAGTCTAAGCTAATTTTTTGTTATTTTTAATAACTACTAAATTTTACAGTTAAGAAAAATCTACGAAATCTTTGTTTATAGGTACTAGTTTGGCATCATTTTCTATTAAAGACCAGATTGGCTTTGGAACTTTGGTAGTTGGGTATCAGCAAGATATTTTTAACAATAGATTTAGAATAGAGCCTTCAATAAGCATTGGAATATTTGGTGTGTCCGTGGAGGATGCTCCAGATGTTTATTATACGACAAGGAATTTAAAATTTAATTTTGTTGCAGATGCACTTAAAATAAAATCATTTGCTGTAATTTTTGGAGTAGGAGTTTTAGGGAATCTTACCGATGGTTATGAAAGTGGCAAAACACCTTATTTTCGTGAATATAAGCTAGCTTTGAACGGATTGGCAGGTTTACGTTTCAATCCATCTAGTAAAAGATTGGCTTATGAGCTGTTATTGGTAGAGGGTGCAAAAGCATTAAACGGAGAATATTTTGAAGTCTCAGTCCTCCAGTTTAGATTGTTTTATAAACTATAACAAAAAGCAATAAACTTCTACTCAAAAAAGGTAGGGATTTATTAGAACTAACTCGAATGGTTTATACTAAACGAAACTCTACTCATGGAAGATTAAATTATACAGAAGTTATTGAAGATTTGATAGATGGACACAAAGAAAGGACAACTCATTATTGGTATAATTTTAGTACGAACGATTGGTGTGCTTCTGAACAAGTAATAAAAAGAATTTAACAATGCCATAGACTACAACGGAGCGTGTGAGTAAAAACAAAAGCAAACCCTATGAATAGTGCGGTTTGTTTTTAAAATAAAACGCTATAAATTTCACAAAAAAAACACTTAATGGTGTTAAGTGGTTTTTTTATATACTAACTTTACTAAATTCAAATCACAAGAATGGAGTTGTTACAAAAATTTATAGAATACTTAACCCTTGAGAAAAATTATTCCACCCATACCATTACAGCCTATCAAAATGATATTCATGCTTTTTTCTGTTTTGTAGCAAGAGAACATGAGGTGTCTGATCCTTGTTTGGTGCCCTCTGTTTTTGTTAGGGAGTGGGTTCTGGATTTACATGATTCAGGCCTATCAAATAGATCTGTGAATAGAAAAATAACTGCCTTAAAAAGTTTCTATAACTACCTTCAGAAGATTGAAGTTGTTGTTGAAAGCCCCCTTTCAAATCAAAAAAGTTTAAAAAGAGCCCAAAAAGTGATCATTCCTTTTTCTGAAAAAGAAATTGATGCGGTGTTGACACTAGAAGATGAACGATACACACCTTTTGAAAATTTAAGAAATAAAACCATGATACATTTGTTCTATGCTACCGGTATACGACAAGGTGAATTGATGGGGTTAGAAGTTCAAGATGTTGATTTTGAGTCTGCCACGATTAAGGTATTGGGGAAAAGAAATAAAGAACGATTGGTGCCTTTATACCCTGAAATATTGACCCTGTTAAAAACGTATATGGAGCAAAGAGAAGGGATGGAGGTTTCGATACCTAATTTATTCCTCACTGCACGAGGTGGAAAATTGTACAATGCGCTTGTTTATCGTGTAATAAATACCTATTTTAGTGAGGTATCAACAAAAGAAAAAAGGAGTCCTCATGTATTGAGACACTCTTATGCTACAGACATGCTAAGCAAAGGAGCAGATTTGAATTCGGTGAAAGAGTTGCTAGGACACTCTAGTTTAGCCGCTACTCAAGTTTACACCCACAACAGCTTAGAAAAGTTAAAACAAGTTTATAACCAGGCACACCCTAGAAGTGCTAAAAAAAAGTAAAATTATGCAGCTATTCGTTCAGTCCGTAAATTTTAATGCAGACAAAGATTTGATTCAATTCGTAAATGAAAAAGTGGAGGCTTTGGAAAAATTCCACGATAAAATTATAGATGGTGAGGTGTTCTTAAAAGTACAGCAGACCAGTGAGAAAGAAAACAAAGTAACAGAATTGAAGTTGAGTATTCCAGGACATCATTTGATGGTTAAAAAAGAATCAAAAACTTTTGAAGAAGGAATTAGTTTGTGTACGGATGCGATGAAAAGGCAGTTAACGAAGTCTAAAGAGAAGGAGAGAATTGTACACTGATAAAAAAAAGCAAAATAATTTTAAAATGTTTTGCATGATATCTAAAACTTTATAAATTTGCAGTCCGTTAAGATGGTGGGGAGTTTTTATCAACAACCCAAATGCCGATATAGCTCAGCTGGCTAGAGCAGCTGATTTGTAATCAGCAGGTCGTAGGTTCGAGTCCTATTATCGGCTCAAAAAGAGGAGAGAGAGTTCTTTAAAATTATTGGATGGGTGAGATACTCAAGTGGCCAACGAGGGCGGACTGTAAATCCGCTGACTATGTCTTCGAAGGTTCGAATCCTTCTCTCACCACAGAGAGCTTAATTGGTATTGAGTTCTTTCTGATGAAAAATCAGTAAAACGCGAAAGTAGCTCAGTTGGTAGAGCGTCAGCCTTCCAAGCTGAATGTCGCCGGTTCGAACCCGGTCTTTCGCTCAAATTTAAAATCCAAGCCGGTGTAGCTCAGTTGGTAGAGCGCATCCTTGGTAGGGATGAGGTCACCGGTTCAAATCCGGTCATTGGCTCAAAAAGGATTAAAAAGTTTAAAAATAAACACTAATAAATAACTAAGAATTAAAATTAATAATCATGGCAAAGGAAACATTTGACCGTTCGAAACCGCACTTAAATATCGGTACAATCGGACACGTAGATCACGGTAAAACTACTTTAACTGCCGCTATTACTACGGTATTGGCATCAAAAGGTCTTTCTGAATTAAGAGATTTCGCATCTATTGATAATGCTCCTGAGGAGAAAGAAAGAGGAATTACAATTAACACTTCACACGTAGAGTATTCTACAGCTAACCGTCACTATGCGCACGTTGACTGTCCAGGTCACGCGGATTACGTAAAGAACATGGTAACTGGTGCTGCTCAAATGGATGGTGCTATTTTAGTGGTTGCTGCAACTGATGGTCCTATGCCACAAACTCGTGAGCACATCTTATTAGGTCGCCAGGTAGGAATTCCACGTATCGTTGTTTTCTTGAACAAGGTTGATATGGTTGATGATGAAGAATTGTTAGAGTTGGTAGATATGGAAGTACGTGAGTTGCTATCTTTCTACGACTATGATGGAGATGAAACTCCTGTTATCCAAGGATCTGCTTTAGGTGGATTAAATGCTGAGCCTAAATGGGTTGATTCTATCATGGAATTGATGGCAGCTGTGGATTCATGGATTGAAGAGCCAGTTCGTGAGGTTGAAAAAGATTTCTTAATGCCAATTGAAGATGTATTCTCTATTACAGGACGTGGTACTGTAGCTACAGGACGTATCGAAACTGGTGTTGCTAACACTGGAGATACAGTAGACATCATCGGTATGGGTGCTGAAAAATTAGATTCTACTATTACTGGAGTTGAAATGTTCCGTAAGATTTTAGATAGAGGTGAAGCAGGAGATAACGTAGGTATCTTGTTAAGAGGTATTGCTAAAGAGGATATCAAAAGAGGTATGGTAATCTGTAAGCCAGGTTCTGTAACTCCACACGATAAATTCAAAGCTGAGGTTTATGTCTTGAAAAAAGAAGAAGGTGGACGTCACACTCCATTCCATAACAACTACCGTCCACAGTTTTACGTACGTACAACTGACGTAACAGGTACTATTAACTTACCTGATGGAGTTGAAATGGTAATGCCAGGAGATAACTTAACGATTTCTGTTGATTTACACTCACCAATCGCAATGAACGTAGGTTTACGTTTCGCTATCCGTGAAGGAGGTAGAACAGTTGGTGCTGGTCAAGTAACTGAAATTTTATAATCGAAAGATTATTTTTTATCATAATGAAGAGCTTGTTTAGGCAAGCTCTTTTTTTACGGGCGTAGCTCAGTTGGTAGAGCACTGGTCTCCAAAACCAGGTGTCGGGAGTTCGAGTCTCTCCGCCCGTGCAAATTTAAAGAGGTTGTATGTTTACATACAACCTCTTTTTTTTGTTCTTTGTTTTAAAGGTCTGAGAAGGTGCTTTCGTCTCATAATTTATATTTTTACGATTTACAAAATGAATAATAATCAATAAATATATGTTTTTATTGATTATATCATAATTTTATCGTAGATTCAAGATAAATTATTTGATGATGAAAAAAGCACACCTACACAATCTACTTTTTACTTTGTTATTAGT
>Ga0209653_1000137_pt1 | contig 62259 bp, 58 predicted proteins | sample SaaInl6LU_22_DNA_FD_184644 | JGI IMG/M metagenome (GOLD analysis project Ga0209653, IMG submission 184644) | Marine microbial communities from expanding oxygen minimum zones in the Saanich Inlet - ESP_116LU_22_DNA (SPAdes) (version 2) | ecosystem: Environmental > Aquatic > Marine > Intertidal... | reverse complement strand
CTGCATATAATGGCAGAGAGACAGGGATTCGAACCCTGGGTACCCTTGCAGGTACAACGGATTTCGAATCCGTCCCGTTCGACCACTCCGGCACCTCTCCAAACCCTACAGTTTAGACTGTCGAGATGCCAAGTAATCAAGAATTTAGAGTTTGTCCACTGGGTTGCAGCGGTAAATTTTCAACGTGGCTTACAGGCCCTGCTTTATCCAGGCGGCAGCCTTTTCGGCAATCATCAAAGTGGGGGCATTGGTGTTGCCGCTGGTGATGGTTGGCATGACGCTGGCATCGACGACGCGCAGCCCTTGGACACCTTTGACGCGCAGATGCGGGTCCAGAACCGCTGAGGGATCATCCATCCGGCCCATTTTTACCGTGCCGACCGGGTGGAAAATTGTATTGGCGATATCACCGGCAAGCCGCGCCAATTCTTCATCGCTTTGATGCTGCACCCCCGGTTTCAACTCTTCTGGCGCGTAGCGCTGCATTGCCGGTTGCGCCATGATTTGCCGCGCTTGGCGCAGGCTGTCGGCCGCAATTTGCCGATCTTCCGCAGTGCTGAGGTAATTGGGCATAATTTTGGGCGGATCTCGGAACTCGGCCGAGCGGATGTGCACCTGACCGCGGCTTGTTGGATTGAGATTGCAGACACTGACGGTGATGGCGGGAAAGTCATGCAGATCTTCGCCAAAGGCCTCTAGGCTCAAAGGCTGCACATGGTATTCGAGGTTGGCATGGGGGCGGGCGGGATCAGAGCGGGTAAAGGCGCCCAATTGACTGGGCGACATGCTCATTGGGCCCGAGCGATTGAGCAGGTATTCTGCACCGATTTTCAACCGCCCAAACAGGCTATTGGCCAGCGTGTTGAGTGTCTTTGTCCCATTGACTTTGAACACTGCGCGGATTTGCAGATGGTCCTGGAGGTTTTCCCCCACCGGCGCGTCACGGATCACCTCAATGCCCTGAGATCGCAGCAGTTGCGCCGGGCCAATCCCGGAGAGCTGTAGAATTTGAGGCGAATTGATGGCGCCGGCAGATAAGATCACCTCGCGGTTGGCTGTGACCTCAACAGAGTGTCCCGCACGATCGAGGCGCAGGCCCGTGCACCGCAGCTGGCCATCGTCTCCCCTGCGCCAGCTGAGTTTCTCGACCTGAGCTTGGGTCCAGATGGTTAGATTTGACCGCCTTCGCGCCGGGCGTAAAAATGCCTTGGAGCTGTTCCAACGCCACCCCGAGCGCTGATTGACGTCGAAATACCCGACACCCGCATTATCGCCGGCGTTGAAATCATCGATTTTCTCAATTCCGGCCTGTTCGGCGGCATCGGCAAAACTGTCCAGCACATCCCAGCGCAGGCGTTGTTTTTCCACGCGCCATTCACCGCCGGCGCCATGCATATCGGAAAACCGGCTGTTGTTGCCAGTGATCGGATCGGCGCCTTGATCGAGGCGGTAGTGATCCTCATGGGCTTTGAAATCCGCAAGCGCGCTTTGCCACGACCAGCTGTCATCACCGGTTAATTTTGCCCAACCGTCATAATCTCGGGCTTGGCCGCGCATATAGATCATGCCGTTGATTGAGGAGCAGCCACCCAAGACCCGGCCGCGCGGATAGCGTTGCACGCGATGGTTAAGGCCAGCATCGGGCTCTGTGTTATACATCCAATCTGTGCGCGGGTTGCCAATACAGTATAGATAACCCACGGGGATGTGAATCCACGGGTAGCTGTCTGCCTTGCCCGCCTCAAGCAATAAGACCCTGTGGCTCTCTGCGCTCAGGCGGTTGGCCAGCAAGCAGCCGGCTGTGCCGCCGCCAATGATGACGTAGTCGAAGGTGGCAGATGTGTCTGACATGGATCTCAATCCCTATTGGCTTGCGAAGGCGCCCAGGCGGCGCCCATAGGGTGCACCTTCAAGCACTCAGCCGAAAAATGCAATTGATCGTAATTGGCGGCCTGCCGCTGGCTTGGATCGTCGCTGCCGCGCCATGAAATCGAACTTTGGCATCGATTTGCCCTGCGCCCCCATTGCGGTTGTGGTGAAGCTGGTTTTTAAGTCTAGCTGGGATCCGATGCCAAAGGCGCGTGCTTGACACCGTGCCTCGGCGCGATCCGTGACAATGGCGCAATGACCGGGACGGCTTTGACATGAGTGAAATATGGGCCGGAATGGCGGAGGCATTTCTGCTGATATGGTCCTTGGATGCGGACCTGATCGACATTACTTTGCGATCTTTGCAAGTTAGTCTGAGCGCTTTGGTCATCGCCTGCGCTCTGGCTTTGCCTTTGGGTACATGGTTGGCCATTCGCAGGTTCCGCCACCGCCGTTTTGTCATTGCCACGATGAATGCATTCATGGGCTTGCCGCCGGTGGTGGTGGGGTTGATTGTTTACCTGCTCTTGTCGCGCGCGGGTCCATTTGGTGTGTTGGGCCTGCTGTTTACACCCGCCGCCATGATCATCGCACAGGTGATCATCATCACGCCTCTGATTGCCTCAATCACCCACCAAGCCATGCGCGAGCTTTGGTCCGACTACCATGATTTGCTGATTTCCCTGAACACCACCCATGGCCAAAGAATTGCAACGCTCATTTGGGATGGGCGGCGCACCTTGATGACCGCCGCCCTGGCTGGCTTTGGCCGGGCCATTGGCGAAGTGGGGGCCATTATGATTGTGGGCGGCAATATCGACCATGTCACCCGGGTATTGACGACGGCGATTGCTTTGGAAACGGGTAAGGGGGATTTTGCCTTGGCTCTTGGGCTGGGTTTCGTGCTCATTGCTTTGAGCCTATGTGTCAATCTGGCCATCCACACCCTATCGCGCACAGAACGGGAGGGCCGGTGGTGAGCCGAGATCTTTACGCTCAATTGCAGGCTGTGGTGGTGAAACGCCGTGGCAAAGCTGTTCTCGGTCCGATTGATCTTGACCTGTCGGGCGGCGGCGTCACAATTGTTCTTGGTCCAAATGGCGCGGGAAAAACCACGTTGCTGAAGGTATTGCATGGGGTTGAACGGGTCACCAGCGGTTCGGTGAGCTGGTCCGTACCGGCCAAAACCGCGCAGCAGGGCCAAGCCTATGTCTTTCAAAGCCCAATTATGCTGCGGCGCTCGGTTCGGGCGAATTTAGCCTATCCCTTGCAATTGCTGGGGCTACCGAAGAGCGAAATTGCCACGCGCGTGGCGCATTGGGCGGCGCGGATTGGTCTGAGCGCAGAGCTGGATGTTCCGGCGCCGCGTTTGTCGGGCGGCGAGCAACAGAAACTTGCCCTTGCACGCGCGCTTATCCGCAGGCCCGATACATTGTTTCTCGATGAGCCCTGCGCCAATCTCGATGGGCGCTCTATCCGTGAGATTGAAGAGATCTTACGCGAAGCCACAGAAGGCGGCGCGCGGATCATCATGACCACCCATGACCTTGGACAAGCCCGCCGCCTTGCGGATCGGGTTTTGTTTCTCAATAAGGGGCAGGTGGAAGAGCAGGGGGAGTCTGAGGCTTTCTTCACAGAGCCAAAATCGCCCGGCGCCACCGCCTTTTTAAATGGAGATATCCTCGAATGATCCGAGCCCTATTGATCGCTCTCGCCCTCACCGTGACACCGGTGAGGGCAGAAACTCTGCGGCTGGCCGCGACGACAAGTTTCAACAACTCCGGTCTATCGGATGTGCTTTTGCCAGCGATTGCGCAGGATATAGGTTTGGATGTGCAGCTCTTAGTGGTCGGGACCGGGCAGGCGCTCCGGCTTGGGCAATCGGGCGATGTCGATGCTATTCTTGTACATTCCAAAGCGGCTGAGCTGGAGTTTGTGGCGGCCGGCTACGCCAGCCACCGGCGGGAAATCATGTATAATGATTTTGTCCTGATTGGTCCATCGGAAGATCCCGCTCGGGTGCGCGCCGCCGCAACGGCGACCGAGGCCCTTCAGCGCATCGCGAAGGCACAATTGGCTTTTGTCAGCCGCGGCGATGACAGCGGCACCCATCGAAAAGAGCTGGCGCTCTGGGCCGCGGCAGATCATGACCCGGCAAATTTTGCCGCATGGTATAGGGAGGTCGGTGCGGGGATGGGGGCCAGTCTCAACAGCGCCTCAGCCATGAATGCCTATATTTTGGCAGATCGGGCCAGTTGGTTGAACTTTGGCAATAGGGGCGATCTTAGCCTGCTCTTTGCCGGTGATCCTGCCTTGTTCAATCAATATTCTTACCTGCCGGTTAACCCAGAACGTCATGCGCATGTCAAAGCGCAAGCGGCTCAGGCCTTGGAGGCTTGGTTGGTGTCACCGCGCGCCGAAAGGATTATCAACGGATATCAAATCGGCGGTGAAACCTTGTTTGTGTTCAATGCCCGTCCCTAGGGTCCTGTGATGACCTCCTACGCGGTTTTGTTCTTTTCGGCTTTGATGGCCGCGAGCATTGTGCCGATGCAATCGGAGGCCGTCTTGGTTGGACTGTTGGTTGCCGGTCAAAAACCTGTTGCCTCTTTGCTGATTATCGCCACATTGGGCAATGTACTGGGGGCGGTGATCAATTGGGGTTTGGGACGCGCACTTCGGCGCTTTGAAGGGCGATCTTGGTTTCCAGCTTCTCAAGAGCAAATGCAGCGCGCGCAGAGATGGTATCTGCGCTACGGTAGGTGGTCGTTACTGGCGAGCTGGCTGCCGGTTGTCGGAGATCCGATTACCGTGGTTGCGGGCGCGCTGCGGGAAAATTTTTGGCCCTTTGTGGCGCTGGTCACATTGGCAAAAGCTGGGCGCTATATCGTCTTGGCGGCGATGACTTTGGTTTGGCTTTGAAACGATAGGGGCAGGTGATGACGGCAATTTTGCAGACCCGAGGTTTTGGCCTGTTCGCGGCCATGGCCACGGTTACGATTTGGGCAGGGTTTATGCTCATCACCCGTTTTGCGGTGCAGAGCGATTTTACCGTGGAAGAGCTCTTGGTGTTGCGGCTCTTGCCCGGCGCCATTGTGATGATACCCTGGATGTGGACGCTGGGCGTCATGCCTCCAAAGATGGCTTGGCCCCGCGCGGCAATGTTGATGGTGGGCGCAAGCGCCGTCTTCCCCTATGTGGTCTCCAAAGGCCTTGCTTTCGCACCGGCCTCAGACGGCGGGGCATTGGCACCGGGGATGTTGCCGTTTTGGGCCGCTTTGGCCGCCTATGGCCTTGCTGGCGAAGTGCCGGGCCCGCGCCGCAGGATCGGGTTGGCGATGATCCTGCTCGGGGCACTTCTGGTGAGCCTGTGGCCCATCCTCAAAGGTGGCAGCGATGGCGCTTGGCGCGGGCATTTGATGTTTCTCAGCGGTTCCGGTCTTTGGGCGATATATTCCGTTGTGTTTCGCCAAAGTGGTTTGAGCCCCATGCAGGGTTTGGTCATTGGGCTGTTTTGGGGCAGTTTGGCCGGCGTGCCAGTGCTTTTCTTGAGCCGCAATGTTCACTTTTCCGGCATTTCCTGGTCGGATCTTTGGATCATGATCATCATTCAAAGTTTCATCATTGGAATCTTGGCGATGGTTTTATTCAGCTATGCGGTGAAACTGCTGGGCGCGGCGCAATCCTCTGCCTTTGGGGCTTTGACCCCTTTGATGGCACTGATGGGAGGTGTGGTCTTTTTGGATGAAACCGTCACGCCTCTGAAGGTTTTTGGGGTGGTCCTGGTGGCGGTCGGGGTGTTTCTGGCCTCGGGTATCTTGCGTAAAATTGCACCGCGGCCGGCTTAAACGCTGCGCCTATACCTGGCTTTTCAGATAGGTTTCATAATCTTGCGGGGTATCAATGTCATAAGATCCACCATGGTGGAGGCTGGTAAATTCGTGCAAAGCTGATGTGAACTTGGCAATCACGGGTTTTGCGCCAAAATCTCCGGATATCTGCGCAAAAGCGGAAAAAGTGTTTCGGTGAAATAGGGTTGGATGCGCGGGCTTTCCGTTGGGGCTGAGAGCGCGCCAGATCAGGCGGTTGGGGTAAAGACGTCTTTGCTCGAAGAGCTCAAAGAAATTCTCAGGCGCAAGCGCCGGTAGATCGGCCAGAACCACACACAGATGTGTGATCGCCGGAGACAGATCCGCCACGGCCGCCCGCAGGGTGCCGGACAGACCCTCGGCGCTTTCGGGATAGCTGATCTTGCGCAGAGGCAAATCTCTCACAGCTTGCCACCTTGGGTGCGGCTCCGGCGGCAGGGCCACCACGGTCGGTTGCGACACCTCAAGCACGCGCTTGGCCAGATGGCGCAAAAGTGGCCGGCCGTCCAGCGGCAGCATAAGCTTGTCATCTGGTGCCATACGCCGCGAGGCTCCGGCCGCACAGATCAAGATTTGCGGCGCGAAGGTTATGGCATCAACAGTTATAACAGGGGCTCCAACAGACGTTTGGCCGGACGCAATTGGCCTAAGATTTCGATTTCAGCCTGCAAGTCATCGGTGGCCTCAGCGCGCGGCACCAGGGCAAAGGCGATAGATTTTTCGGCATGATGCGAATAGCCGCCAGAGGTGCAAAATCCCTGAACTGTTCCGTTGATAAACACCGGCTCATAGGCCACCACATCCGCGTCACGCGCGTCCACTTCGAAGATCACCAACTGACGCTCTGGCGGGGTGAGACGTTCGGCTTCCGCAGCACTTCGCCCGATGAAATCCACGTTTTTGCGGAAGCTGATAAAACGATCCAGACCGGTTTCGGCGGCGGTATAATCGGGCGAAAATTCCGAGAGCCAAGAGCCGAAGAAGCGATCCAAGCGCAGGGACATCATCGCGCGCATACCGAAAGGGGCCATACCATGCGGCTGTCCCGCCTCCCAGAGCGTATCCCAGAGCGCCCGCTGCCCCATGGGATCACAATAGATCTCAAAGCCGTGATCTCCTGTGTAGCTGACCTGTTGCACAAGACAGGCGGTGGAGCCGACCACAAGCTCTATGACATCCAGAAACTTAATATCGGCCACATTGGCCGTGGTGCAGGCTTGGAGCACCTCTGCCGCTTTAGGTCCGGCGATTTGAAAGCCCGTGCGTTGATCGGAGATGTTTTGCAGCATGACGCCCGGCGCCATATTTTGTTCGAACCAGCGCTGGTGGTAGGCTTGACTGCCGTAGCTGGCGGTCAGTTGGAACAGGCCTTCGCGGATACAAGAGACGGTGAAATCACCGATAAGTTTACCCTTTGGCGAAAGCATGGGCGTGAGTGAGAGGCGGCCGGCCTGTGGAATGCGCCCTGCCATGATCCGGTCAAGCCAAGCGCGGGCTTGGGCACCACTGACCAAGAATTTTGAGAAATTATGCACCTCGTTGATGCCCACAGCGCGGCGCACGGCCTTGACCTCGCGTTTCACAGCCTCCCAAGCATTGGATCTGCGAAAGGAAGGGGTCTCAAAATCAGGCTCGCCCGATTGGGCGAAATAATTCGGCACTTCCAGCCCAAATTGCGCGCCCCAGACCGCGCCCATGGCGCTGAAATGGTCATACATCGGGGTGCGGCGCAGGCCGCGGGCGGCGGGCAGCTCTTCGTTGGGGTAGCTCACCGAGAAACGCCGTTGATAATTCTCAACGACTTTGGGCACCGTGTAGCCGGGGGTGATCCATGAGCCAAAGCGGGCGCAATCCATGGCGAAGACATCGCGCTCTGGCTCGCCTTCCACCATCCATTGCGCCAGCGTCAGGCCAACGCCGCCGCCTTGGCTAAACCCTGCCATGACCGCACAGGCGGACCAATAATTGCGCATCCCGGGCACCGGCCCCACCAGAGGGTTGCCATCGGGGGCAAAGGTGAAAGGGCCATGGATCACGGATTTCACCCCGGCCTTTTCAAGCGCCGGGAACCGCCGATAGGCAAAGGCGATGCTGTCTTCGATTTTGTCAAAGTCATTGGCCAAGAGCTCATGGCCAAAGTCCCAAGGTGTGCCGTTTACAGCCCAAGGACGACAGGGCTGTTCATAAAATCCGATGCAAAGGCCGCGCCCTTCTTGACGCAGGTAGCTTTCTCCTGCGGGATCCATCACATGGGGATGCTCGCCGCCGGCGTCGATGATGGCGGCAATCTGGGGCACATCTTCGGTGACGATATATTGATGCTCCATCGGTAGCAGCGGGAAATAGACGCCCGCCATGGCCCCCACCTCACGCGCCCAAAGGCCGGCGGCATTTACAATATGCTCGGCGTGAACAGGGCCTTTATCCGTCACCAGATCCCAAGTGCCATCGGCGCGCTGGGTGGTGGAGAGCACTTTGCAATGGGTCTCAATATGCGCCCCGCCCACTCTGGCCGCTTTGGCATAGGCATGGGTCGTGCCAGAGGGGTCGAGATGCCCATCAAGCGGATCATAAAGCCCGCCAATAATCCCCTCAATATTGGTCACCGGCGCTATTTTGGCAATCTCTTCGGGGCCGATGATCTCAGTCTCTAGACCCATATAGCGGTGTTTGGCGCGCTCTGCGACCAGCATATCAAACCGATCTTGATTGTCCGCAAGCGTTACGCCGCCCACATGATGCAGACCGCAAGACATACCGGTGATTGCTTCGAGTTCTCGATAAAGCTTGATGGTATACCCCTGTAGCGCGGCCATATTGGTATCGCCATTGAGCGTATGGAACCCGCCGGCCGCATGCCAAGTGGAGCCTGAGGTCAACTCAGACCGTTCGAGGAGCATCACATCCGCCCAGCCGAGTTTGGTCAAATGGTACAAGACCGAACATCCGACGACGCCTCCGCCGATAATTGCGACTCGGGTGGTGGTTTTCATGATAGGCCTCCTGCTGCTGTCTTGGGCAGATTATGGCGGGGATAGGGGCAAAAGAATAGCAATTCCCGACATAAAACCGCTAAAATTCTCAGCGGCGATCATACCGCCGGGTTTCACCTGTGATGGAAGTGCTCAGATGGTTCAAATCAGACATAGGATGTCGCCTTGGGGCAATGGTCATCCTCAGCCATTGCCGATACTCTAGGTGAGAAATTTCTAAGAAAGTGCCGAAAATGCGGACCCATGCACAAGCAGTAGTAATCGGTGGCGGTGTCATTGGTTGTTCTATTCTTTATCATTTGACCAAATTGGGCTGGAGTGACGTGGTTCTTTTGGAACGCGACGAGCTGACATCCGGCTCGACCTGGCATGCGGCTGCGAATATTCATGGGCTGCATGACAGCACCAATATCAGCCGCATTCAACATTATACGATGAAGCTTTACAATGAGTTGGAAGCGGAAACCGGGCAAAGCTGCGGTGTATTTCAACCCGGAAGCCTCTATTTGGCGCAAACAGAAAATCGTGAACACCAGCTGCGCCTCCAGGCGGCGAAGGCCAAATTTTATGGTATGAACTTTTACGAGGTCAGCCGGGATGAGGCGGAGCGGCTGCATCCTTTGGTTAATTATGACGGGGTGCGCTGCATCATGTTTGAACCTGATGGCGGCAATGTCGATCCCTCCGGTGTGACCCATGCCTATGCGGCCGGCGCACGCGCCCGGGGCGCGGAGATTCATCGGTTTACCCCGGTGATGGGCACAGAGGCCCAGGCGGATGGCAGCTGGATTGTGCGCACGCCGAAGGGCGATATTCACACCCAATGGGTGGTGAATGCCGCCGGCCTCTGGGGGCGGGAGGTGGCCGCAATGGCCGGAATAACCTTGCCGCTTCAGCCGACAGAGCACCAATATTTCGTGACCGAAACCATCCCAGAGGTGGCCGCGATGAGCCGGCGCCTGCCGTCGGTCGCGGATCGGGATGGGGAATATTATCTGCGCCAGGAAGGGCAGGGGCTTTTGATCGGCGCCTATGAGAAGGATATGCGATTTTGGGCCGAAGAAGGCACGCCGCTTGATTTCGCCCATGAGCTTTTCGCCGATGACCTCGACCGAATCGAAGACAATATGATGCGCGCCATTGATCGCGTACCGGCTGTAGGTACAGCCGGTATCAAACGCGTGATTAACGGACCGATGATTTGGTCGCCTGACAGCAATGTCTTGTTTGGCCCGCATCCCGATCTGACAAACTATTTTTGCTGCAATGGGATCATCCCGGGATTTAGCCAATCGGGCGGCATGGGGTTGATGTCGGCGCAATGGATGGTGGAGGGTGAAAGCCAATATGATATGTTCGCTTGGGATGTGGCGCGCTTTGGCGACTGGGCGGACAAGGCCTTTACCAAGGCGCGGGTGGGCGACCAATATGCCAAGCGCTTTGCGATCCATTTTCCCAATGAAGAGCGCGAGGCAGGCCGGCCCGTGCGCACCCGCCCGGCCCATGCTTTGCAAACCGCACTGGGCGGCGTCTTTGGGCTAAACTACGGCTGGGAGCATGTGCAGTGGTTTGCCGATCACCCCGGCGCAAAGGACACAAATGGCTTCACCCGGCAAAATTGGTTTGAGCCCGTCGGCCGCGAATGCCGTATGCTGCGCAATGCGGCTGGGATCATCGATATTTCGAATTTCGCCAAATATCGCGTCCGGGGCGGGCAGGCTGAGGCGTGGCTCAACGCCGTCTTCGCCAATACCATGCCCAAGGCTGTGGGCCGGTCTTGCCTCACGCCTCTGATCGGTGTGCGCGGGGGAATTGCTGGGGATTTCACCGTCACGCGGTTGGCCGAAGATGAGTTTATGATCATCGGCTCCGGCATGGCCGAACGCTATCATCAGCGGTTCTGGAAGATGGTGCCCATGCCCGCAGGCGTAAGCTTTGAAAGCCTGACCGAAGCGCTTTGCGGCTTCAATGTCGCGGGGCCCAAATCCCGCCAATTGCTGCAACGTTTGACAAATACCTCGCTGGCCACCGAGGATTTCCCCTTCATGCGCTCGAAACCGATCGAGCTGGCCGGCGTGGACTGCATCGCGCTGCGGGTCTCTTTCACAGGGGATTTGGGCTGGGAGCTGCATTGCAAAACAGAAGACCAGTTGCGGCTCTATGAGGCCCTGCTGGACTGCGCGAAAGACTTTGACGCAGGCCCCGTCGGCGCCCGCGCCTTGATGAGCCTTCGCATCGAAAAAGGTTACGGCTCGTGGTCTCGGGAATATAGCCCGGAATATTGGCCGCAAGAGGTTGGATTGGCGGGTTTGGTCAAGCTGGATAAGGAATTTCTGCATAAAGAGGCCTATTTGGCCATCAAAGACAACGCCCCGCGGGAGAGGCTCTGTATTGTTGAGATCCTAGCGCCAGATCAGGCTGATGCCACGGGCGGTGAACCCATTTTCAACAAAGCGGGCGTGGGCGTTGGACGGGTGACATCTGGCACCTTTGGCTATGGGGTCAATAAGTCTTTGGCCCTGTGTTACCTGAAAAATGTCGCCGCGGGCGATGCAGTGGACGTTATGATCCTGGGAAAACCGCATCCCGCGATTGTCCTGCCTGAAGCCCCCTTCGATCCGAAAGGGGAGAAATTGCGGGCCTAGCGCTAGATCGAGCCGCCTTCGACCATAAAGTTTTGCGCCGAACAGGCCGCAGAATCGTCGGAGGCGAGAAAAAGCACCATTCGGGCGACATAGACCGGATCGATGGCATCGGGCAGGCATTGGCGGTCAATTTGCTTGGCGAGGGCTTCGGGAGTGACCCAGAGCTGCTTTTGCCGCTCGGTCATAATCCACCCCGGCACCACAGTATTGACCCGTATGCGATGATCGCCCAGATCGCGCGCCATGGTTCGGGTCAACCCATGCACAGCCGCTTTTGCGGTTGTATAGGCGGGAAAGCCACCACCCGCCTCCCACCAAGAGTTTGATCCCATGTTGATAATCGAGCCACCGCCGGCCGCAATCATTCCATCGGCTACAGCCTGAATGGCGAAAAACATATGGCGCAGATTGTTATTTTGCCGCTCATCCCAATATGCAGGTGTCACCTCGCGCCAATCATGCCGATCATCGCGCGCGGCATTATTGACCAGGACCTCCGCCGGACCAAGTTTTTCGGCCAGCGCGGCAAAGGCGGCTTTCAGCGCATCAATATCGCGCAGATCACAGGGTGCAAAGCCATGCGTGCCGTCCAGCGCGGCCAAAAGCGCCTCTGATCCTGCAACATCCATATCAACAAAGCCGACTTTAGCGCCTTGCTCCGCAAAGGCTGTGACAATCTCAGCGCCAATACCCGATGCGCCTCCTGTTACGAAAACAGTTTTGCCGCGTAGGCTGGGGTAACTGGCAAATTTAGCGGTCATTTCGATCTCTTTTCTGGCTGGAATTGCTCAGAACATGTCCTCTTGCCGCCCTATATGCAATCCCTCCTTGGGGGCTGATCGATCATTTTGCAGCCGGCGCGGAATGCTGTTGCTCTAAGTCTTATAACCGGTTAGCCAGACGCAACTTATGTGAGGAAATTTCGGCATGATTACCGCGTTCTACGCTGCTCTTTTGGGCTTGTTTTTCACTATCTTAACCCTTCGCGTTTTGGCACTTCGGGGCGTGACAATTTTGAAATGGCTCGCCTTCAATAATTTTGGCGCGCAGGCACTCGAGCGTTCGGTGCGCGCGCATGGCAACTTTATTGAATATGTCCCAATGGTTTTGCTGATGATGTATTTTGCCGAAGCCGCAGAGCTTTCAGCGCTGAGGCTTCACATCACAGGGAGCTTGATCTTGCTGGGACGTGTCATGCATGGGATCTGCTTTGGCTTTATGGAGTTTAACATGCCGCTCCGGTTTGGCGGAATGCTTCTGACGCTTTTGGCCTTGATCAATATTTCAGTAAGTCTGTTGATCGTGGCGCTTTAGCCCATCAGATCAATCGGGAGCAATCAGACCCAAGCCGCGCAGATAAATGCCCATGCCGCTTTCCAGAAGTTGTTCGGGAGGAAAGGGGCTGCGGCCGCCTGGGGTGCCGCGGGCAAACAGCTCCACCACCCCATGGCTGAGCGCCCAGATATGGGCGGCAAACATCTGCGGTGGGGGGCGTTTTTCGGCCGGGATATGCTTGCTCAGTTCCACCGCCGCGGTATGCAGAACCTTTTGTGCCTCGAGTGCCGCGTGATTGAGTTCGGGGCTGCGCTGAAGCGGCAGGCCACTTTCAAACATGGCGATGTAATGACCGCGGTGCGCATGGGCAAATTCCAAATAAGCTCGGCCCGCGGCCTCGAAGGCGCGAAGCGCGTTGGGCTGCCCGCCATTATAGGCCTTCTCCATACGCTCGGCAAAAATGCCAAAGCCTTGCAATGCGGCCTCAGCAATCAGATCCTCGCGACCTTCGAAGTGGCGATAAACGGCGGCGGGTGTCACACCGGCATTCTTGGCCGCTTCCGATAGGGTGAAACCGGTTGGGCCCTTCGTTTCGATTAACAAAAGCGCAGCATCCACCAAAGCTTGGCGCAGGTTGCCGTGATGATATCTGCGTTTATGCATCCTTAGTCCAATTCACCTTCGCCCAAATGGGCAGAGTTGCAGTCCAGAGATTTCAGCGGCCTATAGCATTGAGATCAAAAGGCGTGGTTTGGTAGATCTCATTGATCCAATTGCCGTAGAGAAGATGCGCATGAGAGCGCCAGCGGTTGAGCGGAGTTTGGCTGGGATCATCTTTGGGATAATAATGACCCGGAATATTGATTGGGGTTCCATTGGCGATGTCGCGGTCATATTCTTGTTTGAGCGTATTGCTGTCATATTCAAAGTGATTGAACAGATAGAGCGCGTGATGGGCCGGATCCTCGACCAGACAGGGACCTGTCTCGCTGGATCCAAGCAGGGTTTTGAGCCCCGGCACGGCGGCAATTTCATCTTGCTTGACCTCGGTCCAACGGCTGACGGGCACGACGAAATCATCCGAAAAACCCCGCAGATATGGCGAGGAGGGGTCTAGGTTTTGATGCCTAAAACAGCCAAAAGCCTTGTGCGGCAAATCATGTTTTTTCACCCCATGTAGGTAATTGATCATCGCCATGCCGCCCCAGCAGACCCCCAGGGTGGCATGCACATGGCTCTGGGTCCAATTCATCACCTCCACCATTTCAGGCCAATAGGTGACATCTTCGAAGTCCAGATGCTCAATCGGCGCACCGGTGATGATCAACCCGTCAAATTTTTCATCCCGAACAGCGCTGAAGGGCTTATAAAATTGCTCCATATGATCTGAGGATGTGTTCTTGGTTTGGTGGCTGGTCATGCGCAGAAGGGTTAATTCGATCTGCAACGGCGTGGCCCCGATAAGACGGGCAAATTGATTTTCCGTCTGAATTTTAAGGGGCATGAGGTTGAGCAGGGCGATGCGCAGCGGGCGGATGTCTTGGCGGTCCGCATGGCTGGGGTCCATGACCATCACCCCTTCGGCACATAGAACAGCATGGGCAGGCAGATTTGCGGGAATTTTAATCGGCATTCACTCAGTCCTCGCCACCATTGGACTGCGATTCTGCGGCATTGCGGTCGAGGGTCTCGGCCACCAGAGCTTCGAAATCCTGCGGCGTCTTTAAATTTTGCACATCATTGGCTTGCAGCGTAATGCCCCATTTGGCCATCTGCGCATACCGTGGCTGGCGGTGGGCCATGGCCTGGGCATAGGTCCAGCGGATGAAATCATCGGGGTTCACTTTATCGGGCTGAACGCCTGTTTCGCGCTGATAGTCCGACCAACAGGTAAAAAGAAATTTCGGCTGATAGCACATAGGTTTCGGTGCCATATCAAAGCGCCGCACCAATTCGGCGGTGTGATCGGCACTGCCGGCAATCCAAATCATCAGGAGGTTTTCAGATAGGGCGGTTAAAATTGGATCTTCCGCATCCCAAGGATCGACAACTTCACAAATGGAGCCGCCACTGTCGCAGATGAAGTTGTCATAGCCATAAAGATCACTGGCCCGCTCAATGAAGCGCGGCGTATCCAAAAGCGCGGCGCGTTCGGCGGCGTGATGTTGCGCTTGGCGCTTGCAGTACTCATCAAATGGAATGCCGCCCTTCGACACATCGCCCGGTTTTCCCAAATATGTGGACAGCGGCGCAAGGTTCTCAAAGGTGATATTCGAGGACAAGGAAATAGAATCTGAGCGCAATAACTCAGCCAAAAAGGGCACAGCCATAGCGGCCTTCTTAAAGTTATCCACAATATGCTCGCCCATGTAGCGCGTGCCAATGCGGTAATCTATGGAGTAATGAAACCAATTCCCCCGATGGCGTAGCATGGAAGAGATATAAGTTTTTCCAAGGCCCGACATGGCAAACAGAAGGGCTTTTTTCTGCTTGGCCGCGGTCCATTTTGCGCCGTTTTCATAGATCATGGCTGATATTCCCTAGCTTCTGCTCTGTCATAGGCCAATATGGTCGATTGGAAAAGACCTTGCACTAGGCTTGGCGTTTTAGATTTAGGTAATTGGCCAGTAAAATCAATAGAGCTCCAAGAACCACAAAAACATCCAAGCTCTCGCCATAGAAAACAACGCCAATAACGGCAATTAAGGGCAGCCGGGCAAAGTCCACGGGCATCACCAGACTGGCGGGCGCCAAGGAGAGCGATTTGGTCATGCAAAAATGTGCGGCCAACCCAGCGGCGCCAATTAAGATGAGCCAAGGCGCTGTCGCAAGGGAGGGCAGGGCGATGTCCCCATCATAGCCGGCGCAGAGCAACCCAAACAAGATTTGTAGCCCCGTGAGGAAAAACAAGATTTTGGTCAATGAGTTTTGCACGGTCAGCTTGCGTGTCAAAATCGCCGCACCAGCAAAGCCAATGGCCGCACAGGCGGCCGCTATTATACCGATATTGATCGCGCCAATTTCAGGCCGGGCGACGATCAGAACCCCTATGAACCCTAGGGATGCAATCGCCAATTTTCGGAGGGTTAATCTTTCGCCTAAAAAGAATGGCGCCAGCAGTAAAACCCAGATGGGTGAGGTGAACTCAAGCGCGAATAATTGTGCCAAAGGAATTAATGGCAGGGCGAAGAACCAAAGGTTTTGGCCAATGAAATGAAAAATATTGCGTAGAAAATGAAGGCGGAAATGTTTGAGATCTATTTCACCCAATGTGCCCACGGATTTCGCCACGGCGAGGACAATGACAAACCCCATAATCGAGCGATAGAACATAATCTCGAAAGTATCGAGCTGGCCCGAGATAGCGCGACCAGCGACCGCCATTGATGTGAACGAAAAAATAGCGCCAATCATCCAAAGCGCAGCACGGCGGTTGTTCATTTTGGAAGCCTTTTACAATCTCGGCCAACCCAATGATATAAATTCGCCCTATGCAAGCCTCAAAACGAAACAACGCCGTTCTGCGGCCTCAAAGAGAATAGGGCGGAGAACATCTCCGCCCTATAAAACACCTTAGGCCTTTGACGAGCGATTGCGGCCCTTGGCCAACACGCCTTGCAACATCCCAGCGGTGAAGCCAAATTCCTTACACAGCTGTTTGACCTTTTTCAGCGCCTCCGCGCTTCTTCGCTTCCTCCATCTGAGCTTCCAAATTGTCCATCTCAGATTTCAACTCGCTATAAGTTTTCATAAAATACGCCCCTTAAAATAAAGTGTAACCTACTCATAATATGAAACATCTTAACTGTAAATATTTCTATAAGCTAGAGTGAAATATTTTTTCCGCACCGACAAATGCCCTTTTGGGCATTTTTAAATCCCAATATGCGGAAATTACATCTTTTGATATGCTCTCATAGACCGTGTTTGCGTGACGGATGATTTGGGACTTTTGGGAAAAAATGAGAGTCTTAAGGTTGCGCAGATCCAAATTCTAATGTGTCCTGCTTATACAATAGCGGTCTTGTTAACCCAGACAGCGCTTGTTTTGGCCGCCCGTCGGCGTCGAAATTATCGTGCGCGAGATAGGTTTCGAAACTGGCCTTGAGCGCTGGCCATTCTTTATCAATCGCCGCAAACCAAGCAGTGTTGCGATTGCGTCCCTTGCTGATCGACATTTGCCGAAACACCCCTTCATAAGAAAAGCCGAGCCTTTGGGCGGCATAGCGGCTCTTGGTGTTCAACGCATTGCATTTCCATTCATAGCGCCGGTATCCGTTCTCAAACGCCCATTTCATCATGAGATACATCGCCTCCGTGCCTTCGCGCGTTTTTTGCAGCAATGGAGAATAATTGATATGTCCGACTTCAATCGAACCATCTTGTGGGTTAATACGCAAATAGCTCGCGAGACCGACCGCCCTATTGTCAGCACGTTTAATAATCGCGAAAAAATTTGGATCGGGCGTTATAGATACCTTACTTAACCAGGTTTGATAGGCTTCTAAAGTCGCAAAAGGCCCATAGGGCAGATAGGCCCAATTTGCGCCAGTCGGATCCATGTTGTTTGCATCAAAGAGATCTTCTGAATGTTTGCCAACATCCAGCGGCTCCAGACGAACCGATTGGCCCAAAAGCGCAATGCCCCTCGGATGCGGTGGCGGGATGTAGGTCTCTAAATTCTGGGCGTCTTGCACAATGTGCCTCCATGGAGTGTAGCACAGCTTAATAAAATGTGACGTTACTACAAGTGAGCCGGGTGGATCAATTGAGCTATCCCCGAAATTCGAACCCTGACGTAAGCTACGATTTGGTGTCTGCTGATTTTTCGACGAAGAGGAGATCAGACATGTCGAAACCTAAAAATCACTCGCCTGAGTTTCAAGCAAGACGCGATGTGTTCGAATACATAGGGCTGTTCTACAACCCAAAACGCAAGCACACGAACAACGGCATGCTGTCGTCCGTTGACTTCGAAGAAAGACAGCTCAAACTGGAAAAAGGCAGGTGTCTAGGAAACTAGGGGCGCCTCAAACAGCGAGCCCATTCAGGAAACACTGCTACGGCAAAACGCCCATGCGAACATTTCGTGAGGCTTGACGCTTGATTGCGCAAAAGACTATCCCTATCTCATCAGCATCAGACAACCTGTACGAACAGACGCAGGCTGGATGATGATATTGTCAGATTAATAATGTTTTTTATAGCTGATCCGTCCTAATAAACAGGATCTCCTCAGATTTCAGGGGAAATGATGAATAACGATATCGAAAGACAGCGAATACCGTCACCCCTTATAGCCCTGTTGGGCGAGGTGTTTAGTAATGAGTATACTCATCCTCAAATAAACAATTTATTTGAGTATGCGGATGCTCCAACCATTGAGCATGGAGGAAACAAGGTTCAAAAAACGATGGACTGGCTAAAAGCTTGTAACAATCAATCTGAAAAACCACTGGAAATTCTGGGTGCATTGCTCGAGAAATTTCTTGAAAAAAGTCCTTCTGATCATGATAAGGCAATGCCATGGCGTGAAGAGACTGAAAGCTCCAAAAAACTAAAAATTTCACAAGATAAAATCAAAGGCATGCTTGGTAAGCATGGGCTTGTTTACGTGGCTGGGGGCACAATCGCTAGTTCGAGCACAACACCAACTCGTAATCTTCTGGAAAGAGTTTCCTCAGGCGGTCTCAAGGCTGTTGATGTAGAAATGAGGCGTGCAAATCAAATGATCAACAGCGATCCAAACTCAGCAGTTCATTTTGCGGCAAATATTTTGGAAGCAACGTTCAAAGCATACCTTCTTAGAAGGAAAATTGCGTTCGCAGATGATAGCGATACGCTCAGCACCCTTTGGAAGCTCACAAGGGACAATATGGGGGCGAACCCAAAAGATTTGGCTTCTAAAGACCTAAAAAAAATAGCTTCGGGCATGCACAGTATCGTTGAGGGAATAATGTTCCTTCGAAACAAACGAAGCAGTGCCCATGGGAAAACAGAAGAGCAAATTAATAACGATGCCATGCTTCCAAGACACGCTCGATTAGCAGTTCATGCTTCGCATACTTTATCGGCCTATGTTCTAGAGTGCATGGACAGGTGAAATGTATTAGTTCAGATGTGTTCTGACAGAGGCGACTACTGCGTTTTTTCTGTCACAAATTGAACAGTACATTTTCGCAGATTCTTAGTCCCATTTGGTAAGGTTGATTCCAACTCTACAGCGCCACAGTGACATTTCAAAATTTCCATTTTTGCCATTATTACTTCTGGGTTAAGAACCTTTCACTTATCATTGATTTAATGTAATTTACAGTCATTCCCACTCAATCGTCCCTGGAGGTTTGGAGGTGATGTCGTAGGTCACTCGGTTGATGCCTTGAACTTCGTTGATGATGCGCGTGGCTGTTTCGCCTAGAAATTCATGGGAAAACGGGTAGTAGTCTGCGGTCATACCGTCAACGGATGTCACCGCCCGCAGGGCGCAGGCGAAATCATAGGTTCGGCTGTCGCCCATAACGCCCACGGTGCGCACGGGGAGGATGGCGACAAAGGCTTGCCAGATCTCGTCATAAAGACCGTGCTTGCGGATTTGATCAATGTAGATTGCATCGGCGCGCCGCAAAATTTCCAATTTCTCGCGGGTGATTTCCCCTGGGCACCGGATTGCGAGACCGGGGCCCGGGAAGGGGTGGCGGCCAATGAAAGATGCGGGCAGGCCCAATTCGCGGCCCAAGGCGCGCACTTCATCTTTGAACAGCTCGCGCAAGGGCTCCACCAAGCTCAAGCCCATTTTTTCCGGCAATCCGCCGACATTGTGATGTGACTTAATGGTGACGGATGGTCCACCCGAAAAGCTGACGCTTTCAATAACATCTGGGTATAATGTGCCCTGAGCTAGGAATTTGGCGCCCCCGATATCTGACGCATGTTTTTGAAACACATCGATAAACAACTTCCCGATGATTTTCCGCTTGGTTTCCGGATCAGATTGACCATCCAGCGCGCTGAGAAAAAGCTCCTTCTCATCGGCATGGATAAAGGGCATATTGTAGTGATCGCGGAACATACCGATGACCTCTTCGGCCTCGCCTTGGCGCAGCAAGCCATGGTCAACAAAGACACATGTCAGCTGATCACCAATCGCCTCATGGATCAGAACCGCCGCAACAGAGCTGTCAACACCGCCCGAAAGGCCGCAGATCACCTTTTGATCACCCACTTGATCGCGAATAGCCTGCAGCGCCTGCTCGCGGTACGCTCCCATAGTCCAATCGCCGGTAAATCCTGCACGGCGAATGAAATTCTCATAAAGTTTTGCGCCCTTGGGGGTGTGATGTACCTCTGGGTGAAACTGAACGGCGTAAAATTCCCGGGCCGGGTCTGCGGTCACGGCGAAGGGTGCGTTGGGAGAGGTGCCATAGACCTCGAATCCCGGCGCAATGGCGCTGACATGATCGCCATGGCTCATCCAGACCTGCTCGTCGCCCGCATCAAACCAGCCTTCCAGCAAGCTGAGCGGCGCCTTGGGGCTCACATAGGCGCGGCCAAATTCCGCCGTTCCATGCCCGCGTTCCACTTTGCCGCCCAGACAGTGCATCATCACCTGTTGGCCATAGCAAATTCCCAAAATCGGAACATTCATCTCAAACACAGCCATCGGGGGGCGTGGGGAGCCTTCGTCCATCACCGAGGCAGGCCCGCCTGACAAGATCACGGCCTTCGGCGCAAACTCTTGCAAAAATGCCGGCGTTACATTCTGAAACGGGTGAATTTCACAATAGACATTGAGCTCGCGCAAACGCCGCGCGATCAGTTGCGTAACCTGACTGCCAAAGTCGATGATAAGTAATCTTTGATGCATATGTTCCATAGCCTCCGATATTCTGACCTTTAAAAAGGTTCAACCCAAGGAAAGCGAAGATTTTACGACTTATGTCGTTTTCCCATCCGAAGTGGCGGAAATTAACGTCGGCTGGTCAAAGAAATGCCTAGAAGCATCCTAACAGTTAATTTGAGGTTTCAAAATGTCCGAAACAGGAGCGCGTAGATCACGCAGCGGCGGCGGCGCCGCCCGCCGAGCCGAACGCACAGCGGTGAGCGTCGACACAGAACGCTACATTGAGCGTAATATTCCTCTGTATGAGTTCTTGGATGAGGCGACGCTTGAAATCATCGAGTATAATGCCGACACCGTGCTCGAAGAAATCGGCGTCAACTTTGTAGACAGCCCCGAGGCTTTAGAGCGTTGGCGCTCTGTTGGGGCGACCATTGAGGGCGAGCGCGTAAGGATCCCGCGCGGTCTTGCGCGCCAGCTGTGCAAAACAGCGCCCTCAAAATTCGTGCAGCACGCACGCAACCCTGAGCGAAACGTCGAAATTGGCGGCAATACCCTAGTGACTGCGCCGGTCTATGGCCCGCCCTTCGTTCGTGATCGCGAGGGTGGGCGGCGTTATGCGACTTTGGACGATTTTCAGAAGTTTGTGAAATTGGGCTATATGTCGAAATATCTGCACCATTCTGGCGGGACCGTCTGCGAGCCCACGGATGTGCCGGTCAATAAGCGTCATTTGGATATGCTTTTGGCGCATATGGTCTATAGCGATAAACCGTTCATGGGGTCTGTGACGGAGCCAAGCCGCGCGCAGGACTCTGTGGATATGTGCGAAATATTGTTTGGCAAAGAATTTGTGCAAAACAACACCGTGATGACCTCGCTGATCAATATCAACAGCCCGCTCACATTTGACAGCATCATGATGGGCGCCTTGGAGGTTTTTGCTGCCAATAATCAAGCCAGCATTGTGTCGCCTTTCATCGTGGGGGGGGCGATGGCGCCGGTGTCGGTTGTGGGAACCTTGACCCAGGTTCTGGCGGAAGTCTTGGCCGGTATTGCCTATAGTCAAATCATTAAACCCGGAGCTCCGGTGATCTTTGGCACATTCGTCACCTCTATTGACATGAACTCCGGCGCCCCTACCTTCGGCACGCCAGAGGCGAGTCAAATTCTGTACGGAGCTGGACAGTTGGCCCGCCGGATGAACTTGCCGTTTCGCTCTGGTGGTGGGCTGTGTGGCTCGAAATTGCCCGATGCGCAGGCCGCTTATGAAACCGCCAATACGCTCAACGCCGCGCTTTTGGGCGGGGTGAATTTCATGTTGCATTCTTGCGGCTGGCTCGAAGGTGGGCTGGTGGCCTCCTTTGAGAAATTCGTCATGGATGCAGACCACCTCGGCACTTTGCAGAAAATGGCGCTTGGGGTCGCCGCGGATGAAAATGGCCAGGCGATGGGGGCCATCCGCGAGGTTGGACCAAGCGGCCATTACCTGGGATGTGATCATACGCAACAGAACTTCAAATCTGCGTTTTGGCGGTCAAACCTATTTGACTATAAGCCCTTTGAGACCTGGTACGAAGAGGGTGCGCGCGACACCTATACCTTAGCCGCAGAACGCGTGGCCCATCAATTGGCCAGCTATCGGCAACCGCCGCTCGACCCTCAGATTTTGGCGGCGCTTGAGAAATTTGTGGCCGATCGAAAAGCTGCGATGCCCGACGCTTTTGTTTAGGTCTTTGGTCTTTGGTCCTTAGATCTTTTTAAGGCTGCTGTATTCAGCCAATATGGCGATCAGATAACGGATATGGCGCGCTGGGGAATACTCAGCGCGCTTTTCTTTGCGCAATCGGTTATACATCTCTTCAATATCCAGCAAACAATCGAGTTGGCCGGTTTTGCTCCTGTGGAGCGATCCGCCTAAAAGTGCGGGCAGGTGACGACCGGGGTCGTAGCCGGCAAGCCCATTGCGCGCAGCCTCCAACATGAGCTTGGGACGTTTGAGTGTGTTCAATCTGAGTTCAATGTGCCGCATCACGCACCTCCATTATGAGAATCAACCCACAGGCTGGCACAGGTGCCGAGGGTGTTGCGTCTGGCGGCGTTTGGCGTTCGGTCAATTCATAGATCGGCTAATTTTATCCCTCATTCTTCGAGGCACAGAGCGAATTAACCAACGCGTAATAATTATTACCATAATACTAATGCAACCTGTGAAAAGATTGGTGTCTGGAGTGCGTATCTCACAATTTGACTTTTCCAACAGTCGAGGCGGCGTGCCACATTCGAAAATGCCGGTCTGGATGCCCCATGCGGTCAAGCTGTATCTGGCCCATACCGAGCACGGACATTCAATTCGCAGTTTGGCCCGGTATTCTGGTGTTCACCCGTCAACGGTGTCGCGCTCTGTCCGCAAGATTGAGACATTGCGTGACGATCCTCTTATCGATCGCGCGGTCCAAGAATTGAGCAAATACTGCTTAGAATCAGCGCCCCGGCGCTTGGAGGATAAACCTATGAGCTATCACAACCCCGACCCCAACCCCCTGTGCTACCCGGCCTCTCTGGACGCGCCAAGCATCACCGCCTTGCGGTATTTGGCCCGACAAAATACTGTCTTGGCCTTAGCGCAGGGGCTTGAATTGGCGGTTATTGTTCGTGAGGCGGTTCAGGGACAGGTTGAGAAATTGGGCACGCTTGATCGGGCGCAGGTCATGGCGATGACCATGCAAGATTGGCTCAAATGTGACGATCCTCAAGCGCGGATCATGCGCTTTCACCTGACAGATGTCGGTTTAAAACTGCTGGCAAGATTGGAGGAGGCGGAGTCCAATGGTCTCGAAGGGCGGGACGGCGGGCCATCCGACCCGGTTGGCCGCGGGCGGTTGCGCTACGGCCAGGCGATTAGCCCGGTGCACGCTTTGGCGCGCCGTCGCAACAAAGATGGCCAGCCCTATATTTCTCGCACGCTCGTCAAACAGGCGGAGCGGCTGCGCGAAGATTACGAATTGGCTCTGCTTGAAAGCAACGCGCCGATTGATTGGCTCAGTGCCATCCGCTCGGGCCTGCGCCGTCAGTCGCAAGCGCCCGCGGCCTCAGCACTGTTTCGCGCACGCTCGGCTTTGGCGGATTTGGGCCCAGGTCTTGGCGATGTCGCGCTGCGCTGTTGTTGCCGGCTTGAGGGGCTTGAGGCGGTGGAGCAGACTATGGGCTGGTCGGCGCGCTCTGGTAAAATCGTCCTGCGCATTGCGCTGCAAAGGTTGGCACGCCACTATGAAGACACGCAAGCCGCTGAGGTCTTGGTGGGTTAACACCTCAGCGCATAACAGATATTCGTAAGCTTTGGGGTGGCTGTTTACGCCGGTTGTGATAGTTTGAAGCAACTGAGGACCTTTGACATGCGCGATTTGAAAATTCCCGAGCAACGCCATCCTGAAAAAGCCAAACGGCCGGACAATCCGCAGCCGAAAAAACCGGCTTGGATTCGTGTAAAAGCCCCAGTGGGACAAGGCTATCAAGAGACCCGCAAAATCATGCGTGAGCATAAGCTCGTGACCGTCTGTGAAGAGGCAGGTTGCCCCAATGTGGGGGAATGCTGGAATCAAGGCCATGCGACCATGATGATCATGGGCGAGGTTTGCACAAGGGCCTGTACCTTTTGCAATATTGCCACCGGAAAACCGCCAGAGGATTTGGATGTGTTCGAGCCGGGTCGGGTGGCTGATGCCGTCAAGAAATTGGGGCTCAATCATGTTGTGGTGACCTCCGTGGATCGCGATGACATCGAGGATGGCGGTGCGGCGCATTTCGCCCAGACCATTCGTGCCATTCGCAAGCAATCGCCCGGCACAACCATTGAGATTTTGACTCCAGACTTTATCCGCTGTGCCCCTGAGGCCTTGGAAGAGGTTGTGCGCGCCAAACCAGATGTGTTTAACCACAATCTGGAAACGGTACCGGGGCTCTATCCTGAAGTGCGCCCCGGCGCACGGTATTTTCATTCACTGCGTTTGCTGCAAAGGGTCAAGGAGCTCGATCCGACAATGTTTACCAAATCGGGAATCATGGTCGGTTTGGGAGAGGACCGCCAAGCGGTGCATCAGGTGATGGATGATATGCGCGCGGCCAATGTCGATTTCATCACCATCGGTCAATACCTCCAACCGACGCTCAAACATCATCGGGTTGACCGCTTTGTAACGCCGGAGGAATTTGCCAGCTATGAAAAAGCGGCCAAGGGCAAGGGGTTCTTGATGGTTTCAGCCACCCCCTTGACCCGCAGCTCCTATCACGCCGGCGATGATTTTGCGAAAATGCAAAAGGCACGGCAGGCGGCCCAAGGGTAGCAGCGCCAGATCGCGTTAAAACCCTAAGCCGCTGCGATGCGAATTTACCGTCAGCCAGTCTGGCCAGCCAACCCATCGCTCAATCGCAAATAATAATAGGGCGATCGTGGCGACGACAATCCAAATCAAAACCATTTTTTTCGAGGGTGGACGGCGCGCAATCTGCGCCATCTTCAAAAAAAATCTTGGGTTCATGTAAAGCGGACTTTTCCAATAAAGGGCAGGTTGCGGTTGCGTTGCGCAAAATCAATACCATATCCTACCACAAATTCATCCGGAATTTCAAAGCCTAAAAAGTCTGTTTTAATGTCCACCTCACGCCGTGAGGGCTTGTCCAGCAAGGCGATGGTGCGCATGCGTTTGGGTTGACGGCGCAAAATATGCTCGGTGACATTCTTCATCGTGTAACCCGTGTCGACAATGTCCTCGACGATCAGCACATCACGATTCTCGATGGTGCCGCGCAGATCCTTCAAAATACGCACCTCGCGCGAGCTTTCCATTGCATCGCCATAGCTGCTGACCTCGAGAAAATCGACCTCAATGGGCAGGTTGATCTCGCGCACCAAATCCGCAATGAACACAAATGAGCCGCGCAAAAGCCCGACCACCACGAGCTTATCGGTATCTGCAAATTCTTGCTCAATCTCTTGGGCCAATTGCTCTATTCTGGCCGCGATAGACTTGGCAGAAATCATATTGTCGATGACATAAGGTTTTTGCGACATTGTACCCTCTTGAATCTTCCCCCGCTTTCTAGGACATCTTGCGATCAAAGTCAGCGGGAAACACAATGCCTACGCATAATGAAACAAAAATTTTGCCATATTCGGCGCAGGGCATGTATGATTTGGTTGCAGATGTGGCCTCATACCCGGAATTTTTGCCCTGGTGCGCCGCCGCGCGTGTGAAATCGGTGACCGATGAGGGGGCGCGGCAGATCATGGCGGCGGATCTGGTGATCTCTTTCAAAGTGTTTCGTGAGCGTTTTGGCAGTCAGGTGATCTTGCATCCCGATGACAAATTCATCGACACCCAATATCTCGACGGGCCCTTCAAATATATGAAGTCGACCTGGAAGTTTGAAGATGTGCCCGAAGGCTGCGCCGTCACATTTTTCGTCGATTTTGAGTTCAAGAATGCCATTTTGCAAGGGGTGATTGGGTTGGTCTTTAATGAGGCGATGCTTCGGATTGTGCGGGCGTTTGAAACCCGAGCGCAGGCGCTCTATGGGGACGCCCAGCCATAAAAAAGGCCCCCAAATGGGAGCCTTTTTCGAATGTTTATCTTAGGTATTACGAAGTGTGATCATAGGCCCGTTCGCCATGGGCTGCCAGATCCAGCCCCGTGTATTCATCCTCTTCACTGACGCGCAGCGGAGTGACGAGCGACACCAGTTTGACCAGAACACCGGTGACGACAATCGTGAAGATGCCGACAATCACAAGGCTGCCGATTTGCGCAGCCCAAGCGCCGGCGCCAAACACAGCGATCATGATGGTTCCGAAGATCCCGCCCACACCATGAACGGCGAAGACGTCCAATGTATCGTCGATTTTCAGGCTGTTGCGCACCAGATTTACCGCTTCCTGGCACAATATCCCTGCAACTGAGCCGATGAGAAGCGCTTCAATCGGGCCGACAAAGCCAGACGCTGGTGTGATCGACGCCAATCCTGCGATGGTGCCGGTCACCATACCCACAAGTGAGGCTTTGCCATATTTGATCCGCTCCCAAAGCGCCCATGTGAGCGAGGCCGCTGCCGCAGAAATATGTGTCACCGTCAAGGCCATCGCGGCACCGCCGTCGGCCGCCAATTGCGATCCACCGTTGAAGCCGAACCAACCCACCCAAAGCATGGCCGCACCCAGCATAACAAAACCAGGGTTGTGCGGCGGAGTGGTTGTATTGCGCCTTGCGCCAAGCATCACCGCAATGACCAAAGCTGCCAGACCGGCTGTTTCATGCACCACAACACCGCCTGCGAAATCCTTCAATCCGGTGTCGCCAAAAAGCCCACCATCGGCCAAGAACCCGCCGCCCCAGACCCAATGGACCACCGGCGCATAGCACAAGAGCATCCAAAGGCCGGAAAATGTCATCACAAACCCAAAGCCGATCCGCTCCACATAGGCGCCGACGATCAGGGCAGGGGTGATGATGGCGAAGGTCATTTGAAAGGCAAAGAACAGAACCTCTGGCAGGGTGGTGCCGTCGCGCAGCGTGCTGGCGTCGACACCGTTCAGGAACATATGGCTTAAACCGCCCCAATAGCCGGAGGTGCCAGAACCAAAGGCGATCGAATAGCCAAAGGCCAACCAGAGCACACTCATCAGGCAAGCAATGCCGAAGCACTGCATAAATACGCTCAGGACATTCCGTGCGCGCACCAAACCTCCGTAAAACAGAGCCAACCCCGGCAGGGTCATAAAGAGCACCAAAGCCGTGGCAACGATTATCCAAGCTGTATCGGCAGCGTTCATAGTTATCTCCTAAATCTACTGCCGGCCTTCTCAACCAAAAGCGCAGGTGATGAAAAGCGCCGCGCCCGGCGCGCTGATGTTTTTCAGGGTATATTCAAGTTTTGCGTAAATTTTGGGCGAAAATTAGGCGCCGGGTTTAATCAATGTGCTAAGTTGAGATGCAAAAGGATTAAGTTTAAGGCATGATTTAAAGCCGCCTGCCGCACCTCGGCTCGGCCCCGCGCGCCAAATTCCTGGGTTTCGCTTTGGGTGCCCTGAGCGCTGGCCAGGGCAAAACATACGCGGCCTTCGGGCTTAAATTCAGAGCCGCCCGGCCCCGCGATGCCGCTGACTGAGATTGCGATATCGGCCTGTGCCTGGCGCAATGCGCCTTCTGCCATTTCCCGCGCCACGGGTTCCGAGACGGCGCCGTAATCGGCAAGGGTCTCGGGGCGCACCCCAAGCATCTTCTGCTTTGCCGCATTTGAATAGGTGACAAAGCCCTGTTCAAATATCGCGGAACTGCCCGCAATATCCGTCAAAGCGGCGCTAATCATCCCGCCGGTGCAGCTTTCGGCGCAGGTGATTTTCAGCCCATAAGCCTGCGCCTTGCGCAAAATTTCTTCGGCGACCGCGCTCATAAGACCACCAAGACAAGGGTCATTGCCGCGGCGGCCATCATCCCGGCAATCACATCATCGAGCATCACGCCCAAGGGGCCCACAAGACGATCGGCCCATCCGACCAGCCCTGGTTTTGTGATATCAAACAGGCGGAAGGCCACAAAACCGAACAGATAGTAAAAAGCGGCGCTGTCAAAGGGCAGGGGCCATATCGCCAGCGGAAGCAAGGCAATCCATTGACCGGCCACCTCGTCAATGACAATTTCCGAAGGATCATGGTCGCTTTTCCCTGCGGTTTCGCGCGCTGTGGCCCAATAACCCAAGAGGCACGCGAGGAAAATTCCGGCACAAAGCCCAATGAGCCCCGCGCCATAGATCACAGCCGCACCGCTCATCAAAGCGGCCAAGCTGCCCCAGGTTCCCGGAGCCGGGCGCAAATGTCCGATGTAAAAGAAGGTGGCGATGAGATGGCTCATTGGCTCACCAAAGCCGCCGTGGCAATGGCCGCAATGCCCTCTTCGCGCCCGGTAAACCCAAGGGTTTCTGAGGTGGTGGCCTTTATGGAGACTTGATCGCAGTCAAGCCCCATGATCTGCGCCATCCGCGCCTGCATCGCCTGTGCGTGGGGGCCTATTTTGGGAAATTCGCAAATCAGGGTGCAATCCACGTTTTCAATGCGAAAGCCGAGGTCATTGGCCAGTTGCACGGCGTGTTTTAGGAAGATATCCGAGGGCGCCCCCTTCCATTGGGGATCGGAGGGTGGAAAATGTTGACCGATATCGCCCCGTGCCAAGGCGCCATAAATGGCATCTGTCACCGCATGCATGCCAACATCTGCATCGGAATGGCCAAGCAGAGCAAACTTATGGGGCAGGGTGACACCGCAAAGGGTGACCTCTGTGCCCGGTCTAAATTTATGAACATCAAACCCGTTGCCCAAGCGTAGTTTCATCCGGCCTCGCAAAATTCGTTCCGCCCGTGCAAAATCACCGGGCACTGTTACTTTTAGATTATCGGCATCTCCGGGGACAATGGCAACCGGATGTCCCGCGGCACGAACAACTTGCACATCATCTGTCGCCATCTGTGTCGCGGTCGCATGGGCCTTGCAAATCATCGGATAGGAAAAGCATTGGGGCGTTTGGGCCCGCCACAGAGCGCTGCGATCTACAGTCGTCTCCACCGTAGCCCCGCCGCGCCACAGCGTGTCTTGCACCGCCACAGCCGGTGCGGCAGCGCCCTGAGCACGCATGGCTTCCAGACATCTGGAGATCAGCGATTGGGTGAGGCAGGGACGGGCCGCATCGTGAATTAAGACATAGTCTGGGGCCTGATCTTTGAGAGCCTCAAGCGCGCAGCGCACAGAATCGTCTCGGTTTGCGCCTCCCGGCACCAAGCGCACCGCCGCCGGAAGTTGCGCGAGCAGCTCTTGATCCTCGGGGTGATGCACCAGCACAACCGCGTCGATGTCAGCATGGGACACAAAGGCATCAATCGACCAAGCCAAAAGCGGCTTGCCCAAGAGTCTGCGCCATTGCTTCGGCTGGGTGCCGCCGGCACGGGTGCCGCGCCCTGCCGCCAAGACAATGGCGATGGTTTTGGGTCTATCTGTCATAGGCTGTGGTTATATCTTTTGATTTTCTGCATGCAATCCTTGGTTTTGACTGGAGTTTTGCATAATTTTTGTGCAAATGAATAAAAATGCGCATATAATGCAACGAAGGGCTTGTCGCCCGCGGGTCAGATCGTGTGAGTTTGTTGAGCGTTTGGAGATGAAATCGTGACCTTCGTTTTGGGAAATCAACCTGTCTTTCCTCCGGTGCTGCTGGCTCCTCTGGCCGGGATCACCGATGTGCCTTTTCGCAATTTGGTTCAGTCCTTTGGGGCCGGTCTTGTTGTGTCTGAAATGGTGGCGAGCCACGAGATGGTGCAAAAAAAGCCCGGCGTGCGCGAAAGGGCTGAGCTGGGGTTCGGGATCGAAAGCACCTCAGTGCAAATCGCTGGCTGCGATGCCTATTGGATGGCCGAAGCGGCCCGGATGATTGAGGCCAATGGTGCTAAAATAATCGACATTAATATGGGCTGTCCTGCAAAAAAAGTCACCAGCGGTCAATCTGGGTCGGCTCTGATGCGCACGCCCGATTTTGCCCTGGAGTTGGTCGAGGCGGTTGTGCAGGCCACGTCGCTGGATGTGACCTTGAAGATGCGCCTCGGTTGGGATGACAACAGCCTCAATGCCCCAGAGATTGCCAAACGGGCTGAGGCCGCGGGTGTGAAGATGATCACCGTCCACGGGCGCACACGGTGCCAATTTTACAAAGGGGCCGCCGATTGGCGGGCTATTGGGCGGGTGAAGCGCGCGGTGTCTATTCCTGTGATTGCCAATGGCGATATTGTGGATGTGACCTCTGCGCGCCAAGCCTTGCAGGACTCTGGCGCTGATGGGGTCATGGTGGGGCGCGGGGCACAGGGCGCGCCCTGGCGGTTGGCAGAAATTTCCTCCGCGCTCTATGGCACCCCGGCGCCAAAGATCCCCAAGGGCGCTGACCTTGCTGAGTTGATTTTGCGCCATCATCAAGAGATTGTTGATTTCTATGGAGGAACACTGGGGCTCAAAAACGCGCGTAAGCATTTGGGCTGGTATTTAGATGGTTTGGATGTGGCAGCTGAACTGCGCCAATCGGTGCTCAGATCGTTTGATATTGCCGAAATTCACGAGTTGATCTGGCGCGCTGTCGAGGCGCCCTGTGCTGGTGTGGCGGCGTGAGCCTCTATCAGGAGCTTTGGTCACAACTTCCGATCCCCGCCTTGCTGGTGACGGGAGATGACACTGTGCAAGAATTGAACTTGGCCGCGGAACAGTTTCTTGGAGTTTCCGCAAAGGTCATCTTGGGTCAACCGGTTTGGAACTACCTCAGGGGGGAGGAGCTTTTGCCGGCGGGCCTGGAGCGGGCGCGCGCGACCTCACGGCCCATGGTGATTTCGCAAATCACAACCCACGGTCGGACAACCGCGCCGCAAACCTGTTCGGTCCACCTGTGTCCGATGGCAGGGGCCGAGGGGCAGATCATGATTTTGCTTATCGCCCATGAAACGCTCGGCAATAGGTTTTCTGAAAGCGCCCCGCTTTCTGCTGCGCATTCGGCCATCGGCATGGCTGAAATGCTGGCCCATGAGATCAAGAATCCTCTGGCCGGAATCACCGGTGCGGCGCAATTTCTATCGTTGTCTTTGCCTGCTGAGGATCTGGAAATGACAGATCTTATTGTTCAGGAAAGCAAACGTATCGTGAGCCTTTTGGATCAGGTGGAACAATTTGGCGATGTCACGCCGCCCAATTGTGCGCATGTGAATATTCATGATGTGCTCGATCGTGCCGCGCGCTCGGCCGTGTTTGGCTTTGCTGGAAAGATCAAAATCCAAAAAAACTATGACCCGTCCCTACCGGAGGTCTGGGCCGATGCGGATCAAATGGTGCAGGTCTTTCTCAATCTGATCAAAAACGCCTGTGAGGCTATGGGTTCGGAGGGGCAGGTGACCATGCGCACCTTCTATGACCCGAGCTTGCGCCTGCCTTTACCCGATGGGACGGGACGACGCCTGCCGTTGCATGTGGAGATCATAGACGACGGGCCGGGCCTGCCCAAAGCGCTCGCCAATCATGTTTTTGAGCCATTTGTTACGACAAAAAACAATGGCAAGGGGCTTGGGTTGGCGCTGGTGTCTAAAATAATCGCCCAACATCGTGCTTGGATCAGCGTTGCCTCACAGCCAGGCCATACGAATTTCAGAGTGTCATTGTCGGTACAAAACGAGAGTAGGAGTTAACGCTATGGATGGAACGGTTCTAATCGCAGATGACGACCGAACGATTCGAACGGTCTTAACTCAGGCCTTCACCCGGGCGGGATGCAAAGTCCACGCGACGTCATCGCTGGTTACTTTGATGCGCTGGGTTGAGGATGGCAAAGGGGATTTGGTGGTGTCGGATGTGGTCATGCCGGATGGCAATGGTCTGGAAAACCTGCCGAAAATCACAAAGATGCGCCCCAATCTTCCGGTTATTATCATCTCTGCGCAAAACACAATCGTAACGGCGATACGGGCCAATGAGGCCAAAGCCTTTGACTACTTGCCCAAACCCTTTGACTTGCCCGAATTAATGCACCGTGCGGCCAAAGCATTGGAGCGCCGTCATCCGCCGCAAGTGACCCATGATGCGACCGAGGCGCAGGATGCGGAAATTCCGCTGGTTGGGCAATCGGCGGCGATGCAAACGCTGTATCGGCTCATCGCCCGCGCAATGAATGCGCCGGCGCCTGTGCTGGTTTTGGGTGAGGCCGGAACGGGAAAATCCTTGATTGCTTCGAGTTTGCACAAGTTTTCAAAACGCGCCGATCAACCGATGGTGGTTTTGCATCCTGAGATGATGGAAAGCCAATCGACCATTCGCGATGCGCTCATGCGCTGCGGATCTGGCACGCTGATCTTAGACGGGGTCAGCGACCTGAGCCCAGCGGCACAATTGCGATTGCTGCATATCTTGGGAGAGCCGGGGGATCAAAACCTGCGTTTGGTCTCAACGGCCGCACCCAATATTTTGGCAGATGTCCAAAATGGAAATTTCAGGAATGATTTATTTTTTCGCTTGTCGAGCCTTCAGCTGACCGTTCCGGCCTTGCGTGAGCGGGTTGAGGATATTTCAGTCTTGGCCAAGCATTTCATTGCGACGTTACAAGCGGATGCGAAGTTTGAGCTCAGCCCGGCCGGCGCGGCGGCGCTGCGCGATTACAATTGGCCTGGCAATGTGCGGCAATTGCAAAATGTCATTGGTCAATTGATGATGGAGTCGCCAAATACGTCGCTTGATGGCCAGGCTGTGAAAGAGATTTTGAAAAAAGCCGGGCCAAGCAACTCTATGAGCGCATTGCTACCCTCTGAAAGCCTGGCCGAGTCTGTTGGGCTGCATGTGCAGCGGTATTTTGACCTTCACGGCGCGAACCTGCCGCCCGATGGTGTCTATCAGAGAATTTTGCGCGAAATTGAAGTGCCCTTGATTGAGATTTCACTGGCGGCAACCTCTGGCAATCAAGCCAAATGCGCTGATTTGCTCGGCATCAATCGCAATACTCTGCGCAAAAAGATCAGTGACCTTGAAATTGTCGTGACACGCCGACGCAAAATGATGTAAAAGCGCAACAAGCGTGGCATTTTGGCACTTTACCGGAATGCGCACCGCCGGTGGTCATCAAAAGGGTCAGCAGGAATGCGCCAAGGTCTTGTCAGTTCTTTATTAGACAAAATGGCGGATCTGCGTGCGAACCCGCAAGTCAACTCGAACTTGACATTTGTCTTGGTGGTTACGGGTCCTTTGCTGGTGTTCCTGACCTTCTACGCCATGCAGCCGATCAAAGGTGGACGGGCCTCGCTGCGGTTTATTTTGACCGCGGATTTTGTGTATATTCTATTCATCACAACCCTGCTCATTCGCCGAATTGTCCAACTGGCCGCGGCCCGCCGGGCGCAATCGGCAGGCTCACGGTTGCATTTTCGCCTCACGACGGCCTTTGGGGTGATTGCTCTATTCCCAACGATTTTGGTTGCAATATTTGCGGTGCTTTCGGTCAATCAGGCGCTGGAGGGTTGGTTTTCTGAAAGGGTGCGCAATGCGGTCGGAGCCTCTTTGAGTGCCGCGCAGGCCTATGAGGCGCAGACACGCAATGGGGTGATTTCAGATGCTCAACTCTTTGCGCAACGCCTGAATGAGATGAACCAAAATGAATTTTTCTCTCGCAGCATAGATATGGACAGCCAGCTCAGCCCTGCGCTCACCCGGCTTCAGACCCAATTTGAACGCGGCTTTAAAGAGATTTATATCATCAACAATCTTGGCGAGTTGCGACTGCGCGGACCGTCCTCCTATTTGTTTGATTACGAGCAACCAACCGAAGCGCAAATCATCGCCGCAGATGGGCTTGAGCCGGTGATTATTACCGATTGGCCCAGCAATGAGATGCGCGCCCTGATCCGATTGCAAACTTATACCAACCATTACCTCTATCTCACACGCAGTGTTGAGGGGTCGCTTTTGGCTTTGCTCGAGGAAACCACAGAAACCGCGCGCTACTATAATCAGCTTGAATCGGAACGCGGGCGGCTCTTGTTTGATTTTGGGCTCCTCTACCTGGCCTTTGCGGTGATTTTGATTTTGACGGCAACCTGGCTTGGGCTGTGGTTTGCCGAAAGATTGGCCAGCCCCGTGGGGCGCATGGCGGCAGCGGCGCAAAAGGTTGGCGCAGGGGACTTGGACGCGCAGATTGAAAATATCAAAGGCGATGATGAGATCGCTATGCTGGCGCGTTATTTCAATCAAATGACCCACCGTCTAAAAGGCCAGCGTGACACTTTGATTGAAAGTGCCGATCAAGCGGAGCGGCGGCGAAGATTGTTTGATTCTGTTCTGGCCTCTGTCACCTCCGGCGTGATTGGCCTCGATCAAACGGGCAATATTATGTTTTTGAACAAATCTGCCCAAAGGGTTTTGGATTTGCCAGACACGGCCGAGCCGCGCCCGCTTTCAAAGGCGGTGCCGGAGCTGGCCAGCATGTTCACAGATTTTTGTTCAGGCCTGGCGGATGTGGCGCAACGCGAAGTGCGGGTGGTGCGCCGCGGGAAATTGGAGAGCCTTTTGGTGCGCATTGCGCGCCGGTCCGATGAAATGTCAGATGCGGAGGGCTATGTGATCGCTCTGGAAGATGTCACGGATCTGGTCAGTGCTCAGCGCATGGCGGCTTGGGGCGATGTTGCCCGGCGGATTGCCCATGAAATTAAGAACCCATTGACACCTATTCGGTTGTCAGCGGAACGGATAAAACGCAAATTCTCGCCCCAGGTTGGCGAAGAGTCAGAGCAGCTGGACCGTATGACCGATGTCATCGTGCGCCAAACCAATGAGCTGAGCCGTATTGTGGACGAATTTTCTCAATTCGCGCGCATGCCAGAACCCGATTGCCGCCCGACAGATCTTGGCGATTTTCTGAGGGGCACGGTTTTATTGCAAGAAAGTGGGCAGCCAGATGTCAAATTCGAATTGGATTTGCCCGAAGAGGCGATTTGGATTGATGCCGATGCGTCAATGATCGGCCGTGCTGTGACCAATTTGCTGAAAAATGCCGGCGAATCTATCGACGATCGCAAAGCGCAGCAGCCCGATCATCAGGGCGAAATTCGCATCACAGCGGCGCAAACAGATCGGTCGGTGGTGGTGGAGATATCTGACAATGGCGCCGGTCTGCCCGAAGATCGCGCGCGCCTGCTCGAGCCCTATGTGACCAATCGGGTGTCTGGGACGGGCCTTGGCCTGTCGATTGTGGTCAAAACCATTGAAGAACATGGCGGCACCTTTACGCTTACGGATGCGGAAGCCTTTGAAGAAGGCGCACGGCCGGGGGCCAAAGCCATCGTTAAACTGCCGCGTCTTGCCGATGGCGCTGCACGGAAGATTAATCTAGGAATACCAGCATGACAGATATCTTAATTATTGATGACGAGCGCGATATCCGCGAGTTGATCTCTGAAATATTGATTGATGAAGGCTACACAACGCGGCTCGCAGGCACCTCGGACGCGGCCATGCGTTCGATCGCCGACGAACGCCCGGCCATGCTGATCCTCGACATCTGGCTGAAAGACAGCGCCATGGATGGGATTGATATTTTGAAATCGGTGAAATCCAATTACCCGGATATCCCAGTGGTGATTATCTCCGGTCATGGAAACATCGAGATTGCTGTTGCGGCCATCAAGCAAGGCGCGTTCGATTTCATCGAAAAACCCTTTAACATCGATCAATTGATCGTGGTCATTCGTCGGGCCATGGAGGTGGCCAATTTGCGCAGTGAAAATACCGCTCTGCGCAGCCAATACCAGCAACCCCTGGAGCTTATCGGGCAAAGTGCGGTTTTCAAGACCTTGAAGAGCAATCTTGACAAGGTCACAAAATCAAATGGGCGGGTGTTGTTAACAGGCCCATCTGGCGTCGGCAAGGAAACTGCCGCGCGCTATATTCACGTCAATTCCAATAGATCCAATACGCCGCTGGTCGTGGTCAACTGTGCCTCTTTGGATGCTGAGACGGCGGATGCAAAGCTTTTTGGCGTTGAGGTGAACGGAAGGCTGCACCAACTGGGCCTATTGGAATCGGCTCATAATGGCATTTTATTTTTTGATGAAGTCGCAGATTTACCACTGGCCGTGCAAGCGCGGCTGTTGCGTGTTTTGGTGGACCAAAGCTTCACCCGAGTGGATGGAACCGCCCCGCAGAAGGTGGATATTCGCGTGATCTCAGCCACGGCGAAAGATTTGCCGCATGAGATTGAGCGCGGAGCATTTCGTGAAGAGTTGTTTCACCGCCTCAACGTGGTGCCCATTGCCGTGCCCAGCCTTGAGGAGCGCCGCGAAGATATTTCGGTTTTGGCTGAACATTTCTTGGTGGAGTTTCACGCAAAGCTTGGCCTGCCCAAGCGCCGTTTGAGCGAGGACGCCGCCACCACTTTGGAAAGCATGATATGGCCCGGAAATATAAGGCAGTTAAAAAACCTCATGGAGCGGGTGTTGATCATGGGGCCATCCTCGGGCGATATCGAGCCTGAAGAGCTGCCCAATGACACGGGCGTGGGCGAAAGCCGAGACGGGCAAATCGTGATTTCGGGCAGTGTGGCCACCTATTCCTTGCGCGACGCGCGCGAACTTTTTGAGCGGGAATACCTTTTGACGCAAATCAACCGCTTTGGTGGGAACATCAGCCGCACGGCCAGTTTTGTCGGCATGGAGCGCTCTGCGCTGCATCGTAAGCTGAAATCGCTTGGTGTGGTGACCTCTCATCGCAGCGGCGGCCGACTGGCGCAGCTCGAGGCGGAGTGAATGAAAGAATTGACCTTCGGCATGCGGTCTGACACAGACGCTCGCAGAGTTCATCTGATTTCAAGGGGGCAAAACCCATGAAAGTGATCATATGCGGTGCCGGCCAGGTTGGCTGGCAAATCGCACGCCATCTTGCCAATGAAAAAAATGATGTGACCGTGGTCGATCGCAATTCCGACCTGGTGCGGCGGGCGACAGATACTTTGGATGTGCAGGGCATTGTTGGCTTTGCCAGCTATCCGGACATTTTGGCGCGCGCGGGTGCGGAGGATGCCGACATGGTCATCGCCGCCACCCATTCCGATGAGGTCAATATGGTGACCTGCCAGGTGGCGCATTCTGTATTCAACATCCCACGCAAAATCGCGCGCTTGCGGTCGCAAAGCTATCTAGATGCCATCTATGCAGATCTGTATCGCCGCGATCACCTGCCGATCGATGTGGTCATCAGCCCAGAGAAGGAGGTGGCTGAGGCGGCTTTACGCCGGCTGCAAACACCTGCGGCCTTTGAAACGGAATTTTTCTTCAACGGTCATGTGCAATTGCTTGGCATTACCTTGGATGATAAATGCCCGGTTCTCAACACGCCTCTGCGCCAGCTGTCCGACCTTTTCTCAACGCTTTCTGCGGTTGTGGTGGCCATTCGGCGGGATGGCACGCTGTTCGTTCCGAGCTCTGGCGATCAACTCTTTGCCGGAGATTCCTGTTATATCTTTGTGCAAAAACATGATGTGCAACGGGCGCTGGAGGTCTTTGGCAAGGCCGCCCATGTGCAAGATCGCATCGTTATCGTTGGCGGTGGCAATGTCGGGTTTGCAGTGGCCAAAAACCTTGAAAACCGCAGCAGCCGTATTCGTGCAAAGGTGATCGAAAAAGACCGATTTACCGCGGAGCAAGCGGCTGAACTTTTGGAAAAAACCATCGTTCTTCACGGCGATGGCTTAGATACGGATATGCTATCGGAGGCCAATATAGAACGCAGTGATGCGATTTTGGCCGTGACGGATGATGACAAAACCAATCTTCTTGCAGCCATACGCGCCAAATCCATGGGCTGTCCGCTGGCGATTTGTTTGATCAACGATCCATCTATGGAACCTTTGCTGCGGGCGATGGGGATTGATGCGCATGTAAACCCGCGGGCGACGACCGTATCCTCGATCTTGCGCCATATTCGCCACGGCCGGGTCCGGGGTGTCTATTCCATTGGCGATGCGGAGGCAGAAGTGATTGAGGCACAGGTTTTGTCGACCTCCTCCATTGCGGGCCAAAGCATCCGCGATATTGAGTTTCCTGAGGGCGTGCTGGTCGGTGCGGTGCGTAAGGGGGACAAAATCCTGAAACCCTCTGGCGCGCTGCGGATTGATGAGGGGGACCATGTGGTGCTTTTCGCCCTTTCAGCCGATGTGAGCGAAGTGGAACGTTTGCTGCAAGTTACGATAGATTTCTTCTAATCATGTGGGCGCGTTTTCAGAAATTGCCGCTGGCAATCTCAATCCCAACTCTGTTCATTTTGATGCTCATGATCCCATCCGTGCATGGGTTTATTTCGGGCGACTCCCACAAGGGCCGCAGTTTTTTTTACGCGGTTCTTTTGGGGCTCTTCGGTTTGACATTCCTGAGGTTCTCCCTGCAAGGTACTGTTTTTCCGATGCATCGCCATGCGCAGCTCTGGTCTTTGATCGCTTTCTTTCTGGGGTTTCCGCTTCTTCTGGCCATACCCCTTTATGAAGTCAGCGCGGCAGGCCAGTTCATTGATGCCTATCTTGATATCGTCAGCACGGTGACCACAACCGGTCTTCCGGTCTTTGCGCCCGGCAGTCTGAGCGAAACCTTGGTCATTTGGCGCGTCACTTTGGGCTGGGCCAGTGGATTTTTGATCTGGGTGTTCGCCTGGTCCATCTTCGCACCGCTCAACCTGGGCGGGTTCGAACATCTCGGTGCCCGCGGAGAGGCGATGACCCAAACTCAAAACGCGCGTCAAACCACGGGACGACTGCCGGCGGAAAAATTCTGGAGCGAGGCCCTGCGCTTAGGGCCGGTCTATCTTTGGATCACCCTGGCCGCTGCGCTGGCGCTCCTGATCGTCAGCGGTGATCCCAGCTATGCGCTATTGCGCGCCATGGCAACCATTGCGACCTTCGGAATTGAAATTCCAGAGCATTCTGGTGCGGGAGGCGTGGGTGGAGAGGTCATTTTGGCTTTGGTGATGCTGTTTGCCCTGTCGCGTTCGACCTTTTCAACGGTCTTTGCCCGTGCCCGAAAATGGCGTGTGACCGAAGATCCAGAACTGCGCGTGGCCGCTGGCTTGGTCCTTGTGGCAACGCTTGTTCTCATAGGACAAGGGGCGCGATATGTTGAGGGTCTTGGCGCGCATCTTGAGCTGGTCTGGGGCGCGTTTTTTACCAGCCTGTCATACCTGACCACAACGGGGCTGGCGTCCGACTCCCTGCCTGTCGGACTGGTAAACTTAGATCCGGTGGAAATCATACTTGTTGCGCTGGCCATGATCGGGGGCGGCGTGGCGACGACCGCAGGGGGCATAAAACTCTTGCGTGTTTTCATCTTGACCGGTCACAGCCGCGCAGAGGTCAATCGCCTAATTGCACCATCACAGGTGATGTCGGGGCAAATTGAAAGCCGCTCGCATGATCATCACAGCGCGATGTTGGCTTGTGTGTTTTTGGTGCTGTTCATTTTGGTTATGGGGGCAATCACCCTGGCGCTCACGGTTGCCGGTAGCCCGGTGAAAGACTCTCTCTATCTCACATTGGCCACAGTCACCAATACAGGACCACTTTTGCCGACCGGTAGCGGCGCCGAGACGCTGGTGATGTCGCTTCCAACCCAAGCCAAGATGATCTTGGCTGCGGCAATGGTTCTCGGCCGGCTTGAGGTATTGGCACTCTTGGCCCTGTTAAATCCCGATATTTATCGTTGAGGCTGCAATTAATGCCAGTTTGCTACTGGAAATCGATGAAAAATCACTACATAATAGAGTATCCGGGGTGTAATTTTGTGTGTCCCCGCAAGAATGAGGGCTTAAAGAATGGCTTCCGATAAACAAAACTTACAAGACGCATTTCTCAATCAAGTGCGCAAGACCAAGGTTCCCGTCACCATCTTTTTGATCAATGGTGTGAAACTGCAGGGCGTTGTCACATGGTTTGATAATTTCTGCGTGCTTTTGCGCCGCGATGGGGCATCGCAATTGGTGTATAAACACGCGATTTCGACCATTATGCCTGCACAGCCAATTTCCCTCTATGACGGTGAAGAATAGGCATTATGGGCACGACGCCAGATGCACATGAGACCCATGCTTGGGTTCTGCATCCTGATATAAAAACCGATTATTCCGCGCGTGCGGCGACGGATGCTTTGGCCGAAGCGGTGGCTTTGGCCCATGCGCTTCCCGGTCTTGAAGTGATGGGGGAAACCATCGTGCGCTTGCCCCGGGCCCATCCGGGCAAGCTGTTTGGCAAGGGCAAAATTGCGGAACTGGCGGAGCTGTTCAAGGCCGCGGAGGTGGAGCTTGTGCTCATAGACGGGCATGTCTCGCCGGTTCAGCAGCGCAACCTAGAGAAAGATTGGGGCGTCAAAATCCTTGATCGGACCGGATTGATCCTCGAAATTTTTTCTGATCGCGCCCGAACCCGCGAGGGGGTGTTGCAAGTGGAAATGGCCGCCCTGAGCTATCAGCGCACCCGTTTGGTGCGCGCTTGGACCCATTTGGAGCGTCAAAGGGGCGGGCTTGGTTTCGTGGGCGGGCCGGGCGAGACACAGATTGAATCGGATCGACGGGCCATTGATACCCAACTTGTGCGGTTGCAAAAGCAACTCGACAAGGTGGTGAAGACAAGAGAGCTGCACCGATCGGCCCGAGCGAAAGTGCCTTATCCAATCGTGGCTCTTGTGGGCTATACCAATGCCGGCAAGTCCACATTGTTCAACTATATGACCGGTGCCAAGGTCTTTGCCAAAGACATGCTCTTCGCCACGCTTGATCCCACGATGCGCGCGGTGAAATTGCCGAGCGGGATGGATGTGATCTTATCCGATACGGTGGGGTTTATATCCGATCTGCCGACCGAGCTTGTCGCGTCCTTCCGCGCGACCTTGGAGGAGGTGACGGCAGCGCAACTGGTGGTTCATGTTCGCGATATTGCCCATCCTGAAACCGCAGAGCAGGCGCAGGATGTGAACGCGATTCTTGAGACTTTGGGCCTCGACCGCGACGTCCCGCGCATTGAGATGTGGAACAAAAGCGATATCTTGGATGCGAGTGCCTTGGACGCGGTGCAAAACGCGGCTGAGCGATCCGACAATGTCTATATCACCTCGGCGCTCACCGGTGCTGGCGTGCCTGAGTTTTTGCAAGCCGTGTCAAGAATGTTGACACCTGACAAAACCCAATCAGAGCTTGTACTTGGCTTTGACGAAGGGCGCGCGCGTGCTTGGTTGTTTGAGCAAGGTTTGGTGCGCGAAGAGCTGCAAACGCAAGAGGGTTTTTCCCTATCAATCTCTTGGACAGCGCGGCAAAAAAAGGCCTTCAGCGATCAGTTTGGTCCAAAATTGGTGTCAGGGTTGTAAGGCCGGTCGCACCCGCTCGGGCCAGAGTTTCATCCAATGTCATAGGCACATATTCGCCACGGCGCCACAGTTTGCCAAGATTGTCGTAATGGCGCGACAGCGGATGGCCGCTTTGACCTGTTGAAATGATAAAAACCGAACTGTCGGGATCGGCAAAATCATAGACCCCACGATAGGCGCCTGCATGGACGTTCAGATAGGGGTTTGGTCCCGTGCCGATGGTTTTGCCACGTTGGAGGGTATGATCTCCCCCAGAGGTCGATTGCCGAATGTTAACAAACCATCTCAAGATTGGAATGTCACCCAAAACGGGATGATCATGGGTGGCCTGATGCGCCTCGCCCCAACGCAGCGCCGTGATCTCACTGCCATAGGTCTCGACCAGCTCGGCAAGTGCGTCATCCAAAGCCAAGCGAGACATCTCTGCACAGCTCTCCACCCGGCGCGATTGCACCACGTCACACCAGGAGCTGGCCCCTGACACATCGCGGAAGACCCGCTCAATGAAGAGCGGCTCCACATGGGTGAACGCCTCATGCAAAGGTCCAAGCTCATCCACAATGAGGCGCTTTTGCAAGGCACGGAGCCAAGCCGCATAGATCAAAGGCTCTGGCAGGTGTTCATTCATTTCACCGTTCCAATTGGCCAAAAGATCCAAGGCGGTTTGACGTCGGCCGGCCGCGCTGTCGGGCGGCACAGATTGTGATTGATACCAAAGCTCTCCACCGATGAGCGGCAAAAGCGTGCGCGCGGCAGGCGATACGCTGTCCAATTGCGCTTCGATAAAACTGTCGCGGGTGTGGGCCTCTCGGGTTTGGAGCAGGCGCCGCATACGCTGAACCCTTTGACTGTCGCCCCAATCATAGCTGATATGTTCGGGAAAGCTGCGATCGGTGTATTTATTGTTGGTGTGCCCCAAAATACCACTGGCGGGGTTTAGAAAAACGGGATTTACCGAGGGATCAAACACGCCTTGCCAACGGTTTTGCGCCAGCCAGCCGGCGCTTGGCAGACGCCCTTTGGATTGGTGGCGTGGATCGCGTTTGGGCAAGGCGCCGATGGTGCGCATGGCAATCTGTTTGGAATCGGCCAAGGTCAATATCTGACTGGGCGCCACAAAATTGCGGGAGGCCTCCAAGCCTTCTCGCACCGACTGCGCGGCCATCAGATCAAATCCGGCCTCCACCGATGTATCCTGGCTCGACAGAAGCGTCCAAGCCACCGAGGTGACATGACCCTCCGGGGTCACAGCGCCTAAGTTTGCGTGGCTGCCGGGCAAAACCGGGCCATTTTCGGTCCAAAACATCTCTAAAGTGACGGGTGATTTGTCTTTAACCCGTACAATGCTTTGTTTTTTGACAAAGGGTTTGTACCCCTCTGGTGTTTGATACTCGCTCGGATCCAATGGGTTGAGCTTTTCAATGTAAACATCTGTATCATCGAGATTTGAGCTGGTGAGCCCCCAGCCAAGCTTTGCTGAGCGTCCGACCAAAACCAGCGGCAAGCCGGGAATGGTGCCACCAATGACGCCGCCTGTGGAAAGCTCGAGGCGCGCCAAATACCAAATTGAGGGCGCGGTGAGTCTGAGATGTGGATCATTGGCCAGAAGCGTGCCGCGTGTGGCGCTGCGACCGGGCAAGGCAGCCCAGGCATTCGATGCCCCAGAAAGGGCAATGGAATTGAACGGTGACAGCGCGGACTGCTGCGCGCGGTCCTCGGATGCTTGATATGGTGGGAGGTCTGGAAATAGGCGGGTAAATTCGATGAGTTCAGCCTGACCGTTGCCCGGCATATCGGGCAGTAAATCCTTGATCCGGTCATCATCCAGGATCAAAGACACCCGCGCACGCAGGACCTCTTGTTGCAGATGATTGGAAAGCTGAATCCCCATAAGCTTAATGATCGCAAGGCTATCGGCGGCGGTCCAAGGGGATATTGCGTTTGAAAATAGAAAAAATTCAGGCGCGCCCCGCCCGAGCGCTCCGGTGTTTATCTCAAGAAGCCGCGCATTCACGCCAAGCGCATAGGCATCCAATTTGGCAAGCGTATCAGGCCGAAGAGCTGAGAGCGATTGACGGGCGGCACTATAGATCGCCAATCGGCGCATCATCATATCAATGGAGAGGGTGGCCTCGCCAAAAATCTCTGAGAGCCGACCCTGTGCCGTGCGACGCAGCATCGTCATTTGCCAGAGGCGATCCTGGGCATGGGCATAGCCCAGGGCAAACAGCGTATCATGGTCATTTTTACCGAAAATATGCGGCACATTCGCCGTATCCCGCACAATCTCGACCGGGGCGATGAGCTGCTCAAATTGCACTGTTTTGGTGTAGTCCGGCAGGGACCTCGACAGGACATACCAGCTGAAAGCAAAAAACAGGGCGCCAATGGCAGCCAGGCTGAGAATGAGACGCATGAGCCATACAAAAATGCGATCCATAGGGTACTTTCACTGGCAGCGCGGCATATTGCCCTGCATTCTGGCCTTTATATTAAATATTATCAGATCCTTACGGTATGATCCTTGTGTATTTTGTCCCCTCAAGCGTGGCGCCGATGCGCAGGCCGGCCTGTGCGAAAACCACCGCAATCACGGGATTCAACGTGGTGGTCGTGTCGGCCGCGAAAGAGTCGCCTTGATCGCGGTAAGCATATTCTACATTTGCGCCGGCCACCCAGCCTGGTGAAGATCGAAACCCGGCCAATGCGTCATCGGTCATGAAAAACAGCACATGAGAATATTGCTGCGCACCAAATTGAAACCCGGCGCTGGCCCCGGCCGCAGAATAGTAATCGACGTTGGAGCCGCCAATCCGCAGCGCGCCGCGCCCAAAACTGCCGCCCAGGCCGAAACCGGCTTCTGTAATCAAAGGCATGACCAGCATGCCGCTGGCATTCTTGGCCAATTGTTGGGTGCCGGGGTAGGTGTCAAACATAACCTGCAAGCTCGTTTCGACGGCCGCATCAATTTGGGGCGCCTTGTTGGAGCCGATCGCATTGGAACAGGCTGCTGTGCCGCCAAGAGCCAGAAGGCCAAGTGAGAAATTTCGTCGTGTTGTCTGTGTCATGGGTGCTCCGCCTCATTTTGCCCGATTTGTCGGATCTATGGTAAATTTATATCATTTTCCGAGGCCTGTCACTAGGGCGCCGCGGTTCAGGTCGCGCCATTTAAGATTTCGGCAACCTCTGGCGCAAAATAGGTCAAAACCCCGTCACATCCGGCCCGTTTAAAGGCCATGAGGCTCTCAAGCATGACCCTGCGCCCATCGAGCCAGCCATTTTGCGCCGCCGCCTGTAGCATCGCATATTCGCCAGACACTTGATAGGCGAATGTTGGAACGCCAAAGTCGCGCTTTACCCGGTGGCAAATATCCAAATAGGGCATGCCCGGCTTGACCATGACCATATCCGCCCCCTCAGACAAATCCCGCGCGATCATACGCAGGGCTTCGTCGCCATTGGCCGGATCTATTTGGTAAGTGTTTTTGTCACCAGTCAGCGCCCCCGTGGCTCCAACCGCATCGCGAAAGGGTCCATAAAAAGCCGAAGAGAATTTGGCAGAGTAGCTCAAGATACTGACGTTCTGGAAAGAATTTTGCTCCAACATCGCCCGTAATGCGCCAATGCGCCCATCCATCATATCCGACGGCCCCAGGATATCTGCACCCGACTGCGCCTGTGCCTGGCCCATTTTGACCAATGCGGCGACGGTTTCGTCGTTGACGATCTCACCGTCTCGCACAATGCCATCATGGCCATTTATATTGTAGGGATCTAACGCAATATCAGTCATGACCATCACGTCAGGCACAGCATCCTTAATCGCGCGAATGGCCCGGTTGGGCAGATTGTCTGGATTCCAGGCCTCGCGGCAATCCTCGGTTTTCAATGCCGGGTCCGTATAGGGAAAAATGCAGATTGCCGGGATGCCGAGACTATGGGCCTTTGATGCCAGAGCGGGCAAACGATCAACCGTGTGGCGGCTTACGCCCGGCATAGAGCTCACGGGTTCACTGCTGTCTTCTCCTGCCATGACAAAGATAGGCCAAATCAAATCCGCAGGGGTGAGATGCGTTTCGCGCACCATAGCCCGCAGCGCAGGATGCGCCCGCAGCCGCCGAGGACGCAGGGCAGGAAAGGGGGCTTGGGTTTGAAAACGCGCCATGATTGGAACCTCATTTACGTAGATAGTTGGGTTTTCTTCTGATCGGCTTAGGTGTAGCAGAGACAAAATGCAAATTCCAAATTCAAGTGATCCTTCATGAGCCTCATAGATCTTCTTTCATGGGATGCCTTTGGCAGCGGATGGTTTTGGTCCCTGGTTGTGGTGCAATGGTTTTGGCATGGCACGCAGGTGCTCGGGGTGCCGGTTGATTGCCTTCACTCCAAAGACCGGGCGCAGCTGTCGATGATCCTAGGTTGGCGGGCGGAGCGGCGGCTTGAAGCGGCCCGTCGCGCGCCGCTTGCATTGGTGGCGGCGCTTTCATTTTTGGTATCGGTGCTGTTTGTTTTGGGGTTTATCTACCACATAGAGCTTTGCGCGGCCGCAAGTCTTTTGATTGTCCCAGAGTTGATCATTTTCCGGCTTGGGCATCGCACAGCGCAGAGCATTTGCACCCGCAGCCAGGACTTTGAGGCGGTGATCAAAGACCTAAAAACTCTGCATCTTAAAATTTATGCCACGGGCGCCACGGCTATTTTCTTCGCTGGGGTCTTTGGCTACGGGTTTGAGGTCTTGAAACAATGAAAAGACAAAAGGTTTGACGCGCTGACATGACATCCAATCACATCATAATGAGCGGCGCACCCGAAGGTTTTGACGCGACAATTGTCACCAAAGAAGCGCAGCAGGGCGGGGTGATCCATATTGCGCGCGATGCACATCGTCTCCAGGCGATGCGGGCGGCTTTGGAATTTTTTGCGCCTGAACTGCCCGTGTTTCATTTTCCCGCTTGGGACTGCCTGCCCTTTGACCGGGTATCGCCCAATGCGGATATCAGTGCCCAGCGCATGTCAAGCCTGGCCAGCTTTCTTGCGCCAATGCCAAAATCCTATGTTGTCTTAACCACGCTTTCAGCGGCCAGCCAACGCGTGCCGGCGCGCGCGACTGTTGGATCCGCCGTCTTTCGCGCCTCGGTTCAGAGCCGCGTGGATGAACAAGCCTTGCGGGCTTTTCTGGTGCGTATGGGTTTCACGCAAACGCCAACCGTCATGGAGCCGGGCGATTATTCAATTCGGGGGGGCATTATCGACATTTTCCCGCCCGGCCTTTCAGAGCCAATCCGCTTGGATTTTTTCGGCGATACGCTTGATGGAATTCGGCAATTTGATCCCGCAACGCAGCGCACAGTGAAATCGCTTGAGAGGGTGGAATTGTCTCCCGTATCGGAAGTGATCCTAGATGAGGCCTCGATCCGGCGGTTTCGCCAAAACTACCGCATTGAGTTTGGGGCCGCAGGCACGGATGATCCACTCTATGAGGCCATATCCGCAGGGCGAAAACATCAGGGGGTGGAACATTGGTTGCCGTTCTTTCATGAACGAATGGATACGCTGTTTGACTATTTACCCGATGCGGCGGTCGTTTTAGACGATCAATCGACCCCGGCGCGCTTGGCCCGCTGGGACACCATTGCGGATCAATATGACGCGCGCAAAACCGCATTCACGCAAAAGGGGCGGTTGGATACGGTCTACAAACCCGCGCCGCCAGAATTGCTCTATCTCAATGATGCAGCTTGGCAGGAGGCCCTCGCGGGGCGGCGGCAAGTGGCCCTATCGGTTCTGCCACAACCCACAGGGTTGAATGTCCTGGATGCGGGCGCGCGTCTTGGGCGCAATTTTGCGCCTGAGCGGCAGAACGAGGCCCTGAGCCTCTTTGGTGCAGTCTCTGACCATATCAAGCAAAAGCGCGCAACAAAGCCCGTGGTGATTACCTCCTACTCAACGGGCGCCCGAGAGCGACTGTCGGGGCTGTTGCAAGATGAGGGCCATGGGGAGCTGATTGAGATCCGCAACATCAAGGGCCTGCGCGGCGCCGGCACTTATCTTGCGGTTGCGCCGCTGGACTATGGCTTTGAGACAGAGACCCTCGTGGTGATCACTGAGCAAGATATTCTGGGTGATCGTTTGGTGCGCAGCACGAAAAAGCGCAAAAGGGCGGATAATTTCCTGACCGAAACGCAGAGTTTGAGCCCGGGCGATTTGGTGGTCCATGTGGATCACGGCGTCGGGCGGTTCAAAGCCCTAGAGATCATCAGCGCGGCCGGTGCAGATCATGAATGCCTCCTGCTTGAATATGCCGAGAATTCCAAACTCTATTTGCCGGTGGAAAACATTGAGCTTTTGTCGCGCTACGGGCATGACGAAGGCCTTTTGGATCGTTTGGGCGGCGGCGCCTGGCAGGCAAAAAAAGCGCGTCTCAAGGAACGTATCCGTGAGATGGCAGAAAAGCTCATTCGCGTGGCCGCCGAACGTGCACTGCGCAAGGCGCCGCTCGTAGATCCGCCTTTGGGCATGTGGGACAGTTTTTGCGCCCGGTTTCCTTATCAGGAAACTGACGATCAATTGAGCGCTATTTCTGACGTGATTGAGGATCTCGGCACCGGCCGCCCCATGGATCGGTTGATCTGTGGGGATGTTGGTTTTGGCAAAACTGAAGTTGCGATGCGGGCCGCCTTTGTGGCCGCCTGTAGCGGTTTACAGGTCGCCGTGGTCGCACCAACGACGCTTCTTGCGCGCCAACATGCGAAAAGTTTTGCCGAGCGGTTTCGCGGCTTTCCACTCGAAATTCGGCAATTGTCGCGCTTTGTCTCGGCGAAAGAAGCCGCGAACACCCGCGACGGGCTGGCGCGCGGCACGGTCGATATCGTGATCGGAACGCATGCGGTGCTCGCAGATCAGGTGCGATTCAAAAATCTTGGGCTTTTGGTCATTGACGAGGAGCAACGCTTTGGTGTGGGACATAAGGAAAAGCTCAAGCAATTGCGCTCTGATGTGCATGTGCTCACGCTGACGGCCACACCAATCCCGCGCACGTTGCAATTGTCTTTGACCGGTGTGCGGGATCTGTCGATCATCGGCACACCGCCCATCGATCGGCTGGCCATTCGGACCTATGTCAGTGAGTTTGACACCATCACCCTGCGCGAAGCACTCTTGCGCGAGCATTATCGCGGCGGGCAAAGCTTTTTTGTTGTACCGCGCATTCAGGATATTCCCGATATGGAGGCCTTTTTGCGTGAGCATGTGCCTGAAGTCTCGGTTGTGGTCGGACATGGGCAGATGCCGGCGGGCGAATTAGACGATAAAATGAATGCGTTTTATGATGGCAAATATGATGTGCTTTTGGCCACGACCATTGTGGAATCTGGTCTCGATATTCCCACGGCCAATACGATGATTATTTACCGTGCGGATATGTTTGGCCTGTCGCAGCTCTATCAAATCCGTGGCCGGGTCGGGCGCTCCAAAACACGCGCCTTTGCCTATTTGACCACCAAACCCCGCGCCAAACTCACGCCCACCGCCGAAAAACGCTTGCGCGTCTTGGGCTCGCTGGATTCTTTGGGGGCGGGATTCACCCTTGCCAGCCAAGATTTGGACATTCGCGGCGCGGGCAATCTTTTGGGCGAAGAACAATCGGGACAAATGCGCGATGTGGGTTATGAACTCTATCAGCAAATGCTGGAAGACGCGATTGCAAAAATCAGGTCCGGCGAAACCGAGGCCAATCTGGACAACGACCAATGGGCGCCGCAAATAAATCTTGGGGTCTCTGTCCTTATCCCTTCGGCCTATGTACCAGATCTGGATGTGCGATTGGGCTTGTATCGTCGATTGTCGTCTCTTGCCACTAAAGTTGAGCTGGAGGGTTTCGCCGCTGAGCTGATCGATCGTTTTGGACCTTTGCCCAAAGAGGTAAATACCTTGATGCTCATCGTGCGCATTAAAGCCATGTGTCGCAAGGCTGGGATTGCCAAGCTCGATGGCGGGCCAAAGGGGGCGACCATCCAGTTTCACAATGATAAATTTGCCTCACCTGGGGGATTGGTGGCCTTTTTGGAGGATCAACGGGGTCTTGCGAAAATCCGTGACAATAAGATTGTTGTGCGTCGGGATTGGGCCCGCACCTCCGATAAAATCAAAGGCGCCTTTGCCATTGCCAAGGACCTTGCAGCGCTTGTTGCCGCAGAGGCGCAGCGCAAAGCCTAGGTTTGGGCCAATTGCCCCTGAAGCTCCGCGATGATGGACGACCAAACCTCTGGCGGTTGCGCACCGGGCACCGCATGTTGATTGGCTATGATGAATGTCGGAACAGCTGTGACGCCCATCTTGCGACTATGGGCATCGCGCTCTTGGATCATCGCGCGGTCGGCCTCACTGGCCAAAAGCCGGGCGATGACATTTCGGTCCAGGCCAATCGCCTCGGCAATGTCGCATAAAGCCTCGCGGTTACCGATGTCGATGCCCATGCAAAAATAGGCTTGAAACAGCGCATCCACAACCGCGTTTTGCTTTTGCTCCAACCCGGCCCAATGAATGAGACGATGGGCATCGATGGTATTGGGGGTGCGCTTCATGGCAGCAAAATCAATAGGCAGCCCCAAGGAGGCCGCGGTTTGCTCAATTTGCGAATACACTTTGATCGCCTCCGCTTTGCCGCCAAATTTTCGCTCTAAATAGACGCGACGATCCATGCCCTCAGCCGGCATGTCTGGATTGAGCTGGAAAGGATGCCATTCCACAGTGAAGGGATGATCTGGGTGTTCAGCCAGAGCCTTTTCAAGATGAGTCTTGCCGATATAGCACCAGGGGCAAATCGGATCAGACATGATATCAAGCTTAATCATAACGCAGAGTTCCACAATTGGGGCAGGGCGGCCCGGATTAATTTTCCATTTGCATTGCGCGGCAAGGCGGGCACTTTTTGCACGATACGAGGCTGTTTGTAGCGTGCCAAATCCCGCGCGGCCAGTGCATCGAGCTGGGCCAGATCACAGGGGTCCTCGACCACAACGAAAGCGGCGATAACAAAAACATCCGGGCGCACCTCAACTTCGGTGACACCGACCTCTTGGACACCGCTGCATGCCTCCAAGACGTGCTCTATTTCTCGAGGCGCGACGCGGTAGCCACCGGCATTGAGCATATCCCCGCTGCGCCCGGCAAAGCCAATCCGACCATCTGCATAGATCTGGCCTTGGTCCGAGGTGTGATACCAGCCGTTTTTCAGCGGCAGTAGGATCGTCTCATCCTCAAGATAGCCGAGCATTAACCCCGGATCCCCACCATCGACCGCAATGGTCCCGATCTGCCCAACTTCAGCGAGGTCCTCACCGTCAAAGATGGCAATTTTGCGTCCAGGCTGAACGGCCAGCCTCTCAGGCGCCGATGGGGTGGCGCACAGAAAGGTCGAGCATTCGGTCATGCCAAAGGCCTCACAAATCGGAGTTTGGGTGCGCTCTTGCCAGCTGTCGCGCACAGATTGCGGCAAGACATCACCAGCACTCAATCCATGGCGTAGGGCCGGCGTGCCTGTGAAGGGCTGTTGCAGCAGCCGCCGGTAAATTCCGGGGGCGGCGGCAAAGATGCTCGCCTGTTCCGCCCGCATAATGCGCCACAGTTCCGCTGGCTCTTGCGTGTTGGGGATTACAGCGCTGGCCCCGATCGCCCAAGGGTCCATCAATCCGGTTCCCAATGTATAGGTCCAATTCAAAGCGCCGGCGTGCATCATGACATCTTGCGGCCTCAGGTCATACCAACCCGCCCACATCATCCGGCGCGCCCAAACCGCGCGATGCGCATGCAGCACCGCGCGCGGCTGACCGGAGGTGCCGGAGGTGAAAATGATATAGCCGGGTCGGTTGGGATCGCCCAAGATGGGCCGCGCAGGGGGAAGATTTTGGAAGCTCTGCACCTGCTGGGTCTGCAATGTGAGCCCGTCAAACCCCGCCAAACCATGCTTGGGGTCATAAATCATGGCCTTGGGCTGGGTTTTGTCGCGCAATGACTGCACCTCACGGTCTGTCAAAGCGATTGAGCAAGGCATCGCAACCGCATCCAGCGCGGCCAGGGCCAAAAAACAGACCGGAAAATCCACCGTATTGCCGATGCGCAGCATAACACGATCTCCGGCGGCAATCCCCGCCTGGCGCAGGCCTGTGGCCGCGCCAAAAACCGCCCGCGCGAGTTGCGCGTAACTGTACCGGCGCGCGATCGCAGAGGAATAGACCGTCAATGCTATTTTATGCGGTGTTTCATGGGCCGCATGCAACACATAGGCCGCCAGATTGAAGTTCTGGGGGCAGGGGGCCGCAGGAGAAAGATCAATCAAGGCATCCATAGAGTTCGGCTAGCGCGCGTCACCTCAGGTTGCAAGCCTTGTTCGGGCAGTTTATGACGGGCCTATGACAAAAAATGATCCCAGTTCGATTATCCAAATCGCCCGTGAGAATGGCAATTCTGAAGATGGATTGCCCTTAAACCTTGGGCTGCGCGTGCGCGAATTGCGCAAGGCGCGCAATTGGACCTTAGAGCAAGCCGCAAGCCAAGCAGGTCTGGCGCGCAGCACCCTGTCAAAAATCGAAAATGGGCAAATGTCTCCAACCTATGATGCGTTGAAAAAACTCGCCATTGGCTTGGAGATTTCCGTGCCACAGCTCTTTACCCCGCCTGTTAACAATCAAATCAATGGCCGTTTGGCCCATACCAGGGCGGGCGAGGGGCAAAGCCATGTCACCGCCACCTATGAGCATGAGCTCTTGGCCAATACATTGTCGAAAAAGCGGATGTTGCCCTATCGCGCCGTGGTCCATGCCCGCTCAATGGAAGAATTCGACGGCTGGGTCCGCCATGATGGGGAGGAATTCCTCTATGTACTGACGGGGGTGGTCAAACTCTATACGGAATTTTACGAGCCGATCGAGATGCGCCGCGGCGACAGCGCCTATTATGACGCCTCTATGGGGCATAATGTGGTGACGCTCAGCGCGGAAGATGCAACGATTTTATGGGTCACATCGCTCGGCTAACCGCGTGTCGCGCGGCCAAAGACCAATCGCACCGCCAAAAGCGCGAGCACCATTCCGATCAGCTGGCACACAATAAACATGGGCACATGGGCTGGATAGATGCCGGCAAATGTATCTGACAGCGCTCGGGCAATGCTGACCGCAGGGTTGGCAAAACTGGTGGAGGCGGTGAACCAATAGGCCCCTGTGATATAGAGCGCGACCATGGCGGCAATGGCTTTGGAGTTTTGCGCCAAGCCGCCGAAAACAATCAGCAATAGTCCAAAACTTGCAAAGATTTCTGACACCCAAAGCGGCCCACCGCTCCGCGCGGTTTGCGACAATTGAAACAAGTTTTGGTCAAACATTGCATGGGTCAAGATTACCCCCGCTATTGCGCCGAAAATCTGCGCGCCGATAAAGGCACAGGCCCGCGTGATTGGCATCTCGCCGCGCAGCGCGAAGGCCAGGGAGACAATGGGGTTGAAATGCGCGCCAGAGACCGGACCAAATAGGGTGATAATGCAATAGAGCATACAGCCGGTTGCAATAGCATTGGCCAATAGCGCCAAAGCCAGGTTGCCCTCAGCGAGCGTCTGGGCCATGATTCCGCTGCCGACCACGGCGACAAGCAAGAAACCTGTTCCTAAAAATTCTGCAAAAACCGCATGTTTCACTGTGAACCCACCCCAATATTTACTGCGTCGCCTCTTGTGCGTCATACCACCATACATCGGGCAGAAACCCAATCCAATCGCCATACATCGGCAGGCGCTTTGGGTATTTGATTTCCTTAACATGGGCCAATCTGCTGAAAGAACTTGTATGAATTGGGATAACATAGCGCCCAGCGGTCAAGATCCGGTCCAGCGCTTTGACGGCGGCGAGAAAGTCTTCTCGGCTGGTTGAGCTCACCAATTTTTCAATCATCGCTTCAGCGGCGGGAGAGTTCATACCCATCCAATTGCGGGTGCCGGGTTGATCCACCCCATAGGCGCCCCAATAGAGCATCTGTTCATTGCCGGGGCTCAGCGACAGGCCGCGCCGATAATAGGCCATATCAAAATCATAGATCTGCGTGCGCTCTTTATATTGCGCTGCATCCAACACTTCGGTCGTGAGGCTTATCCCCAGACGTTCGAGGGCTTGTTGATATATATCCATCATCGATTGGCTTTCCGTATCGCCCTGCTTCAAGGTGACGGTGATTTCAAAAGGCACGCCCTGCGCGTTTTGGCGCAGACCCTCTTTCACAGTCCAACCCGCTTGAGAAAGCAAAGCATCGGCTGCGCGAATATTCTTGCGATTGCGCGCGCTGCCGTCAGATTGTGGCAATTGGTAGCCCTCAAGCGTGCCGGGCAGCAGGGTTTCTGCATAAGGCTCTAGGAACTCAAGCACCCGACCCTGCGCCGGTCCCGCCTCCATCGACAGTACCGAATTTGAGAAATAGGAGGTGATCCGCTCCTGCCGCCCACCGGTGTTGGCTTGATTGATGAACTCGAAGTTGAATGCCGCGATCAAAGCCTCGCGTACACGCCAATCTGCGAATTTGGGCTTGCGCGTGTTCATGACAAACCCGGTGATGCCACTGGGGCGCTGGTGGGGAATGATAGATTTGACGATCTTACCCGTCTTGACGGCGTCAAAATCGTAAGAGTTTTCCCAGCGCTCCGCATTCAGCTCTCGAAACGAGGAAGATTCGCCCGCCTTAAAGGCCTCAAACTGCACCGATCCATCCGCGTAGAAATCCAATCTAATCTCATCAAAGTTATTTGTGCCCCGACGAAACCCAATATCTTTGCCCCAATAGTCTGGGTTGCGGATGAGGCGAACATAGTTTCCGGGATCAAAATCACGGATAACATAGGGGGCGGTGGCAATGGGGATGACATCAAGGCCGGAGTTCTCGAAATCCGCTGTCTCCCATTGTGCCTTCTTCAAAATGGGTCTGAGCCCCACCAAGAGCGCCAACTCACGGTCCTGATCCGCAAAGGTGAATTTCACCTTACGCGGTCCAGTCTGCGTGACCGTTTCAATTTTCTGCCAAAGCCCATGGTAGCGCGGATGACCAATGGTGCCCAAAGTTTCATATGACCAAATCACATCTTCGACAGTCACCGGGCTGCCATCAGAGAATCGCGCCTCGGGATGGAGGGAAAATTCAACCCAGCGGCGGCTTTCGTCGGTCTCAATCGATTCGGCCAGCAGCGTATAAAGGGTGAAAGGCTCGTCATAAGAACGGCCCATTAAGCTTTCATAAGCCAGAAACCGAAGTTGCCAAGGCACAGAGCCCTTGCGCACATGCGGATTGAGTGAGGTGAACGTGCCGCCTTCGGCCGAAACGATGGTTCCGCCCTTGGGAGCGTCAGGGTTCGCATAGGGCAGGGACACAAAATCATGTGGTAACGCGGGTTCGCCATACATAGCTATGCCATGCTTTGGCTCTGCCATCCCCAAATTGGCCGCCAACATGGCGGCGGCAAAAACCGCACCAATAAGTTTGCAATTGATCCCTTGTCCATATGTCATCTGGGGCAGGTCCTTTTGTTTTTCCGGGCTGTGGCCACAGGCTAGCGCGGGAATATTACATTTTCAAACTTTTAGCTTGGAGCCGCTAAACAGATTGTTTATAGTATAGATACTGCTCGATAGGTTTCTTGCCTGTATGAAACCTGCCTCAATAACTTAACGCCAGCTTCGCGCTGGCGTTTTTTTTGACTCCGGTGTGCGCAGGGCCCGCTCAAGAGCGCAACAACACAGCTGCGATGGTCCACATGGTCATGCCAACCAAAACATCCAGCACCCGCCAAGCCTTCTGCGATTGCATAACCGGGGCCAGAATGCGCGCCCCGAATCCAAGGGCGCAGAAAAACACCAAAGAACCGACGCTGGCACCGGTCGCGAAGGCATAGCGCAGGCTGTCTGCCTCATATTGTGCGGATATGGCGCCGATGAGGCCGATTGTGTCGAGATAGACATGCGGATTTAAAAAGGTGAAACCGGCCAAAGTCATGAGGGTCATTTTGAGACTTTGCCCTCCCTCGCCAAGCTCCAAACCATAGTCCCCCCGATAGGCCGCGCGAAAACGTAAGGCGCCATAGGTGCATAAGAACACTGCGCCGCCCCAGGTCATGAGACGGGCGAATCCCGGCGCCATTTGCGCCAAAACGCCAAAGCCGATCACCCCGGTCCAAATCAAAAGCGCATCGCTGGCAGCGGCAAATAGACAAAGGGGCAAAACATGGCGGCGTAGAATGCCCTGGCGTAGGATGAACACATTTTGCGCGCCCACCGCCAGGATCAGCGACATAAGCGTGATGAAACCGGTGAAAAAGGCCTGTGTCAAGCGGTGCTTGGCGTGCTGTCTTCAGGATAGACCAGACCGGCCGAAATGATCAGCTTCGCCGCATCTTCCACAGACATTTGCAGCTCTTTGATATCCCGACCCGGCACAAACAACAAAAAGCCAGAGGTTGGGTTGGGCGTTGTTGGCACGAAGACCGAAACCAATTTATCACCATCAGGCGCGTGGGCGGCAACTTCACCTCGGGCGGTGGTGGCAACAAAGCCGATCACCCAGATCCCCTTGCGCGGATATTCAATCAAACAGGCGCGGTCAAAGCTGCTGTTTTTTTGATTAAATACCGTTTCTGCAATTTGCTTGACGCCGCTATAGATCGTGCGCACCACGGGCATGCGGCGCACCAAACCTTCAGCCCAACGCAGCAAAGACCGCCCGACAAAGCCTTTGCCAAGCCAGCCCACAACAAAGGTGAACACCAAAAAGACAATCAGGCCAAATCCGCGAATGTCATATTGCTCGCTCAGCTGAATATCGAAAAGCGTTTGAATGTAGCGATCGGGCTGATAGCTGTCAGGGACAATCGCCCAGACCCGCGCATCGATCCAGCCCACGACCGACCATATCAACCAAGCCGTCAGCCCGATTGGCGCGATAATCACCAAGCCGGTAAAGAAGTTTGAGCGCATTGCGCCCATCCAACCTTGACGTCTTGGGGTTTGATCTGGTGGCGTTTCCATGCGGTGTCCTATGTCCCTGTCGCCCGTGGTTTAGCCAGCGCACTCTTGCGTTACAAGATTTTTTGCATCCACCGTCATGATTTAGGCACTTCCCAGCAGGATTTGGCGATCTGAGCGGCCAGCCGTGCATTATTTTTCACCAGGGCAATATTGGTTTGCAGCGATTTTCCCTCGGTGAGCTCAAAAATGCGGTTCAGTAAAAACGGGGTGACGGCTTTGGCGTTGATGCCCTGCCTGTGCGCCTCATGCAGGGCCAGCTCGATGATGGGGCCAATCTCTTCGGCGCTGATTTCATCGGCCTTTGGAACCGGATTGGCAATCAATTGGCCGCCGTTCAGGCCCAGGGCTTGGCGCATGCGAAATCCGGCTACAATCTGCTCAGCCGTATCGCAGCGCAGCGGGGCAGGGATGTCACTTCTCTGCGACCAGAAGGCGGGCATAACGTCTTGCCCGTAAGCAATCACAGGAACCCCATAGGTTTCGAGGACTTCCATGGTTTTGGGGATATCCAGGATGGCCTTGGCCCCGGCCGCCACAACAATAACCGCGCTGCGTGCCAATTCACGCAGATCCGCCGAGACGTCAAAGGTGAGCTCCGCACCGCGGTGCACGCCGCCGATGCCCCCGGTTGCAAAGACCTCAATGCCGGCCGCCTCGGCTGCGATCATCGTGGCGGCCACCGTGGTGGCGCCGCTTTTTCCCTGTGCCATGACAAAGGCCATATCTGCACGCGATAGTTTGGCGACGTCGCGCGCCTGTGCCAAATCCGTCAATTGCTCTGGATCCAGCCCAATATGCAGCGCACCGTTCAGGACTGCGATGGTGGCCGGTACGGCGCCTGCGTCTCGCACCTCTTGCTCAACCGCCCGCGCCACATCCAAGTTTTGCGGATAGGGCATGCCATGGGTGATGATCGTACTTTCCAGCGCCACAACCGGCCGAGAGAAACCAGCTCCCCTTCGCATAGCCTCAATCTCAGCGCTATAGATCAGCTTCATATTTTATCCTTCTGATTTTCCTGAAACATATGCTGCCGCTGCATTGGACGCCGCTTGCAGTGCCTGGACGGCGCCTGCGCCGCGCAGCTCTGCGGCGATATGTGCGGCCATAAATGTGTCGCCCGCGCCTGTGACACGGCTGGCCAAAACTGCCGGCGGCAGGGCGAGAACGCAGCCGTCTTGATCGGCTTTCGCGGCAGCTTTGGGGCCATGGGTCACCACGGCGCGATTGGCGCCGCGCGCCACCAAAGCCGAAGCAGCCTGCGCCGCGTCATCGAAATCATGCCCCAAAATCAACCCCGCTTCCTCAACATTGACATAAAGCGTCGCGCCGGGATGCCCGAGCAGCGGCAGCAAACGCTCCGCCTTACCGGGTGAGGCCGGCGCGATGCGCAAATCGGCGCTGCCAAACAAGGCAGAGGTGGCGATCTGTGCCAAAAGCCCAACGGTGAGATTGCCGTCGAGCGCAATCAAGCCGCAAAAAGGCAGATCAGCCCGCCCGAGACGCCCATCGGCAAGCGGGCGTAAAATCTTGTCGCCCGCCGCTTCAAGAGAATGGGCATCTGCAATCGCGGCAATGAGCCCATTGCTGCCTTCAATGGCCATATAGCGATCCGTTGGTAGATCTTGGGAGCGGTAGAGATATTCCGTATTGAGGCCCAATACCTCAGCGGCAGCAATCAATTCCTGCCCATCGAGATCCTGCCCAACCACAGAGAGTATCGCCGGATGCAAATCAAATCTCTTTAAAGTCATGGCAATATTCATCGCCACACCGCCGGGCAGACGCGTAATGCGGCCCGGAACATCGGATCCGGCCTGCATGGCACGGGTTGAGCGCCCGATGACATCCCAAAGCATCGAACCGATGCACAATATATTCGGAGTCTGTGTCATACGGGTTTGTGGCAAACTCATCTGTCAGAAACAAGGGCTTTCCCACATTCTGACGCGCAAGGCGCAGGGCTGCACATCTTTAAAGGACGCGTCAAGACGGGGTGTGAGTAAGCGCTTGCTATTTTGTTAAAAATCCTTTAGAGAGATCTTGCGACGTTACATCTATCGGCATAACTGCTCCTTACGGCTCAGTCTTTCGATCTAGCACTGACTTAGCCACACTGCTGCATCCCGCGGGCAGATCAAAAAAGGAGAACGACGATGGCTACTGGCACCGTCAAATGGTTTAACACTTCAAAAGGCTTCGGCTTTATCGCTCCCGATGGCGGCTCTAAGGATGTGTTTGTACACATCTCTGCCGTTGAGCGCGCTGGCTTGACTGGTTTGAATGATGACCAAAAAGTAACATTCGATATCGAACCTGGCCGTGACGGCCGCGAAAGCGCGACAAACATCGCTTTGGCATAAGGTCTGGCCTCCGATTAGGAGCCGATATCTTTGAAATTTAGCAAAGGGCGGGCCGCAAAGGGCGCGCCCTTCTGCTTTTCAAGACACAAAGATCGAAAAGCGCAGAAAATCTGCGGGAATAAGCATAATTCAGGGCGCTTTTTGCTTGCCAAGGGGCAGGGGGGCGATTAAAGCGACGTTACTTCGCAGGTGGGGTTTGGGCCTTTGAGGGAGAAATCCTCAAAAGTCCGCCGGTTGAGAGCATTCTCTGACATCCCCGCCGAGGCATAAACCGGAAAGGAAATGGCAATGGCCGCAGATTTCACAATGCGTCAGCTCTTGGAAGCTGGCGTGCACTTTGGGCACCAAACACAACGCTGGAACCCGCGTATGGGTCAATTCATCTATGGGGAGCGTAACGGCATCCACATCATGGATCTGACACAGACTGTTCCAATGCTCGATGCCGCTTTGAAAGCCATTCAAGACACCGTCGCAAAAGGCGGCCGTATCTTGTTTGTTGGCACAAAGCGTCAAGCACAAAATCCAGTGGCAGAAGCCGCTGAGAAATGTGCACAATATTACATGAACCACCGTTGGCTTGGCGGCACGTTGACCAACTGGCAAACCGTGTCCAAATCCATCAGCCGTCTGAAAGACATTGATGAGAAAATGGAAACCGGTTTTGCAGGCCTGACGAAAAAAGAGCGTTTGGGCATGGAACGTGACCAGGCCAAATTGCAAGCCTCATTGGGCGGTATCCGCGAAATGGGCGGTGTGCCTGATCTGTTGTTCGTCATTGACGTGAACAAAGAAGATCTCGCCATTGCAGAGGCGAAAAAACTGGGGATCCCAGTGGTGGCTGTGGTCGATACAAATTGCGCACCCGATGGCATTGATTACGTCATCCCAGGCAATGATGACGCGGCGCGTGCGATTGCGCTTTATTGCGATCTTGCAGCGCGTGCAGCCCTGGAAGGCATGTCCGCACAGCTTGGCGCCGCTGGCGTTGATCTCGGCGCTATGGAAGAGGCGGTCGCAGAAGAGGCTCTTGTTGAAGAGGCCGAAAAAGAAGCTCCAGCCGCCGAGGCTTAAGCCCCGTTTGGATGTTTACATCGGCTGCGGGAAACCGCAGCCGAGATTCTCTTATAGAAAAGGAACACGATTATGGCGATTACTGCTGCAATGGTGAAAGAAATGCGCGAGAAATCCGGCGCAGGTATGATGGATGCCAAAAAAGCACTGACCGAAACCGATGGTGATATGGAAGCGGCAATGGATTGGCTGCGCACCAAAGGCTTGGCCAAGGCTGCAAAAAAATCCGGTCGCACGGCCGCTGAGGGCCTTGTGGCTGTTGCGGTGCAAGCGGGCAAGGGTGTTGCGGTTGAGGTGAATTCAGAAACTGATTTTGTCGGCAAAAACGCAGACTTCCAAGCTATGGTTGCCAAGATTGCGACCGCTGGCTTGTCCGCAGACAGCACCGAGGCTTTGGCCGCGACTGAGGTCGAGGGCAAGCCTGTGGCGGATCTGATCACAGATGCGATTGCCACCATTGGCGAGAATATGTCTTTGCGCCGCATGGCAACGATTTCAGCCGATACGGTTGTGTCCTATGTGCACAATGCCGCCACAGAGGGCATGGGCAAGATCGGCGTTTTGGTCGGCCTGTCTGGTGACAATGAAGCCTTCGGCAAGCAGGTGGCGATGCATATCGCAGCGGCCAATCCCGCAGCCTTGAATGAAGCTTCGCTGGATCCTGCGGTTGTTGAAAAAGAAAAGCAAATTCAGATGGATATTGCGCGCGAAAGCGGCAAGCCTGAAGCTGTGATTGAGAAAATGATCGTCGGCCGGATGAAGAAATTCATGGCGGATTCCACCTTGATGGGTCAAGCCTTTGTGATCAATCCCGATCTGACGGTTGAAGCGGCAGCCAAAGAAGCTGGCGTTGAGGTCACAGGGTTTGTCCGCCTTGAAGTGGGCGAGGGCATTGAGAAAGTGGTGGAAGATTTCGCCGCCGAAGTTGCGAAAACAATGAAGGGCTAACCCAGCCCAAACCGAAATTAAAAAGGCGTCCCTTGGGACGCCTTTTTTTATACGCTTCTTTTGATAGGGTTCAACCGGGCAGGGCGCCCCAAGGGAGGGCGCGCCAGAACCCGGCGGGTCAGTGCTGGGTTTGACCCATCACTGACTGGCCGAGAAGATATCCCTCTTTATGCTTGAGGCTCGGGCGGGCCGATGGGCCGTAGCTGTCAAAATTTCCATTCGCCAGCTGCGGGAACAGCTCGAGAATTTCATTGCGTGTCGGCGCATCCAAGGCTTTCCAACCCTCCGCACCGGGGTGGAAGCTTTCGGATGGGGCGCCTTCAGCATAGACGATCTCATGGGTGTCAAAGAGCATGTGGAAATATTCCACCTCGCCCCCTTCCTCGCGGAGAATGGAATGGTCATTCACCAATGATTTGGCTGTCGCCAGCACTTCGCTCTCGCCAAAGAGTACCTCCGCTTGCCAGCCAGAGAGCAACATGCGGTGCTGCGGGCTGACGCGCAGATCGCGGGTGTTGCCAAGCGCGCCCTTGCGGATCAGGATGGGGGCGAGATCGCCTGTGGCGGGCCGTTTGGTCGATCCGATCCAGCGGATGGGTTGGTAGCCGTGGTCCATCGTCAAGACCATATCGCCAACGCAGAGATCGTCTATGGCGACCTCGCCGGATTGGGTCTCGATCAGCGTGCCAGAGGCGAAGCAAATTACTCCCACGTATAGGTCAACACCATTCCATCCATCTTCATTAACATCTGTGACAGAAATTGATGTGACAGGTATCGTAAAATTGATAAGAATGGCGTCTTCAGGGACGCCAGCACCAGCGCCACTAATTGTACTCCCCGAGAGCGTTGCCTGATTTGTAGTAGGATCCCACCCTTGAGTGCCCTTTGGGTATCCGGGTGTACTTGGGTCAACAACCGACGCGTCACCGTTTGCGATAAGGGTGCCGAGATTAACTCCATTCACAACAACCGTATTGTCACCAACGGTCATGGCCATGATGTATAAATTTAACCCGACTGCACCGCCTCCAGAACCGTCTGTTAAGGTGTAGTTAACTGATCCGTTAGGGAGTTCAACCCCACTCTGGAGATACCCCCAAAATTGATCTGTGTTATTGCTGTGGGCTCTATCCGAGGTCCAGGTTATCGTTGTTCCGTTAGAATCAGTAAAAGTTCCACTTGTCCCACCGGACGTTGCATCGGTAAATGTCTTAAGATACTCCTAACGATCAATGCGGACTACGACTCATAACTGAGTTGTGTTATAATGTGACATGGAATTGCCAGCGCGATTGGTTCGTAAAGTTGTAAAACCAATTCTTTTGTCATGGTTGGCTCGCTTCATTTAATATTCTTTGTTTCTATAACTTTTCACGCTACGCAATAA
>Ga0209653_1000134_pt1 | contig 62689 bp, 57 predicted proteins | sample SaaInl6LU_22_DNA_FD_184644 | JGI IMG/M metagenome (GOLD analysis project Ga0209653, IMG submission 184644) | Marine microbial communities from expanding oxygen minimum zones in the Saanich Inlet - ESP_116LU_22_DNA (SPAdes) (version 2) | ecosystem: Environmental > Aquatic > Marine > Intertidal... | reverse complement strand
AATATCGATCAATAAAAGGATTAATAATAAAAATTGAAATAAAGATCCCTCTCGCAATTTCGATGGTAAAAAAAGCCATAAATCCTGCCAATCCCCAAACTATAACAGTATTAAACATCCTATAAGCTTCCCAGTTTCTATGAAGTTTATCTAAGCCTGTTTTTCCTTTTTCTTTATTTGCAACAGCGTAAATCATTAAAAGAATCATCAGCGCTATCATAGAAAGATTGATAGAGTAAAACACAAAAGGGCCTATAAAATTAATTCCGTTCACATAAAAGGCTGTTGAGAAAGGCAATAAAACCACAAAAAAGAGCAAGAAAATATTAATCCAAAGTAATTTAGGGTTAAAACTTGTAAGGTATTTTGTGATCTTCATATAATCAATCCAATAGAAGGCGGTCACAAAAAAACTGACAACAAACCCTATAAAATTGGGGATTCTTTCTGCTAAAACAGCCCAAATCCCTGACTTATTTAAAGTGGTATAGCTTGGTACCGCAACCTCTAAGACTAATAAAGTCATGGCTATTGAAAAAACCGCGTCAGAAAATCCTAGAATTCTTGATTTGTCAAAAGATAATTTTTCCATTTGTTTTTCTCAAATATAAAGTTTTTGTCATAAAAAAACCCAAGCATAAAGCTTGGGTTTTCTTTATTATAATGATAAAGACCTCTCGACTGCGCTCGAGGTGACATTCTATTTTTAATTTATCCTTTAAAGCTCGCTGATAAATATTCGCGATTCATTCTAGCAATATTCTCTAAAGAAATTCCTTTTGGACATTCTACTTCACAAGCTCCTGTATTCGTACAGTTTCCAAAACCTTCATCATCCATTTGTTGTACCATGTTTAAAACTCTATCTGTTGCTTCAACCTGGCCTTGTGGTAACAATGCAAATTGAGAAACTTTTGCAGAAACAAATAACATGGCACTAGAGTTTTTACAGCTTGCTACACAAGCTCCACAACCAATACATGTTGCTGCATCAAAAGCAGTATCAGCATCGTGTTTATTAATTGGAATTGAGTTTGCGTCTTGTGTATTTCCTGAAGTGTTAACAGAAATAAACCCTCCTGCGTGTTGTATTCTATCAAAAGCTGATCTATCTACAATTAAATCTTTAATCACTGGAAAAGCGGTAGCTCTCCATGGTTCAATAAAAATAGTGTCTCCATCTTTAAAGCTACGCATGTGTAATTGACACACAGTAACCATTGAGTCAGGTCCATGTGCTTGTCCATTTACAAACATAGAACACATTCCGCAGATTCCTTCACGACAATCATGATCGAAAGCAACTGGCTCTTCTCCTTTATCGATAAGGTCTTGATTTAATACATCTAGCATTTCTAGAAACGACATATCTGGCGAAACATCGGTCATTGGATACTCAACTATTTTCCCTGTATCTTTTGCGTTCTTTTGACGCCATATTTTAAGTGTAAGATTCATCTTTCTTGATTATTTATAGCTTCTTTCTTTAACTTTTATGTTCTCGTACTCAAGCTCTTCTTTATGCAATACTGCATCTTTAGGCTCTCCTTTAAATTCCCAAGCGGATACAAACTGAAACTCTTTACGACGCATGGCTTCCCCTTCTGGTGTTTGGTATTCGTCTCTAAAATGTCCTCCAGCAGATTCTTCTCTTACTAAAGCATCTTTAGCAAATAATTCACCTAACTCAAGAAAATCTGCAACACGTCCCGCTTTCGCTAGCTCTTCGTTGTATTCATCAGCATTTCCAGGGATTTTAACTTCTTTCCAGAATTCTTCTCTTAATTCAGCAATTTCCGTAATCGCTTCTTTTAAATCTTTTTCGTTTCTAGCCATTCCACATTTATTCCACATGATTTTACCTAATTGCTTATGGAAATGATCTACTGATTTTGATCCGTTGTTATTAATCAACTTATCAATCGTCTCGTTTACATTTTTCTCTGCTTCATCAAATTCTTTTGAATCTGTTGAAATAGGTCCTGTTCTAATATCATCGGCTAAATAATCACCAATAGTATATGGTAAAACGAAATATCCATCAGCCAATCCTTGCATTAAGGCAGAAGCTCCTAATCGGTTTGCACCATGATCAGAGAAATTAGCTTCACCAATGGCATACAAACCAGGCACTGTTGTCATTAAGTTATAATCTACCCAAATACCTCCCATTGTATAGTGAACCGCTGGGTAAATCATCATTGGAGTTTCGTATGGGTTTTGATCTACGATTTTTTCGTACATCTGAAATAAGTTCCCGTATTTATTCTTAACGATTTCTTGTCCTAATTTTCTAACTAGTGTATCATCATTTTCATCCAATCCCTTAACATGAGCTTGTTCTTTTCCGTAGCGCATAAATGCAGCTGCAAAATCTAAATATACTGCCTCTCCTGTTTTATTAACACCATAACCTGCGTCACATCGTTCTTTTGCAGCTCTTGATGCTACATCTCTTGGCACAAGATTTCCAAAGGCTGGATATCTTCTTTCTAAATAATAATCTCTATCTTCTTCAGCAAGTTCTGTTGGTTTTAAAGAGCCATTTCTAATTGCTTCAACATCATTTAAGTGTTTTGGAACCCAAATACGCCCGTCATTTCTTAAGGATTCTGACATCAATGTTAACTTCGATTGATGATCTCCAGAAACAGGAATACAAGTTGGGTGAATTTGAGTATAACATGGATTCGCAAAATACGCTCCACGTTTGTGTGCTTTCCAAGCTGCTGTTACATTGGATCCCATTGCATAGGTTGAAAGGTAAAATGCATTTCCATAACCTCCAGTTCCTAAAACAACAGCGTGTGCAGAATGACGTTCTATTTCTCCAGTTACTAAGTTACGCGCAATAATTCCTCTTGCTTTTCCATCAACAATCACAACATCTAACATTTCGTGACGTGTGTGCATTTTTATTTTTCCTCGTCCAATCTGACGATTCATTGCGGAATAAGCTCCTAGTAATAATTGTTGCCCTGTTTGTCCTTTAGCGTAGAAAGTTCTTGACACTAATACTCCTCCAAAAGAACGATTGTCTAACAAACCTCCATAATCACGTGCAAAAGGAACTCCTTGCGCCACACATTGATCGATAATGTTTGCGGAAACCTCTGCCAAACGATATACGTTGGATTCACGAGAACGATAATCTCCTCCTTTTACTGTATCATAGAATAGTCTGTAAGTAGAATCTCCATCTCCTTGGTAGTTTTTTGCTGCGTTGATTCCTCCTTGTGCTGCAATTGAGTGCGCACGTCTCGGTGAATCTTGAAAGCAAAATGCTTTTACATTGTATCCTAATTCTGCTAAGGTTGCAGCAGCAGAACCTCCGGCTAAACCTGTACCAACAACAATAATATCAATCAAACGTTTGTTTGCTGGATTCACAAGGTTAATATCGTTTTTGTGTTTTGTCCACTTATCTGCTAGTGGTCCTTGTGGTATTTTTGAATCTAAAGCCATTATAAAATCTGTTTTAGATGATGAAACAATGCAATAAAAATGAATCCTACTGGAATTCCGATTGCATATATTTTTGAAAATCTTTTCAATCCTTTTGTATACTTGTTGTTTGCTCCAACTGATTGAAATGCTGAATCAAATCCGTGTAGTAAGTGTAGTGCTAAGAACACAAAAGAAACACAATAAGCAATCGTTCTAATATGATCATGAAATTTATGAACCAATTCTTCATAGTATCTGAATCCACTATCAGCAACATTTGGGTCTATTAAACCTGTCATGTCTCCTTCGATATACTTGATATTGATTTCTGGAATCCAAAAATCAATAAAGTGTAATACCATAAAAGCCAAAATTGCTAATCCACTCCAAATCATATTTCTGCTTACCCATGAAGAATTTGCTCCTCCGTTGTTTTTAGCATATTTGATACGTCGTGCTTTGCTGTTTTTGATTTCCAACACAAAGCCCATCACAAAGTGAAAAATCACACCAAAAATTAAGACTGGCTGCAATGCATATTGTATGACCCAAAAGGTTCCCATAAAATGAGATACTTCATTAAAAGTATCGGGGCTTACTACTGAAAGAATATTTATTGCAAAATGCTGTAAAAGAAAAATCATGAGAAAAAGTGCCGATAATGCCATGGCAAACTTTCTACCTATTGAAGAACTTAAAATTCCACTCATTTTTTCGTTAATTTATTGTGATTACAAAGGTACAACGCAAACGTTTTCTAACCAAACCTTGAAAACTATTTTACCCTGTATTTAGAATGATTATAATTACCCTGATTAAAGAAACTTACTTAACCTCAAAGGTTTCTGTTGCGTCTCCAATTTTTACCGTATACTTTCCTTTTGGTAAATAGTATACGCCGTTTTGTCCAGCCACAGAAGACGCTTCTTTATTATTGCTTAAATATTCTTTTCTGCCTTTTTCAGAAAATGAAACATCAAACGTAGCTTCATTAAACCCGTTTTCGGATGCTACTTTGAAAGAATTTACTTTAATGTCTGCTAAATAAACATCTATCGTTGACTTTTTTGCTCCATCAGAAAAATACGAAATGGTAATTTCTGGCGTATTTGGTTTTAACCATTTACTCCAAGTGCTTCCCCAGCCTGTTCTCTTTCTAATATTTGAAATAGGAAAAACATGCGTTTGTTTTGTGTCAAAATCATTTGTTACCAACTGCAAAGGTGCAATATTAGCTTTGTATAAGCTTCTACCGTGCGTTCCTAAAAGCAAATGTTTTGCTTCTGGTTGAATCACTAAATCATGAACTGCAACATTAGGAAGTCCGTTTGAAAAAGGAAACCATTTTGCTCCTCTTGATAGTGATGCATATGATCCATTATCAGTTCCTAGATATAATAAATCTGGATTTACAGGATCTTCTTTAATTACATTGACTGGCGAAGTTGGAATATTAGTAGAAATATTTTTCCATGTTATTCCGTAATCATCAGATATGTAAACATAAGCTGTAAAGTCATCCCAACGATATCCATTTAAGGTAACATATACACGCTCTTTTTTGTGCTGTGAAGCAATCACTCTGCTCACCCACAATTCTTTTGGAAATGAATCGGATATTCTTTCCCAAGATCCTCCACTGTTTTTAGAAATGTGTACGTGTCCATCATCAGAGCCTACATATAACAATCCAAATTGAAAAGGCGATTCTGCGATGGTTGTTAAAGTACCATAGGCAACATTTCCTTTTCTACCTCCACCGGTTAGGTCTTCAGAAATAGTCTCCCAGGTATCTCCTTGATTTAAACTTCTGTGCAATTTGTTTCCCCCTATATAAAGAATATCTTGATTGTGTTTTGATAAGTGAATCGGTGTTTGCCAATTAAATCGATAAGGGTTTTCACCTAGCGTGTGTTTTGGCTGAATCCTTTTCCTTCTACCGGTTTCTCTATTGATTCTAGAATAATTACCAAATTGATAGCCCGTATATACAATGTTTGGATTTCTTTCATCCACTTGAACTTGCATTCCGTCTCCACCCATTATTTCTTCGTATGGGTTTTGACCCGATTGATGCCAGCTCTTATCTATTTTCGCAGTATGCTTTGCCGTCCAAACACCATTATCTTGCATGCCACCATAAACATTATATGGTGTTTGATTGTCTGCATAAATTGCATAAAACTGCCCAACAGAAGGAACATTTAGTTTCGTCCAACTCTCTCCATCATCGTATGATAAATTCAATCCACCATCATTTCCATCTATTAAATGACCTTTTCTATTGGGGTTTATCCATAAAGATTGATGATCAGCATGTACATTTTCTCTACTGATAGATTCAAAGGTTTTACCTCCATCTTTCGATTTTAAAATAGGAACTCCCATAACATAGATTCCGTTTTTATCTTGTGGGTCTACACGGATTTCACCAAAATAATATCCATAAGAAAAATACAAGTCATCTATTTGTCCTTTATGAGTTTTTTTCCAAGATTTTCCTCCATTAGTTGTCATAAAAACCTCAGCGCCTTCAACAGGTGTGTCAAATAGTAACGAGTTCGCATCTTCTAAGTATTTAGCCAAATCAATTGGTTTTACAGAACCTACTCTCACCATTTGTTTTACGTTTTCAGCTCTATATTTTTCTTGAAATCCGTTCGTTTTTAAATAACTATTTATTTTTTGGTCTGTTAATTTCAAGAATTCGTCTACAGACATTTTTTTAAAATCTTCTTTACTTAAAGTTTTAAAAGTTTCTTTTTTAATCACATCAGATGTTCTTCTAAACTGACTGTCGTGAAGAGCATATACTGTGTTTTCGTCATAAACCGTCAATCCAATTCTACCTACTCCATCGCCATTTCTAAACCCATTGTTTTTTGAGATGTTAGTCCAAGAATCTCCTCCATCTGTACTTTTAAAGATTGCTGAGTTTTTCCCATTTCCTCGAAAATTCCAAGCTTTCCTATCTCTTTCCCAAGAAGCCGCATACAATACATTTGGATTTTCAGGAGCAGCAACCACATCTATAATTCCTGTATCATTATTAATAAATAATGTCTTTGTCCAAGATTTCCCACCATCAACTGTTTTAAAAATTCCGCGCTCTTCATTTGAAGAATATAAATGACCGATAACACCAACAACAACTTCATTCGAATTGTTTGGGTTGATGACAACTCTACTAATATGATGCGAATCTGCCAAGCCGATATGTTCCCATGTTTTTCCTTGATCTGTCGATTTCAACATTCCTATTCCGGCATAAGAAGAACGAGAAGAGTTTTTTTCACCCGTTCCAACCCAAATCGTTCCATTTTTCCAATCAATAGCGATATCACCAACATTTTGAGTTGGGCTAGAATCTAGCAGAGGAGTAAAAGTGGTTCCATTATTATTTGTATACCACAAACCTCCAGATGCATAACCTACATAAAATTCTGTTGGATCATTAGGGTTTACATCGATATCTGCCATTCTACCACTCATAATTGTAGGTCCAATATTTGTAAAAGGAATGTTTTTAATAATGGAAGCTTCTGTTAACTTTTGCTTTTCTTGAAGTGCTTTTTTAACAAGCTCTGAATTGGTTGCAGGTTGCTGTGCTGACAAGCAAATTGTGGTAAATAAGAATACGATTCTAAAAATTGATTTCATGATGATTGGTTTGTTTGTAATAGATCTGATTTAAGTAAAACCAAAAATAACGAATAAATTTTTGATGTAGTTTATGACTTGCTGTTCATAACTCTTTTCGAATTTATGAACTTATTTGACTAATTTGTAGCTTATTAACTAATTAAAATTTTTATTATGGGTCTATTATATAGTTTGCTAATCGGAGGAATAGCTGGTTTTTTTTACAGGAAAATTAATGAAGGGTGGTGGTTTTGGAATTTTGATCAATATCATTTTAGGTATCATTGGTGGTTTTGTTAGTAGCTGGTTATTTGGACTCGCCGAAATCTCTGTTGGTAGTGGTATTGTCAGCGATCTTGTAACTGGTGTTTTTGGTGCAGTTGTGATATTATTTGTCGCTGGACTATTGAATAAAAAATAAGAAATTCTTTTTAAGAATTTTAACGAAAGAACTCACAAAATTGGGTTCTTTTTTGGAAAAGAATAAAAAAGGCTTAATAAAGTTAATAAAACATTTATCGGTGTACCTTTGCAGGACTATTCAGAAAAGACAATTCTTTTGTTTTTTCATAAACATTATAGATGTCATTTAAAGATTTAGGATTGTCAGATGCTTTAGTAAAAGCTGTTGCAGAAAAAGGATATACAACCCCTTCTCCCATTCAAGAAAAAGCAATTCCACATATTTTAGCAGGTAAAGATGTACTTGCTTCTGCACAAACAGGAACCGGAAAAACTGCAGGTTTTACCCTACCTGTACTTCAATATTTATCAGAAACCAAACATCCGAAATTTAGACCATTACGTGCTTTGGTATTAACTCCTACAAGAGAATTAGCCGCGCAAGTATATGACAATGTAAGAGAATATAGTTCGTATTTAAACATTCATTCTGCTGTAGTTTTTGGTGGTGTAAAAGCAGCTTCTCAAATTGCAACACTTAGAAGAGGTGTCGATATTTTAGTGGCTACTCCTGGAAGATTGTTGGATTTACACGATCAAAAAGCAGTCTCTTTTAAACGAATTGATGTCTTAATTTTAGATGAAGCTGACAGAATGTTAGACATGGGTTTTGTTAGAGATATCAATAAAATCATCAGTTTTATGCCTGCTAAAAGGCAAAATTTGATGTTTTCTGCTACCTTTTCTAAAGATATTAAACAACTAGCTCAAGGTATTTTAAGAAATCCTGTAATGGTTGAAGCGGAGCCTGAGAATTCAACTGCTGAAATGGTGACTCAAAAAGCCTATCAGGTTGATAAAAATAAAAAAACAGAAGTGGTTACCAATCTTATAAAAAACGGAAATTGGAATCAGGTTTTGATTTTTATGAGAACCAAACATGGCGCCAATAAACTAACTAAAAAGTTACTTCAATCTGGAATTTCAGCTGCTGCAATTCATGGAAATAAGAGTCAAGGAGCAAGAACAAAAGCCTTGTCAAATTTTAAAACCAATGATATTAGAGTATTGGTCGCTACAGATATCGCAGCACGTGGTTTAGACATTCCGTTATTACCACATGTCATCAATTTTGAACTGCCAAATATTCCAGAAGATTATGTTCATAGAATTGGTAGAACAGGAAGAGCTGGGGCAAGTGGAGAAGCGATTTCTTTAGTTTGTAGTGAAGAAACAGAATATCAAAGAGAAATAGAAAAACTGCTGGGCAAGAAATTGTCAACAGAAATTATAGAAGGTTACGAACCCACTGATAATGCGCCTCCAAAAAGAGCCGCTACTCAAACAAAAGGTTCTTTTAATAAGAATACTTCTGGCGGAAACAAATCAAAAAGGAAACCTCATTTTAAAGGAAACAAACCTTCATCTCCATCTGGACGAGGTAGAACAGGCGCTCCTAAAAAGAAGCGATATTAGCATACGTTTAAAGGCTTGTATATCGATTGTCTTAAGTTTTTATCTCAACATTTGTAACTAATTCTCAAGTTTCAAGTTGGTGTTTATTATTCATATCTTTGTTTTTTACTCAAAAAACACTCCATGAAATATCACCAAATAGATTCTCAGCTTTATATAAAGAACAGGAAAAACTTTATGGCTCAAATGAAGCCTAATAGTTTAGCTGTTTTTAACTCTAACGACATTTATCCTATTAGCGCAGACAGCACCATGCCCTTCGAACAACATAGAGATATTTTATACTTAAGTGGAGTAGATCAAGAAGAAAGTGTTTTGGTTTTATTTCCAGATGCTCCAAAAGAAAAACATCGCGAAATCTTATTCTTAAAAGAAACGAACGAACATATTGCAGTTTGGGAAGGTGAAAAACTAACCAAAGAAGCTGCCTTTAAAACTTCAGGAATTAAGACGGTTTATTGGTTGCAAGATTTAGAAAAAATCATGTTTGAGCTTTCTACTCAATGTGATACTTTTTACATCAACACTAACGAACATTACAGAGCAAATGTAGAAACTGAAACTAGAGAAGATCGTTTTACAAAATGGTTGCTTGGAAAATATCCTGCGCATTCAGTTGCAAAAAGTAATCCTATTTTACAAGGCTTACGCTCTGTGAAAGATCAGATTGAATTGGATTTGATGCAACATGCTTGTAATATTACTGAAAAAGGGTTTCGTAGGATTTTAAACTTTATAAAACCAGATGTTTGGGAATATGAAATTGAAGCCGAATTATTACATGAGTTTGTGAGAAATAGATCGAAAGGTTTTGCATATACACCAATTATTGCTTCTGGAAATAACGCTAATGTGTTACATTATATAGAGAACAATCAGCAATGTAAAGCAGGGGATTTAATCTTGTTTGATATCGCCGCAGAGTATGCAAATTATAAAAGTGATTTATCTAGAACCGTTCCTGTTTCTGGGCGATTTTCAGATCGCCAAAAAGAAGTCTATAATGCTGTAAACAGGGTAAAAAATGAGGCAACAAAATTATTAGTTCCCGGTGCTTTATGGGAAGAATATCATGTAAAAGTTGGAAAATTAATGACTTCTGAATTGCTGGGTTTAGGCTTGCTAGACAAGGCTGATGTTCAAAATGAAGATAAAAATTGGCCTGCATATAAAAAATATTTTATGCACGGAACTTCTCATCATATTGGATTAGACACGCACGATTATGGATTGCTTCATGAGCCGATTCAGGCGAATATGGTTTTTACAGTAGAGCCTGGAATTTACATTCCAGAGGAAGGTTTTGGAATTCGTTTAGAAGATGATGTTGTCGTACAAAAATCTGGAGAGCCTTTTAATCTAATGGGCAATATTCCTATAGAAGCGGATGAAATTGAAGATATTATGAATTCTTAATAAACAAATATTATCTCTTAAAAATTTATACCTTGTAAAACGTAAAAGTTAGCAAGGTTTTTTGTTAACCTAAACTTCAATATATGGAAAACAATGACCGTAGAAAATTTATAAAATCATTTGCAGCCGGTGTAGCTGGATTGGCTGTTTTACCAGCTTTTGGTTCTACTTTAAAAACTCCGCTAAAGAAACTCAATGAAACATATACAAATGCTACAGATGATACTTCTGAAACTTTTTGGAAAACAATAAAAGACCAACATCATTTTGCTCCAAACGTTCGTTATTTTAACAATGCTTCATTAGGCTCGTCTTCTATACCGATAAGAAAAGCAACTAGAAACTTTAGAGATACTTTAGATGATTTTCCTTCCAAATATATGTGGGGTGGATGGGCTAAAGAAAAAGAAGATACCCGTAAAAGTGTTGCCAAATTTTTCTCTGTAGATAAAGAAGAAATCGCATTAATTCACAACACAACAGAAGGTATGAATTTGATTGCTAGGAGTTTTGACTTACAGCCTGAAGATGAAGTTATCATTGCAGATCATGATCATTCAAGTGCAAGAATTCCTTGGGAAGTATGGCAAGAAACAAAAGGAATTAAATTAATTCGTCCGAAATTACCCATCACTCCAAAAACAAAAGAAGAAGTTATCGAGCTATATCGAAATGCAATTACTTCAAAAACTAAGATCATTTCTATGTGTCATATTATTAACACTACAGGAATGATTCTGCCTATTAAAGAAGTATCAGAAATTGCTCATAAAAAAGGAGTTTTAGTAGCTGTAGACGGGGCACAAGCTGCCGGAATGTTTAAAATTGATCTTCATGACTTAGGTTGTGATTTTTACGCAGCTAGCTCTCATAAATGGTTGTTTTCTCCCAAAGGGGTTGGCGTGTTTTATGCGAAAAAAGCTAGTCAAGATTACTTAAAACCATTGATAGTGGCTAGAGGGTATAAAGATAAAAGTATTCGAAGATTAGAGAATTACAATACAAGAAATTTACCAGAAGTACTAGGTCTAGGCGCAAGCATTGAGTATTTAGATTCTATTGGATTAGAAAAGATTCACAATAGAACTTTTGAGCTCAAATCATACTTCCGGTCTAAGTTAGAAAATAATCCAAAATTCAATCTTAAAACTCCTGCTTCTGATGATCTTTCGGGAGCGATTCAAGTCGTTGAAATACTTGGGAAAAATGTAAAAACCGTCAAAAAACAATTGTTTGAAAACTACGGAATCGATTGTAGACCCATGAGTAGTTTTGGTTTAAATGCTTTACGTTTTTCTTTTGCGATTTATATCACTAAAAAAGATATTGATGGTTTAGTAGAAGCTTTGAAGAGTATATAATTTAAGCTATTAGAAATATTAAGCCGTAATTCCTTTTAAGAAACCAATTGTTTTGGTGTTAAAATTTTCAGGTTGCTCTACGTTTACAACATGTCCACAGTTTTCAACAACATATAAAGAAGATTGTACATGCTCTTTTACAACTCTTTTAATAGAAGGCAAGAACAAATGATCTTGTGCTCCCATCACATATAAAGTAGGAATTTGAATGTCTTTAGCTCTAAAGAAACGTAGCAAGGGATTGATTTCAGCCGTTAATTTAAACCATCTGATGAACTCTTTTTGGTACAATTTCTTTGCCTCGTTTGCAAAAAGAATTCTAGATTCTTTATGGTTTTTCTTCGGCATAATGATAAAAGCAAACAGCTTATATAATAACATATAAGGCACTACCGATTTGAAAACATTTCCTACGCGCATCAGAACCTGAGAGCGTACATTTAGTTTTAAAATAGCACCACCCATGACCATACTTTCAACTAAATCTGGTCTTTTTTCTGCCAAGTTTCTGATCAAAATTGTTCCTAAAGAAATACCGATAAAATGGGATTTTTTAATCTCTAAATGCTCTAAAACCTCAATAATATCTTTGGTAATTGCATCAAAGGTGTACTCATCATTAAATGAGTCTTTGATTGTTGGCTTACTGTTTCCGTGGCCTCTAAGATCTAAAACAAGTACATTAAACTCTTTTTTAAACGCTCGTATTTGACGAAACCAAATAGAACTACTTCCGCCAGCTCCATGGACAAAACTTACCCACTTTGTGGTGTTTTCGTTTAAATATGTATAATGATTCAGCATAATATAAGCGGCAAAGATACTCTTAATTTCTAGGATGCTGAAGATTCTGTAAAAGCTGGATTTATTTTGCGCTGAAACAAATTCAATAGCACAAAAATAATCACTGCAGGAATTACCCATCCTAAACTTTGAGAAGATAGTGGAATCCATTCTGATATGGGTTTCAAAAAGTCTCCTATGCCTAAAGTGTTTAAAAAATCAGGAATACTAAATAGAAAGGTTGCAATTACAACTCCTTTGAATACTAAAGGTGAAGCCCATTTATTTGAAACCACGTTTAAAAGAATTAAGATAATGGTAATTGGGTAAATAAACATCAATGCAGGAACGGCGACTTTAATGATAAAACTAACTTCAAAATGACCAATTAAAACCCCTAAAACACAACTTATAAAAGCGGTAATGATGTATGCTTTTTGAGAATCTTTAAAAATCCCTTTGGCATAATCTGCAGTTCCAGTTACAATTCCGACTCCGGTAGTAAAACAAGCCAAGGCTACCAAAACACTTAAAAAAGAGGTTCCAATGGTTCCTAAGGTTTGCGTGCTTAAACCGGTTAGAATTTCAGTTCTTGAAGCATCTTCTGGAAACGTAGAACTTAACAAAGCTCCGCTAAAAATTAATCCTCCATAAATTAACAATAATCCTATTCCGGCAATAAACCCCGATTTGGTAATCAATTCTTTCTTAGCCTGATAAGATTTATGTCCTCTCATATGCAAAGAGATCACAATTACAGCTCCAACCACCACACCTCCAATAGCATCAAAAGTTTGATAACCTTCCAAAATTCCACTCACAAAAGGAACTTCATAGGTGTTTAAATTCATTACTTGTTGAGAGGATGATAATGCCAACGCTATAATTGCCAATAAAATGATGACAATAATTGGCGTTAAAAACTTTCCAATTAGGCTTATAATCTTAGAGCGATTGATGACAAAAATGAAAATCAATATAAAATAAATGGTGCTAGTTAATAACGAACTTGATCCAAAAAAAGGATCAATTGCCATTTCATGAGTTACAGAAGCTGTTCTTGGTGCCGGAATTGTAACCGCAATTAGATAAATTAACACACAATACAAAGAACTAAACCAAGGCGATACTTTTTTTCCCAAATCGTATAAGGTTCCTTGAACTTTTGCATGCGCTAAAATTCCTAAAATTGGAATAAAAACTGCGGTAATAATAAATCCTAAAACCACCATCAACCATTGATTTCCGGAATTGACTCCTAAAAAAGGTGGAAGAATTAGATTTCCTGCTCCAAAAAAGAGTGCAAAGAGCGCAAATCCGCTCATCCAAATTTCTTTCGTTTTATTCATTTATATGCATTTTTTAATCAAAAAGAGCGAAAAATTGACAATTATGTACAAAATTCCAATCAAAATGATAATAAATTTAATTGTTGCAAAATAGAAAGCGATGGAAACCCAATGTTGTTCCATGTTTCCTAATACCAGATTAATTAATCCAATATTTTCTATATAATCAAAGATTCCTGCTAAAAAAACTAGCCATATTAATCCATTTCCAATACTTAGAAAAGAGCTTTTAGACCATAATTTTTCATTCAGCTTATGAATTAAAAGTCCAATCAATGATGTGTAAGCAATCGGAAATAAGAAATCAAATCCCAATCCTAAAGACACGGCTATTTTTCCTTGTTCTCCCCATGAATTTAAATACGACCCTGCAGTTTCTAAATCTTTTGACAATTCAAAAGAGACAATTCCTCCCGTACAGGTGTCATTTATTAAAAACTGATCCAAGTATTTTAACACAGCAATGCATATTACCGTAACAAACAAGAGTGTTCTTGTGAGTTTTTTTTCTTGATTTTTAGTAAGTTTAGAAAACGGTGATGAAAACATGAATTAAAGTCTCTGACAAATACGAAAGATACATATTTTTGCAAGATGGAAAAGTCGCTTTCTTTTAAAAATACAAAAGTCTCCTATACCGATTTTGGAAAGGGTTCTGTGGTCGTATTGTTGCATGGTTTTTTAGAAAATTCTACCATGTGGAATGCTATAATTCCAGAAATCTCGAAAACCAACAGAGTACTTGCCATTGATTTATTAGGACATGGAAAAACGGAATGTTTAGGATATGTTCATTCTATGGAGGCCATGGCAGATACTGTTTTTGAAGTACTAAAATCGTTACGGATTAAAAAAATTACACTTATTGGTCATTCTATGGGTGGTTATGTTGGGCTAGCTTTTGCTGAAAAACATGCTAAAATGATTAAAGGATTATGTTTAATGAATTCTACTTCTTTAGCCGATGATGAAGAACGAAAAGAATTAAGAGCCAGAGCGAATAAAATGGTGCAGCATAATTTTAAGAACATGGTACAGATGTCTTTCACTAATTTGTTTAGTGAAAAAAGCAGAACTAAGTTCAAACCTGAAATGGAGTTAGCTTTAGCTGAAGCTTTAAAAACACCTGTACAAGGCTATATCGCCTGCCAAGAAGGCATGAGAATTCGGACTAATAGAACTCGTGTGCTGAGTGAAAATTCATTTAAAAAGTTGATTATTATTGGAAAGAAAGATCCGGTATTGACTTTTGAAGAAGCTTTAGAAGAAGTTAAAAAAACAACTGCAGAAGCAATCGTCTTTGAGGACGGGCACATGAGTCATATTGAGAATAAAAAAGAACTTAGTGTAGCTTTAAAGGGTTTTGTGGAGAGCTAATGTTAATTCCTCTCGAACCCAATATCTCTCCTAAATTTACTGATATAACCATTAGAGGAATTTAGGTTTACGATAGTCATCAATTCTTCGTAATAAGAAGCGATTCTTTCGATATCGGCAGTTTTTAAATCTGGATAAATAGTAGAAAATCGTTGTAAGCCTTCCTTAATTTTTTCTTGATAATCTTTGGCTGTTGAAGTGGTTTTACTAGCTATTTCTATAAAATCATCTGCAGAAAGATTAATCAAACTTGTCAATTCTGGTCTATAAACCTCATCAGAAATACCTGGATAGTCAATCATGAAGTCTTCATCAAACTTAGGTTGTTCATTAAACCTTTCTAAATCTTGAATTGCATTCTTAGGTGTTTTGATTTTCTTCTGAGCGGTAACTGCAACAAAAGAGATAGAAAACAAGATGATTAATAGGTTTTTCATTTAATCTCCTTTTAAAGCATTCCAACCTTGAGCTTTTAATTCTAATTCTTGATTCGCTCTTGTGACTAAGTTTAACCCTGCGGCTTTTTCAGTAATATGACCAATAATAGAAAGATGTGGATTTCCTTTTACCTTTTCAAAATCTGCAATAGGAACAGTAAAAAGCAACTCATAATCTTCTCCTCCACTTAAAGCCACCATTGTACTATCAAGTTCAAATTCTTCACAAGCAGAAATTACTTGAGGGTCTAGTGGAATTTTATCTTCATAGATTTTACAGCCGACATTACTTTGAGAACAGATATGCATAATTTCTGAAGATAATCCATCTGAAATGTCAATCATTGACGTTGGTTTAACATCCATTTCTTTTAATAAAGAACGAATGTCTTTTCTTGCTTCTGGCTTTAATTGACGCTCAATTAAATAAGTATAATTATCTAAATCTGGCTGGTTATTTGGGTTTACCTTAAAAACTTGTTTTTCTCTTTCTAACACTTGCAATCCTAAATACGCAGCTCCTAGATCTCCAGAAACAACAATTAAATCGGTTTCTTTAGCTCCATTTCTATAAACAATATCTTCTTTGTTTACTTTTCCAATTGCTGTTACAGAAATTAAAATTCCTTTGGTAGAAGAAGTCGTATCTCCTCCTATTAAATCAATAGTATAGGTTTCACAAGCTAGTTGAATTCCTGCATACAATTCTTCAATAGCTTCTAATGGAAATCTATTAGAAACTGCTAAAGAGACTGTAATTTGTTCTGCTTCTCCGTTCATTGCAAAAACATCAGAAAGGTTGACCATTACAGCTTTATACCCTAAATGTTTTAGTGGCATATAACTTAAATCGAAGTGAACACCTTCAATCAATAAATCTGTCGTAATTAATGTTTGTTGATCTGAGCTATCTATTACTGCCGCATCATCTCCAACTCCTCTTATAGTTGATTTATGAGTTATTTTAAAATGTTTGGTAATGTGGTTGATTAAACCAAACTCTCCTAGTTCAGCTAACGACGTTCTTGATTGATTTTTATCTTCTAACATACTGCAAAGATATACAGATCTTAAAAATAAACCCTAAAAGTTGCTTCGTATTCTCTTTTAACATTTTTATTCTTTGAATCTGTTACCTTTGTTTATATAGAAGCCCCTGTTATATGAAACAAAAAGCACTTTTTTTTATCATTCTCTTTATTGGATTAAATGTCAATGGTCAAACTCCATGCATAAATGGTTTTGCTGGTGAATACCCTTGTAATGACTATGATTTGTTGTCTCATACACCTGTAAATATTTTAGCAAATACAATAGGAAACCCAGAAGGAAGTGATCTTTGGGGGTGGACAGATCCAACTACCGGAAAAGAATATGCTATTGCTGCAATGACTAATAGCACTGCGTTTATAGATGTTTCTGATCCTTTAAATCCAATATATCTTGGAAGAATTGACACTCAAAATGGTAGTACAAGTTTTTGGAGAGATGTGAAAATTTATAACAATTATGCGTTCATTGTAGCTGATAACATTGGTGCGCACGGAATGCAAGTTTTTGATTTAACAAGATTAAGAAACATAACGACTCCAGAAACTATCTCTCCAAATGTTGTGTATAATGATGTTACAAGTTGTCATAATATTGTGATTAACGAAGACAGCGGAATCGCTTATTTAGTTGACTGTAAAAATACTGGAAGAGGGATTCATTTTGTAGATATTTCCAACCCATTAAATCCTGTCAATCTAGGAAATTATAATAACGAAGGAGTTACTCACGATGCCCAGGTAGTTACCTATAATGGTCCAGACACTGAGCATGTTGGTAAGGAGATTTTAATTGGAAGCAATGAATCTAAAGTGGTTATTCTTGATGTAACTGACAAAAATAATGTGGTGAAAATTAACGATATTTTCTATTCTCAAATTGGATATACGCATCAAGGGTGGTTTACTGAAGATCAAAGATATTTTTTGCTTGGAGATGAAACAGACGAACAAAACTTTGGGTTAAATACTAGAACCCTTGTTTTTGATTTACAAGACCTTGAGAGTCCTGAATTAGAATATACATACGAAGGTCCTTCAAATGCAATAGATCATAATGGATATGTAAAAGGCAATACATTCTTTATGGCAAATTATAGAGCGGGTTTAAGAGTTTTAGATATTAGTAATCTAGGAAATATTGGAGAACAATTAACTGAAATTGGATATTTCGATACCTATCCTGATAATGACGGTACTGCTTTTAATGGTGCTTGGAGTGTTTATCCATATTTTGCGAGTGGAAATATCATTATAAACGATATCGAAAGAGGTCTTTTTATTGTGAGAAAATCAGGCACATTAAGCATCAATAACGAATTGTTTAAAGATCATTTTTCCATCTTTCCAAACCCTACAAATACAAACCCTACAATTAAAGCTTCAGAAAATCAAAACATTAAATCTATCGAAGTTTTTACTATTTTAGGAAGAAGAATTTTATCTAAGCAAAATATTAATCAAGTAGAATTCGTTTTACCCATAACAAATCAATCTGAAGGAATCTATATTGTAAAAATCAATGGACTAGTTTCAAAAAAACTAGTATTGTATTAAACTCATATAAACATGAAAAAATTTATTCTATTATTCAGTATTTTTTTAGTTTTCTCTTGTGAAAAAGAAGAAACTCTAGAAACCACACCCCCTGTAATAACATCAGGAAGTGCTGGAATAAATTTAGAAGAAAATAGTGGTGCTGGTCAAACAGTATATACTATTACAGCAACAGATAATATCGCAGTAACCGGATATGAACTAAGTGGAGAAGATACCGATTTATTAAGCATAACTGATAACGTTATAAGCTTAGATGCTGATCCAGACTTTGAAACTAAGTCTAGTTATAGTTTTAGTGTTACTGCAAATGATGCCGAAGGGAATGTGAGTGACGTAAAAACAGTCACATTTTTAATTATTGATGTTGATGAAACAAATCGTTTTATTTTAGAGCCTTGTGTGAATGGATTTGCTGGAGCATTTCCATGTAACAACTACGATTTAATTGCACATATAGATTTAAACGAACTTGGCGGTCCGGGAACTTCTGGAAATGATTGTTGGGGTTGGACAGATCCTTCGACAGGAAAAGAATATGCTTTAATGTGCACAAATAAAGGAACTTCTTTTATTGATATTTCTGATTTAGAAACCCCAAAAATTGTTGGTTTTTTACCAACTCATACCGTCAATAGTTCTTGGCGAGATGTAAAAACCTATGGTAATTACGCCTTTATTGTAAGTGAAGCTTCTGGTCATGGAATGCAAATTGTCGATTTAACTAAGTTGGCAAACATTCCTTTAAATTCACCTACCGTTACGTTAACAGAAGATGCTCATTATGCTGGTTTTGGAAATGCTCACAACATCGTTATTAATGAAAGTAATGGATATGCTTATGCAGTTGGAACCAATACGTTTAGTGGTGGACCTCATTTTGTAGACATTTCAAATCCTTTAATGCCAACTGCTGCTGGCGGATATGCAAATGATGCATATTCACATGATGCACAAGTGATTACTTATAATGGTCCCGATACAGATTATACAGGAAAAGAGATTCTAATTGGAAGTAATGAAAATGAAGTTGTTATTGTAGATGTGACTAACAAAATGAGTCCAGCTCAAATAGCAACAATTGACTATACAAATATTGGTTATACGCATCAAGGATGGTTTACAGAAGATTTAAGATATTTCATCTTAGGCGATGAGTTAGATGAACGCAATTTTGGAGGTAATACAAGAAATATTGTCTTTGATTTTACCGATTTGGATAATCCTCAATTTCATATGAATTATTTTGGACCAACAACAGCCATTGACCATAATGGCTATGTAAATGGTGACACTTTTTATCTGGCAAATTATTCAGCTGGAGTTCGAGTTATTGATGTTTCAAATATCGGAGGACAGGCGATGTCAGAGATTGGCTATTTTGATACCTATCCTACAAATAACGCTGCTTCTTTTAATGGCGTTTGGAATGTATATCCATATTTTGCTAGTGAAAACATCATTGTAAGCGACATTAATAGTGGTTTTTATATTATTAGAAAAAGTCAATAAATCAATGAAAAAAATTGGCTTCTTTTCAATTCTCTTAACTTTCTTTGCCTGTGAAAAAGCAAACCTTGAATTTAATCCCGTCTCAAACTTATCAAACGGTACTTTAGGTCTTATACAAACTTTTGGTGGTTCTAAAAATGATGTGGCTCAATCAGTTATTGCTACATTAGATGGAGGTTTTGCGGTCATTGGCTATACGCAAAGCATGGATGGAGATGTTTCTGACAAGCTAGACGAAAGTTTTGATTTTTGGGTTTTAAAATTTAATTCTGAAGCTAACCTAGAATGGAATAAAACTTATGGTGGCTCTGGAGATGATCGTGGTTATGATATCATTCAAACTTCAGATAATGGTTTTGCAATCTTGGGATATACTGATAGTTCTGATGGAGATATTACCATAAATAATGGGTTTAGAGATTTTTGGCTAGCAAAATTAGACGCTTCTGGAAACCTAACTTGGCAAAAATCTTTTGGCTTTCCAGGTGCAGATGAAGGAACAGCAATAATTGAAACTTCTGATAATGATTTTTTAATCTCGGGCGTTTTAGATGTCACTTCTTCTGGCGGACAAGGAAATTTAGGCAGATTTGTAACGGAACATGCTGGGGGAGATTACTGGGCTATTAAAGTTTCATCAAGTGGTGATTTAATTTGGTCTAGATTCTATGGAGGCTCTTTTACAGACAGTCCTACCGGAATAATAGAAAATAACAATAATGAATTTATTTTTGTCGGAGGATCCGATAGTAATGATGTTGATATCACAAACAATAAAGGCTCTTACGATTTTTGGGTTGTAAAATCTGAAGCTGGGGGAAATATGATTTGGGAAAAATCTTTTGGTGGTTCCGAAATTGATGAAGCAAGGGGGATTGTTTCTACAGATGATGGTAGCCATATTATTGTTGGTGATACGAGAAGTAACGAACAGGATGTTTCTTTAAATAATGGTGCTGCAGATTTATGGATGATTAAAATTTCTGATGACGGAGATTTAATTTGGAATTGCTCTATTGGTGGTTCTAATTTTGATGTCTCCCGATCCATTAATAAAACTTCAGATAATGGATTTATTATTGCTGGTAGTTCTAGAAGTTCAGATGGAGATGTTGCAAGAAATCAAGGACAGAACGATGCTTGGATTGTAAAAATAGATACTAACGGTCAGTTGCTTTGGGAAACAACAGTTGGTGGTTCAAATATTGACTTTGCCTATGACGCTGTTCAGCTAGCCAACGGGACAATTATTGCCGTTGGTGAAACCAGCAGCTCTGATGGAGACATCACAGAAAACAAAGGATTTACAGACCTATTAATAATAAAATTGAATTAAAATGAAAATAAGGATTTTAGCAGTCTTATGTGTTGCTTTCTTCGTAAACAGTTGTAGTGAAGATAATGATATAAATGCTGTGCCTATTGGTATCACATTAAATTTTAGTCATTCTTGGGGAGAAAATGAAGTAACAAATGCAGATTTTAATACCCTAAAGTTTACCAATGATAACGGTGACCAAATAAGTATTGAACATCTTCGTTATCTCATTTCAGAAATTGTTTTAACTCATGAAAGTGGCGTAATTACAACCTTAGACGATTATAATTTAGTAGATGTGACTAATAACGAAGGTTTAACATTTACAACCTCTGCAGCAATTATACCAGGAGATTATACGAGTGTTTCCTTTCGATTTGGATTTAGTGATGAAAACAATATTGATGGTGTATATACTGATTTAAATACCGCTAGTTTTAATGTTCCTACGATACTTGGTGGAGGTTATCATCATATGCAGTTTGATGGAAAATATATTGATGATTCTGATGCCGAAGCTCCTTTTAATTATCATGTAATTAATGCTTTTGACTTAACAAATATAAATGATCCTGTAAATACCTCATTTCAATTAAACATTGGTGCGGTAGCTGTTGGCGGAAACACTAACATAAATCTGAATATGGATATTTCAGAATGGTTTAAAACTCCAAATACCTGGAATTTAAATGAGTATGATGTTAATTTAATGAGTAATTACGAAGCTCAATTATTAATGAATCAAAATGGAGCTTCCGTATTTAGCGTTATAAGTATTACTCAATAAAATGAAACAAAAGCTTCTTCTTTTTTGCTGTATAGGATTTATGATCATGTCTTGTTCAAATTCTGAAACTGAAGACGAATATATTCCTATTCCTTATTCCTTAGAGGTTCCGCAAATCTTTCAAGAAAAATTAATAGAACCTTTAATTCCAACAAACAATCCTTTAACTGAAGAAGGTGTTGCGTTAGGTAAAAAATTATTTTTTGACACCAAACTTTCTGGAAATAACACACAATCTTGTGCTTCTTGTCATAATCCAAGAAATGCCTTTACTGATGAAACTCGTTTTAGCGATGGAGTAGACGGTAATTTTGGAACCCGTAATTCCATGCCTATATTCAATTTAGCTTGGAATTTTAGCGACCGTTTTGCGTGGGACGGAAAAGAATTAGGATTAGAAAGACAGGCATTAGAACCCGTAAAAAATCCGATTGAAATGCATAGTAATTGGGATGAGGTTGCTTCAAAATTGCAACAAGACACTCAATACCCAACCCTGTTTTTAGAAGCCTTTGGAACATCAACAATAGATTCAACACTCATAACAAAAGCAATTGCTCAATTTGAAAGAATACTCATTTCTGGAAATTCCAAATTTGATCAGCATCTAGCTGGAAACGCAACTTTAACACTTCAAGAATTAAACGGTTTCAATGTGTTTATGGATGAAACTAAAGGCGATTGTTTTCATTGTCATGGTAGCGACAACAATCCATTATGGACAGATAATGATTTCCATAATAATGGACTAGATGCAACATTCACAGATCTTGGGTTAGGAGCGGTAACCGGCGACCCTAATGATAACGGGAAGTTTAGATCACCCTCTTTAAGAAATCTAGCATTTACAGCTCCTTACATGCATGACGGACGTTTTGCTACTTTAGAAGAAGTGATTGATTTCTATAGCGAAGGATTGCAAATCTCATCCACAATAGACCCGCTAATGAAAAAAGTAAATCAAGGTGGCGTGCAATTAACACCTCAAGACAAAGCAGATTTAAAAGCTTTTTTACTTTCATTAACCGACAATGAATTTGTAAGCAATCCTAATTTTCAGAATTAATCAATTAAATTAATTGTTCAATCAATCAATATAATGTTGGCTTTGCTGGTCATTTTAGACATATATCGTATCTTTGCACACACAATTTAGATTTAATCTATATAAGTTATGATAAAAGTTTCAGACACAGCTAAAAAGAAAGTCATAGAACTAATGATTGATGACGGCTTTGATGCAGCAACTGATTTTGTTAGAGTTGGTGTAAAAAGTGGTGGATGCTCAGGGCTTTCTTACGACTTAGACTTTGACAATAAACAATTAGAAAACGATAAGGTTTTTGAAGATAATGATGTGAAAATTATTGTAGACAAAAAAAGTTTCTTGTATTTGGTGGGCACTACATTAGAATTTTCAGGAGGTTTAAACGGTAAAGGTTTTGTATTTAACAATCCTAATGCCAATAGAACTTGTGGATGTGGTGAATCATTTTCATTATAAATAAAATATTATGAGTAAATATACTGAGGACGATTTAAGAGAAGAGTTAAAAACCAAAGAGTATGAATATGGTTTTTATACAGAAATGAATAGTGAAACCTTTGCAAAGGGGTTAAATGAAGATGTTGTTAGAGCTATTTCAAAAAAGAAAAACGAACCGGAGTGGATGACCAAATGGCGTTTAGAAGCATTTAGAGTTTGGTCTAATATGGAAGAGCCTGAATGGGCAAACGTTACTTATAAAAAACCAGAATTTCAAGAAATTGCATACTATTCTGCACCAAAACAAAAACCAAAATTAAATAGCTTAGACGAAGTTGATCCTGATTTATTGGCCACTTTTGAAAAGTTAGGAATCTCTTTAGAGGAACAAAAAAGATTGGCAAATGTTGCTGTAGATATCGTTATTGATTCTGTTTCAGTTGCCACTACTTTTAAAAAGACTTTGGGTGAAAAAGGAATTATTTTTATGCCTATTTCTGAGGCAATCCAAGAACACCCTGAGTTAGTTAGAAAATATTTAGGGACCGTTGTTCCAACTTCAGATAATTTTTATGCAGCCTTAAATTCTGCTGTGTTTTCTGATGGCTCTTTCTGTTATATTCCAAAAGGAGTTCGTTGCCCGATGGAATTATCAACCTACTTTAGAATTAACGAAGGTGGTACAGGACAATTCGAAAGAACACTTGTTGTTGCTGACAAAGGAAGCTTTGTAAGTTATCTTGAAGGTTGTACTGCTCCAAGTAGAGACGAAAATCAATTGCACGCAGCTGTCGTTGAATTAATTGCCTTAGACGATGCTGAAATTAAATATTCTACCGTACAAAACTGGTATCCAGGAAATAGTGAAGGTAAAGGTGGAGTTTACAATTTTGTAACCAAAAGAGGTTTGTGTGAAACCAATGCAAAAATCTCTTGGACACAAGTTGAAACTGGATCTGCAATTACTTGGAAGTATCCTAGTTGTATCTTAAAAGGAAACAATTCTGTAGGAGAGTTTTACTCGATTGCTGTCACTAATAATTTTCAACAAGCAGACACAGGAACTAAAATGATTCACTTAGGTAAAAACACCAAGTCGACCATTATTTCTAAAGGTATTTCTGCTGGAAATTCACAAAACAGTTACCGTGGGTTAGTGCAAATTAATTCAAGAGCAGAAAATGCAAGAAACTTCTCACAATGTGATAGTTTATTAATGGGGAATGCATGTGGCGCTCACACGTTTCCATACATCGAAGTAAAAAATAAAACTGCCCAAATAGAACACGAAGCAACCACAAGTAAGATTGGAGAAGAACAATTGTTCTATTGTAATCAACGTGGAATCGATACCGAAAAAGCCATCGCTTTAATTGTAAACGGTTTCAGTAAAGAAGTATTAAACAAGCTTCCAATGGAATTTGCTGTAGAAGCACAAAAACTATTAGAAATTAGCTTAGAAGGAAGTGTAGGATAAATCAAATAATCATGAAAAAAACAATCTTCTTACTTATTGCCATAGCTACTCTTGTTAGCTGTAAAGAAGCCGTTAAAAAAGAACCAAGAAAGCCTGTTGTAAAATTATATGCTTTAGAAGGCGGTTCTATTTTTGTAAAAAAATTAGAAGTTTTTTCTCAAGACACAACTTACACAGGTCAAACTAAACAATTTACAGATGCATATTATGTGATCTCACATCCAAAAGGAAATTTAATGTGGGATGCTGGATTACCAGAACAGTTAGTTGTACCTGAACCTTATGATGAACCTAGTGGAGTTTTTGCTATTCAGAGACCTGATTCTTTAGTAAATCAATTAGCTAGTATTGGTTTCAAAATAGATGACTTCAAGTATTTTGCCATGTCTCATTCACATTTTGATCATACTGGTCATGCAAATTATATGAAAGGTGCGACTTGGTTGGTTCAAGAAAACGAATACAACTCAGTTGCTGGTGATTCAACAAAAATAGATCCTGCGATTAAAGACTTATCAAATCTTCAAAAATTAAACGGTGATTATGATGTCTTTGGCGACGGAACTGTTGTGATTAAATCGATGCCAGGACATACCGTTGGTCATCAAGTATTGTATGTTGATTTAGGTCTAGAACAACCTGTTTTATTAACCGGTGATTTATATCATTTTCAAGAAAATAGAGATTCAAAAGGAGTACCTTCTTTCAATTATGATGTAAAGCAAACATTAGAAAGCATGGAAAAATTTGAGGCTTTCGCAAAAGAAAAAAATGCAAACGTATTTATTCAGCATTCGCCTGCTGATTTAGAGCGTATCAAAAAATTAGTAAATCAAAAATAAGAACAACATCATGTTAAAGATTGAAAACTTACATGCTTCAATAGAAGATAAAGTAATTTTAAAAGGTTTAAACTTACAAGTAAAACCAGGAGAAGTTCACGCAATCATGGGACCAAACGGGGCTGGAAAAAGCACGTTGGCGAACATTGTTGCTGGGAAAGAAGAGTATGAGGTTACCAAGGGTTCTATTGAGCTAAACGGTGAAGATATTAGTGAATTAGCTCCTGAAGAAAGGGCTCATAACGGTGTGTTTTTATCTTTTCAATATCCTGTAGAAATTCCTGGAGTTTCTGTAACAAATTTCATTAAAACAGCAATTAACGAAACTCGTAAAGCAAAAGGTTTAGAAGACATGCCTGCAAAAGACATGTTAAAAATGATACGTGAAAAATCTGAACTATTAGAAATAGATCGTAAGTTCTTATCTCGTTCTTTAAACGAAGGTTTTTCTGGAGGAGAAAAGAAACGTAATGAGATTTTTCAAATGGCAATGTTAGAACCTAAGTTAGCGATACTAGATGAAACAGATTCTGGGCTAGATATTGATGCCTTGCGTATTGTTGCGAATGGAGTAAATAAATTGAAATCAAAAGACAACGCTGTTATTGTAATTACACACTACCAACGTTTGTTAGAATATATTGTTCCAGATTTTGTACATGTTTTATACGATGGAAAAATTGTAAAAACAGGAGACGCTTCTTTAGCTTTAGAGCTAGAGGCAAAAGGGTACGACTGGATTAAAGAAGAAATGGTTTCATAAATCATTAAAAATGGATTTAAAAGAAAAAATAGTATCCTCATATGTCGCTTTTGAAGACGGCGTAGATGTCAATACTGATATTCACGAGATTAGAACAGAAGCTTTTCAAAACTTTGAAAAATTAGGTTTTCCTACGAAAAAGTTAGAAGCGTGGAAATACACCTCTCTAAACTCAATTTTGAAAGAAGATTATAGCATCTTTCCTGACAAGGAAAAAACCATCAACTTAGCTGATGTTAAGAAGTACTTTATTCATGATATTGATACGTACAAAGTCGTTTTTATTGATGGAAAGTATAGTTCTTTTTTATCGGAAACTACTCATGATGCTATTGATGTTTGTTTAATGTCTTCTGCTTTAAATAAAGCAAAGTACAAGCCTGTTATTGAAAATTATTTCAATAAAGTGGCAAAACAAGACAACTTAACTTCTCTAAACACCGCATTTGCAAAAGAAGGTGCCTACATCAACATTCCTAAGAATACAGAAGTAGAAAAACCTATACAAATCATCAACTTTACTACGGGTTCTGTAGAGGCTACCATGACGCAACCAAGAAACTTAATTGTTGTAGGTCAGAATGCGCATGTTCAGATTATTGAACGCCATCAAAGCTTAACTAGTAATGCTGTATTAACAAATGTTGTTACGGAGGTTTTTGCCGATAGGGATGCTACTGTTGATATTTATAAAATACAGAATGATCATATTGCTGCATCTTTAGTAGACAATACCTATATAGAGCAACAATCTAAAAGTGTTGTTTCTGTTCATACTTTTTCTTTTGGTGGAAATATTACTAGAAACAATCTAAACTTCTATCAAAAAGGAGAGTATATCGATTCTATCTTAAAAGGAATCACCATTATAGAAGGAAAACAACATGTAGATCATCATACATTAGTACATCATATAGAGCCAAATTGTGAAAGCCATCAAGATTATAAAGGTATTTTTGATGAACGTTCTACAGGAGTTTTTAATGGAAAAATAATTGTTGAAAAAGAAGCGCAAAAAACAAACGCTTATCAGCAAAATAATAATGTTTTAGTAAGTGATCGCTCTACAATTAACGCGAAACCTCAATTAGAGATTTTTGCAGATGATGTAAAATGTTCTCATGGTTGTACTATTGGACAATTAGATGAACAGGCTTTGTTCTACATGCAACAACGTGGAATTGCGCAGAAAGAAGCAAGAGCTTTATTAATGTATGCTTTCGCAAATACGGTGTTAGAAAGTGTAAAAATTCCAGAAGTAAAAGAGAGAATCACAAAGTTAATCGCAACAAAGCTTAACGTTAATATTGGTTTTGATTTATAAAACCATGTAGAAATACAGAATACAAAAACAGGTAAATTTGCCTGATTTTGTGTTTAATTAGTGGCTTTTCTTCTGATGGTAATTTTAGTATTTTAGAAAGATTTATTTCTAGGTTAAAAGCTATTTTTATTCCAACTAATACGGCTAGCTAATAATTATTTATTGAACAGCGTTTAAAATCCCTTTCAAAAAAGCATTTTCGTCATAGTTTCCTTTCAATCCAAAACGAACAATTACAATTTCTTGGTCTGGTAAGATATATACTCGTTGTCCTTGATAACCATCGGCATACAACATGTTTTTAGGGACATCTTTCATTTCACCTTCGGCGTTTAACCAAAATTGTGCGCCATAAGTTCCATTAGATGTTGGCGTGGGTTGTGCAACATAATCTGCCCATTCTGGAGCAAAGATTTGAGTTCCGTTCCAGTTTCCTTTATGTGCATATAAAAGCCCGAACTTACCCCAATCTCTAGCAGTAGCCCAAGCATAGGAAGACCCAACATAATGACCTGCCATGTCAGTTTCTATGATCATCGAATTCATTCCAATTTTATCGATTAACTCTCGATACCAATAATCTAAATACTCTTGTTGCGATCCTAATTCTTTTCGCAAAATCCCTGATAACAAATTGGTCGTTCCTGAAGAATAGTTCCATGATTCGTTTGGTTTACCTTCCAAAGGTTTTTTACGTTGCATTACTGTCATGTCTTTTTCTAAAAACAACATTTTAGTAACATCTGAGATCTTGTCATAATTCTCATCCCACTCCAAACCGCTATTCATTTGTAATAAGTTGTGAAGTGTAATTTCTTTTCTCTCATCATTTTGCCATTCAGAAACAGGGGCTTTATCTTGTACATTCAATTTTCCTTGATATTGCATTATTCCATAAACGGTACTCAAGATACTTTTTGTCATAGACCACCCTAAAATTCTCGAGTCACTTGAAAATCCTGTTCCGTATTTTTCAGCAATAATTTGATCTTTATAAATTACCAAAACAGCTCTTGTTTCGTCCTCTTTTTTAAAAATTGAAGAAACGGTAGCATTTAATTTATCATAATTCACATTGCTGATAACAGTATCTTTTTGTGGTGCATTTCCATATGGATATGGTATGGTGTTATTTAATACACTTCGTTTAGGAACTAATTGTTTTTTATTAACATCAAAATCTTTGGTAATTAATACACTTCCTAAACCTTCTCTATAAATTGCTTTTCTTGTTAATAAGCCTAAAGTAGAGGCTGTTGCGTAACTTTCATTAAAATTAAGTTCATCAGAAGCTATGTTGATGGGTGAAAAGTTATTATCAGTTGAATCCGTAAAAGTCAAGGTTCTATTTGCTAGAAAAACAGAGGAACTTGTGCTTTTTGCAGAAAATCCAGAGATAATATTTAGTTTTGGATAGTTGATGATGACTACAAGAATTAGAGTAACCAAAATTAAGAGTGTAATTCTTTTTAAGATTTTCATTGATTATAATTTGATATTACACAAAAATAGGAATTATCTATTTGGATTCTTTATGTTTTATTTTTCTAGCCTTACCTTTGTAAAACAAAATTAAAAGGATGTTTCCAGTAGAAAAAATTCGTGCAGATTTTCCAATTTTACAAAGAAAGGTAAACGGAAAACCTTTGGTGTATTTTGACAATGCCGCTACTTCGCAAACACCAAAAGTTGTGATCGATGCTATTGTTGACTATTATTCAAATTATAACGCTAATATTCATAGAGGAGTTCATTCCTTAAGTCAAGAGGCTACAGACAAATACGAACAAGCTCGAATTATACTACAAAAGCATTTTAACGCAAAATACGCGTACGAAATGATTTTTACTTCTGGTACAACCCAAAGCATTAATATGGTCGCTTCAGGCTTCTCTTCTTTGCTTAAAAAGGGTGATGAAATTATTGTCTCGGCTTTAGAACATCATTCAAACATTGTTCCTTGGCAAATGCTTTGTGAAAAAACGGAAGCTATCTTGAAAGTTATTCCTATGAATGACGAAGGAGCACTTGTCATGAGTACTTATGAAGAATTGCTATCTGAAAATACAAAATTGGTTTTTTGCAATCATATTTCAAATGCTATAGGAACCATAAACCCTATTGAAGAAATTATTGAAAAAGCTCATAAAGTCGGTGCTGCGGTTTTAATTGACGGAGCGCAATCTACACCACATATGAAAGTTGATTTTCAGGCCTTAGATGTAGATTTTTATGTGACTTCTGCACATAAAGTTTGTGGTCCAACTGGAGTTGGTTTTTTATATGGAAAACAAGAATTGTTAGAAAAATTACCTGCATATCAAGGTGGTGGTGAAATGATAGAAACCGTTACTTTTGAAAAAACTACTTATGCGGGTTTGCCTCATAAATTTGAAGCAGGAACTCCAAATATCTGTGGAGGAATTGCATTTGGTGTTGCAATTGACTATCTAAATTCTATCGGATTTGATGCCATTGCCACTTATGAACAAGAGTTGTTAGAATATGGTACTCAAGAACTTTTAAAAATTGATGGAATTCGTATTTATGGAACCTCCAACAAAACATCTGTTATTTCATTTAACGTGGGCGAAATTCATCCTTACGATATTGGCTCTATTTTAGACAAACTAGGTATTGCCGTAAGAACTGGTCATCATTGTGCGCAACCTATCATGGATTTTTATAAAATTCCAGGAACGGTTAGAGCTTCATTTGCCTTTTATAATACAAAACAAGAAATTGATGTGTTTATTGAGGGGCTTAAAAAATCAATTATAATGTTGAGTTAGTGTTCTCTAATTTCATCAAAAATAGAAATAAAAAAGGCGTCCAAATTGGACGCCTTTTTTATTTATTACCTCGTTAAATTAAATCCCTGGAGGATAATTTGTTGGATAATTATTTGCTTTTGCAACATTTCCTGATTCAGAAAAGTTTGATCCATAAGTTGCATCTATTCCCTCTAAAATCTTGTTAGCCATTAAAGCATATCCTCTAGACGTTAAGTGAATTCCATCTAAACTAACCATTCCTCCAAACACTAAATTTGTAGTCATGGTAAAATCATCAAATTGAGTTCCTGTACTCGCTGCTTCATTTAATAAATCATTTAAATCAATAACAGCTAAACCACTAGCATTCCCTACCGAAACTATTGTTGCGTTATACGCATTAATAGCAGTTTGAATATTATTTTGCTCTTCAGGTGTTAATACCCAATTATCTGCTAAAGGAACACTTACTCCATTAATTAACAGCGGGTTTCCACCTACGGTAGTTCCTAAAAAGCTTGAGCTTGTTAATACTAAAAAGTCTTCAGCAGTTGCTTGTCTGTAGTTAGGCAAACCAAACCCTGTTAAATCTCTTAAATCTTCATCTACAATCACCACAGCATTTTGACCTGCTGTAAAAACTATCGTTCTTTTTGCCAACTCTTCATCTGCAACTTCTTGTGGAAGCCCCTGTAATACCAATCCAGCATATACTTGCTGTAAGCCTCCATTATAAGCCGCATAACCTCCGTTTACTAAATCAGCTGTTGCTTGATTTAATGGAATAGCATTGTATGGTACTGTCGTAAAATACGGTAAGTTTACAATCGAAGGAACCGTTACTACTGCTCCTTTTGCTCCGTTTGCAGTCATTGCTGAAACTGTAGCGCCAAATACTTGAGCAAAAACTCCCGGGTCTGTAATATCATTAGAACCATACGTTGATGGGTCTGGATTTCCTGTTTGAACCACTCCTGTACCTCCTGAAGTTGCGTAAGCCAACACATCATTTCCGCCTATTTCTGAAATTGTAAAGAACGTTGGGGCCTGTGAAGCAGCATCCTCTAAAACAGTTGCTCCTGGGCTAGACGCCATTCTTGCATAATAAGGATTCGCTAATCCTAATTGTACGTTAGCTACACTTCCGTATCCTGGTGCTAGTAAGTGAAAACTTTTAAGTCCTGGTACACCCATATTATTGAAAGGTCCAGATAAAACGCTAGAAACTTCTGTTGTTGGAGTTCCTGGCAATACTGCAGGTCCTGCTCCATTAAAAAACAATCTAGCATTAGATATTTGGTTTCCACCTAATAACAACCCTCCAATATTATCTGAGACTAAAGGTTGAGTGAAATCTCCACCGCCAAAATTAGCCATCATATTAGCCATTATTTGTGGGAAAGATCTTGACTGAGCTGCTTGGAATACTGATCCGTCAGAAAACCCTGCTGAAAATGAAGCTCCAATAGCTACATACTTAGAGAAATCTGCTGTACCTGCATTAGCATCTGGCAACACAACAACTTCTGCTGCAATTGCATCTAATTCATTATTGACATCGCAAGCAGAAAAACTAACTGCTAAAAGCATCAAACTTATATATTTAATTTTTTTCATTTTTCTTTTTGTTTAATTATTAATAGACCAAGAAATATACACTTGAGATCCGATTGCTCCTACTCCTGGTGCACTAAAGTATTCTTGACCAGTTAAATTTGCTCCACCAATTTTAAATACTGATTTCCATTCTGGAACTGTATAGTTAATTTGTGCATCTAACACTGTTCTAGCATCAATCGTTGTATCGTGGAATGTTGATTGCCATAAGTATTCATCTTGCCATCTTACATTAATGTTGAAACCGAAGTTTTTAAATAAGTCTGTTTTTCCAAACTGTAATTTAAGATTGTGCTCTGGTGTGTTAAATGATGGCTCAAAATCTGGGTCTGAAGCTTGATCAAAATCAAACTTAGCATACGTATAATTCATCCCAATATTAAAACCATTAAAAATCTTCGTATTTATTGCAATTGCAGCTCCATAAGAAGTTACATCTGCAGCAGAGTTTGTATAGGTAGAAAAAGCTTTAAAGTCACCATTTTGAAGTGCTAATAAAGACAATCCTCCATCTCCTGCTTGACCATATAATGGAACTAACACGTTTCTATTAGAAATAAAGTCTTCATAAGAATTGTAGTATCCACTTAAATCTACAGTTACTTTAGATTCTGCTACATCTAAAATACCTCTATATCCTAATTCAAAAGCCGTTACTCTTTCAGGAGCAACAAGAGCTGTCATTACTGCCTGAGGAGCTCCTCTTACAACTGATGATGCAGAAAAAGCGTTTTCATATGCACTTCTTCCCGTAAGTTGAACAGTTGGTGAACCAGTAAAAACTTGCCCTCCTCCACTTACGCTTATAGGAAAACTTACATATCTATCTAAGTTGTCTGGTGCAGAACCTACTAATAAAGCTCTACCAGCATCTAAACCAATATATTGATCTTGAGTTGTTGGATATCTAAAACCTGTTTGAAAAGATCCTCTAAAGTTGTGCTCTTTGTTTTCACCAGCTGCATATGCTAAAGATAATCTTGGAGAATAATTTCCGTCAAAGTTTTGAGCACCATCATAACGAATAGATGCTGTTAATTTTAAACGATCTTCTTCTAAGAATTTCTTTTGTAATTGTGTATAAACTCCATACTCACTATAGTTAATTGGTCCGTCGAAATCAGTAAAAATTGTTCCTCCTGAATTTAAAGAATATTGTCTATATGAACCACCTACTTGAATTTCACCCCAATCAACTAAATCTTTAAAATTATAGTTTCCATCTGCATGGTACAATTTGGTATTATCTTGGAATTTAGACCCTGTTAATAAATCTGGATCTGATGTAACTTTATCAAAAGCTGATTTGAATGCTTCTGTTCCAGGAACTAAACGTCCTGTATCTGCTGCTTGTCTAGCAATAGCATGTGCTTGTTCTGGTAATGCTCCACTAATTGTTGCTCCGGTATATCCAGCAACATACTGACCAAACCAAACGTTGTCTGCTTTCCAGCTTCTATTAATGTTAATAGCGGCAAAACGAGTATCATAAGAATCTCCAGCGTCTTCACTTGTTGTATAACCTCTTAGAAAGAAGTTTTTCCCTCTAACTTCTAATCTGTGTTGTTCTAAAAAGAAGTTATTTATATTATATCTATTTAATCCTTGATAGATGGTATTACCTCTACCCATTTTAGAATTCCAGATTACTTCTAACCTGTCATCTCCATATGGTCGATAATGTAATGCTCCGTTAAACTTTACGCTTCTAGCATTGTAGGTCATTAAGTCTCTTTCTTCATACCCTGTTCTACTAACATTTACGCTAGGAACTAAAGAAACGTCTGAAGATGGAAATAAACCTAAAGCTACTAAAGCTTGGGCAACACCATTAATATTTGTTGAAACCTCATCTCCATAGGTATTTAAACCATCATAATTGATGTCTGAATCTCTATCTCCGGCTACATACTGTCCGTTCAATGTGTTTCTATAGTCTGTTGCAAACCATTCTGTACCATTTAAAACGGATAAAGTTGCTTTTGCAGCAAACTTCTCTGAAAAAGCATATGAATATCTAATATTGTATTCTGAGAATTCATTGTCTCCTGCAGCTTCTTGGATAGTTAATCCTCTTTTTGCAGAAACACTAATCCCTTGATCTTCAAAAGGACTTCTACTTCTCATGAACATAATACCGTTAAAAGCATTTGCTCCATATAATGCAGAAGATGCTCCTGGTAAAATCTCTACTGTTGCAACGTCTAATTCAGACATTCCCAAAAGATTTCCAATAGCAAAGTTTAATGCTGGTGATGAATTGTCCATTCCGTCAACTAACTGCATAAACCTAGTGTTTGCAAATGTTGCAAAACCACGGGTGTTTACAGATTTAAACGTTAAACTGTTTGTGTTGATATCAACACCTTTTAAATTTTCTAAACCATCATAAAAAGATGGTGCTGTAGAATTTTTTATCGCTCTTGCATCCAATCTTTCTACTGTTACAGGTGATTCTAAAATTCTCTCTGGTGTTCTAGAAGCAGAAACAACTATTTCATCTAAAGCTGTTGCGTTTTCTACTAAATCTACATTTACTATTTGGTTGTTCTTAGTAATTTCAACTTTTAATGTTTGAAACCCTAACATTGAAATTTCAATAGTAAAAGGAGGCAAATCATCTACTGTGATACTAAAATCACCATCAAAATTTGTAGTAGTTCCTACTGATTTCCCAGAAATTTTAACGTTTGCTCCTAGGAGTGTTTCTCCTGTTTTTGAATCCTTAACAACCCCTGTAATAGTGGTTTGTGCCACCATTGCAGCACTGCTAAGCATCACAAATGCAAAGAATATTATCTTTTTTATCATAATGTATATTGTTTATTAACTTAAGACGAAAATACACAATTTTTTGATTTGTGTAATAAAATTCAACTATTTTTGTGATATTATAAAGGGTTATAGCCATTTTTTATCAAAATCTTATTTTTCTTTAGACTTGATTTATTCAATTTATGAGTTGTAACTTTGCTTTTTAATCATTCTCTTTTGAAAATTATCCAGACCATTTCTAATTTCAATTCTCTTGAAAAAACTGTTGTTACTATTGGCACTTTTGATGGAATACACATCGGTCATCAAAAAATCTTAAAAGACCTTATAGAGACTGCAAAAAAAGAAAATAAAAAATCTGTTTTATTAACTTTTTTCCCTCATCCTAGAATGGTTTTGCAAAAAGAAGTTACTATTCAATTATTAAACACCATAGAGGAAAAATCTTCTCTATTGGAAAAAATGGGACTTGATTATTTAATTATCCACCCATTTAGTAAAGAGTTTTCTAGACTTACAGCACTTGATTTTGTGAGAGATATTTTAGTTAATCAACTAAACACCTCGAGATTGATCATTGGTTACGATCATCATTTTGGAAAAAACAGAGAGGGAAACATTCATCAATTAAAGGAGTATAGTTCTTTATATGATTTTAATGTAGAGGAAATTCCTGCTCAAGACATTGATAATGTCTCTGTGAGTTCAACCAAAATTAGAAATGCATTACAAGAAGGAAGTTTAAAAACAGCTAATAATTACCTTGGGTACAATTACATGTTAAACGGCACTGTTGTTAATGGCAAAAGTCTTGGAGGAAAAATTGGTTTTCCTACTGCAAATTTAGAGGTTAATGAAACTTATAAGTTAATTCCAAAAACGGGTGTCTATATTATAAAGACGGTTATTGATAGTGTCTTATTTTATGGGATGATGAATATTGGTTTTAGGCCTACCGTTAGTGGAAAAGACCAGACTATTGAAGCCCACTTGTTTAATTTTAATAAAGATCTTTACGGAAAAAACCTTTGTCTTGAATTGTTGTATTTCTTAAGAAAAGAGAAAAAATTTGATTCCATAGATGATTTAATCGTTCAATTGAAACTAGACAAGGAAAATTCTATCGCTTACCTTAAAAACAATCTTTTATAACGCATTGTTATATTGATACACTTGCTTTATCTTTGACGCCTCATAATTATACAACACTATGTTACAGGTTCAGTTTATCAAAGACAATCAAAAGTTAGTTTTAGAGGGTTTGGCAAAAAGAAATTTTGCAAATGCCGAAGAAATTATTGAAAGCGTTTTAAAAGCTGACGAAACCAGAAGAAAAGTTCAGGTTTTATTAGATAATACTCTTGCTGAATCGAATGCTCTTTCCAAAGAAATTGGAATCCTATTTAAATCTGGTGAGGTTCAAAAAGCAAATATTGTTAAAGAAAAAACAAGTCAGCTTAAAGAACAATCTAAAGAGTTAAATGACGAATTAAATGCTTCTGCTAAAGAATTGCAAGATTTGTTATTTCAAATACCAAACATTCCGCATAGTTCTGTTCCTCAGGGTCAATCTGAAGAAGATAATGAAGAAATTTATAAAGAAGCTGAAATACCAACGCTACATGATGCCGCACTTCCGCATTGGGAGTTAGCAAAAAAATACAACCTTATTGATTTTGAGTTAGGAACTAAAATCACAGGGGCTGGTTTTCCTGTTTATAAAGGAAAAGGAGCTCGTTTGCAACGTGCTTTAATCAATTACTTTTTAGATAAAAATACAGATGCTGGTTATACAGAATATCAAGTGCCTCATTTAGTTAATGAAGCTTCTGGAATCGGAACAGGCTCTTTACCTGATAAAGAAGGTCAAATGTATTATGTAGCAGCAGATGATTTATATTTAATTCCGACTGCCGAAGTACCTGTAACCAATATTTTTAGAGGAGATTTATTACAAGAAAAAGATTTTCCTTTAGCTTGTACCGCTTACACACCTTGTTTTCGTCGTGAAGCGGGTTCTTACGGAGCTCATGTTAGAGGTTTAAACCGTTTACATCAATTTGATAAAGTAGAAATTGTTAGAATAGAACATCCAGATAATTCTTATAAGGCGCTAGACGGAATGGTTGATCACGTAAAAAGTATTTTAAGAGACTTAAAATTACCGTATCGTGTTTTACGTTTGTGTGGTGGTGATGTAACTTTTGCTTCTGCGTTAACTTATGATTTTGAAGTGTTTTCAACAGCACAAGATAGATGGCTAGAAGTAAGTTCTGTTTCTAATTTTGAAACATTTCAAGCAAATCGTTTAAAGCTACGATTTAAAAATAAAGAAGGGAAAAATCAATTAGCGCACACGTTAAACGGAAGCGCTTTGGCTTTGCCAAGAATATTGGCAAGTATTTTAGAGAATTATCAAACAGAAGATGGAATTCAGGTTCCGGAAGCCCTGATTCCTTATACTGGTTTTGATATCATTAATTAGCAACAACGGCTGTAATTAACCTCTTGTATTTTTTCATTTCTAGTAGCGCATTAAAATAATCGCTTATTTGTCCTGTTCTCATAAACTCTATCGAGTTTTGCTTTGCGGTTTCGTATTGTTTCGTTAGATCTTTCATATTATTCAATGATTGGTTATACTACTAAGACAAGTATTGTGCCAAAATGTTACAAAACACCGCTTTAAAATACATCAGTTTAATAAAAAATTAACATTCTAGTTGGTTATCTTTGATTTTAGATGAAGAAAAAAATCCTCATAATCGCCTTATTTTATAGTTGCTTTGCGTTTAGCCAAGGAAATTTCTCATTGGCTGAAAATTATTTTCGGCAAGGTGAATATAAAAAAGCATCTCAGATTTATGAATCGTTATTAAAAAAGAGTCCTTTTAATACTACCTATTTAAAAAGACTCGTGACTTGTTTTCAAGAAACAAATGAGTATTTGAAAGCTGAAAACTTATTAAAAAAAAAGATGCTGGTAAATCCGGCTCAAAAATATTTATATGTAGAGATTGGTTATAATTTTGATCGTCAACAAAAAAAAGAGCTGGCAAAAAAAGAATATCTGTTAGCGATTGAAGCGATTGAAACAAATCCAAATTTAGGAGGTATTATAGGTAGAATGTTCCGACAAAACAACTTGTTAGACTATGCTATTGATGCTTATTCGAAAACAATGGAGCTCAATAAAAATACTAATTATGAATTTGCAATAGCTCAAATTTATGGAGAAAAGGGCGAATTTGATAAAATGTTTGATTCTTATATAGAACTTATAGATAAAGATGAAAACTACATTAGCAGTATCCAGCGTTTAGCAAGTAGATACATTAATGAAGATCCCACAAGCAAAAATAATCTTGCGCTTAAAAGATCCTTGCTTAAAAAATCGATTAGCAACCCCAAAGATGTTTGGAACGAGTTTTTAAGTTGGTTGTTCGCCAAACAAAAAGAATACGGAAAAGCACTTATACAAGAAAAGGCGCTCTTTAAAAGAAACCCTGATTACATTGATAATATTTTTAGATTAGGACGAATTGCTTTTGAAGATAATGACTTTGATAATTCTCAAAAATGCTTTGACTTCTTATTAGAAAACACCAACTTTATTGATGGAAAATTATCCGCAGAATTATATCTTTTAAAAATTGCCGTTAAGAAATCTGATAAGAATAGTGATTTACTCTTTCAAAAAGTGCTCAAAGAATACGGTTTTAATAAAAACACCATAGATGTTCAAACTGTTTATGCTGACTTTTTAACTTTTCAAAAAAATGATCCAAAAAAAGCAAAAGAGATTTTAGAAAACGCCTTGTCTTTCTCTAATTCTAAATTTCAAAAAGCAAGAATAAAATTAAAACTTGGAGAGGTACTAGTTTTTACAGGGAAATTTAATAAAGCGTTGATTTACTTTTCTCAAGTACAAACTCGATTAAAAAACCATCCCTTATCTCAAGAAGCTCGTTTTAAGGTTGCGCAAACCTCTTATTTTAAAGGAGATTTTACTTGGGCGAAGGCTCAATTGAAAATATTAAAAGGCTCAACAACTCAGCTGATTGCTAATGATGCTGTAGATTTATTTCTTATAATTACAGACAATGAGCCTAAAGATTCTATTCCTTCTGGTTTGTCCGAGTTTTCTAAAGCAGATTTATTAGCATTTCAAAACAGAAATAAGGAAGCTATCTCATTATATAATGTTATCATAAAAAAGTATCAAGGTCAAGATATAGAAGATGAAACATTATACAATCAAGCAAAGGTTTATATGAAAGAACTTCAATATCAGAATGCAATTACAAATCTTTTAAAAATCATTTCTATTGACAAAGAAGGTATTCTGGTTGATGATGCCTATTATTTAATCGCAGAGATTTATAAAAATCATATAAAAGACACTGAAAAAGCATCAGAATACTATCAAAAAATTATCTTTGAAAAAGCATCTAGTATTTATTTGGTTGATGCTAGAAAAAAATACAGGGAATTACGGGGAGATATTGTTAATTAAAGTCTCAATTAACTTCTTTTTATCAATTTAACAACTCATGTATATATACAACGTTACAATTAATATAGACGAAACTGTTCATGACGAATGGCTCAATTGGATTCATATTCATATTGAAGATGTATTAGCCACAGGGAAATTTGTTTCAGCTAAACTGACTCAAGTTTTGGTAGAAGAAGAAATGGGTGGGGCAACATATTCTGTTCAATACACCACTAATAGCAGAGAGGATTTAGATGAATATTACGAAATTTATGCTCCTACATTAAGAGGTTCAGGACTCTCAAAATTTGCTGACAAAATGCTAACTTTTAGAACGGAATTAAAAGTTGTAAAAGAGTTTTATCCTGTAAGTACGCACAATTAAATGTCAGTTAGAGCCAAAAAACATCTCGGTCAACATTTTCTTAAAGATGAAGATATTGCTAAAAATATCGCAGATTCTTTAACAGAAGTTGGCTATAATAATATTTTAGAAATCGGTCCAGGAATGGGCATGTTAACAAAATATTTATTAGATAAGAAATCGAAAATTACAGTGATGGAAATCGATAGGGATTCTGTTGCTTATCTCCATAACGATTTTAAAAGTGAACACATTAATTTAGATACTTCGCCTACAAATTTTGAAATCATTGAAGCTGATTTTCTAAAACAAGATTTAACCGCTTTTTTTAACAATCAACAAGTGGCTATTATTGGTAATTACCCTTATAATATATCTTCACAAATTGTATTTAAGGCAATAGAATTCCGAGAATTTGTTCCTGAAATATCAGGGATGTTCCAAAAAGAAGTGGCACAAAGAATTGCAGAAAAAGAGGGAAGTAAAACCTACGGAATTATTTCTGTCTTAACTCAGGCTTTCTTTGATGCAGAATATCTTTTTACCGTTCCTCCAACGGTTTTTAATCCACCTCCAAAAGTAGATTCTGGTGTAATTAGACTTATTAGAAAAAAAGATTATTCGCTGCCTGTAGATGAAAAATTATTTTTTAGAGTGGTAAAAACAGCCTTCAATCAACGGAGAAAAATGTTGAGAAGCAGTTTAAAGTCTTTCAATCTTTCGGATTCCTTAAAAGAAGACCCTATATTTGCGATGCGACCTGAGCAATTGTCCGTAAACGAGTTTATTAAACTCACGCAAAAAATAGCAAAAGATGTCATTTAAAATCACAACGGAACTTTTAGAAAATATATCTTCTTACATAGAAGCTTCTAATGATAAGGCAATTATTGTTTTATTTGAAGAAATGCATCATGCCGATATTGCTGAAATTATTGATGATATTTCTTTTGATGATGCTGTTTACTTAATAAAACTTTTAGATAGCGAGAAAACATCTGCCATTTTAATGGAGCTAGATGAGGATATTCGTGAGAAAATATTACAAAACCTTTCTGCTAAAGAAATTGCTGAAGAGGTTGATGAGCTAGACTCTGATGACGCTGCTGATATTATTGGCGAACTTTCTGAAGAAAGACAAGAGGCCGTAATGTCTCAAATTATAGACGAAGAACATGTAAGAGAAATTGAAGAACTTCTTGCCTATGATGAAAATTCTGCGGGTGGTTTAATGGCAAAAGAATTAGTAAAAGTTAATGAAAACTGGACCGTTCTTAAGTGTGTTAGAGAAATGCGTGCTCAAGCAGAAGAGATAACAAGGGTGCATTCTATTTATGTTGTTGATGATCAAGATAAATTAATGGGAAGGTTGTCTCTAAAAGATTTATTAATCACCTCAACTAAAACAGCAATTTCTGAAGTTTATATTCCTAAAGTTGATTTTGTAAACGTTCACGATGACTTGGATGAAGTCTCTAATAAAATGCGAAAATATGATTTAGAGGCAATTCCGGTTGTAGATGATGAAGGAGTTTTGTTAGGAAGAATTACCATTGATGATATCGTTGATGTTATCAAAGAAGAAGCCGACAAAGATTATCAATTAGCCGCTGGTTTAACACAGGATGTAGAGGCTGATGATAGTATCTTAGAATTAACCAAAGCGCGTTTGCCTTGGTTGTTTTTAGGTTTACTAGGAGGGGTTGGTGCGTTTATAATTATGGAAGGTTTTCAAGATGTCTTTTCTAAATATGCAGCTTTGTTCTTTTTTACGCCTTTAATTGCCGCAATGGCAGGAAATGTTGGGGTACAATCATCCGCAATTATTGTTCAAGGTTTAGCGAATGATGATGTAAAAGGAAGTATCAATAGTCGTTTAATTAAAGAAATGTTCTTAGCGGCTCTTAATGGGTTGGTCTTGGCTATATTTCTATTTGCCTTTGTCTGGGCTTACGAAGGAAAAATAGATCTTGCCTTAGCAATATCTGTTTCTCTTGTGATTGTAATAATTGTCGCAGGCTTAATTGGAACTTTTGTGCCGTTATTTTTAAATAAAAGAGGAATTGACCCAGCTATAGCAACAGGTCCGTTTATCACTACAAGTAATGATATTTTTGGAATCTTAATTTATTTTATGATTGCAAAAATGATCTTAGGCATCTAGTTTCTTTCTCTTTTGAAAGAATTAGGAGTTCATTTTAGAAAACAAATCCCAAAGAACCACACCGGTAGTTACAGAAATATTTAAAGAATGTTTGGTGCCTAATTGCGGAATTTCAACACATAAATCTGAAACGTTGATCACTTCTTGTTGCACACCTTTGACTTCATTACCCATTACAATAGCGTACTTCTGATTCTTCTCTGGTAAAAAAGTGTTCAATTTTGTGCTATTTTCTGCTTGTTCAATAGAAAGAACTTTTACGTTTTCTGACTTTAATTTTTTAACAACATCTACCGTATTTTCAAAGTGTTCCCAAGTCACAGACTCAGTTGCTCCTAAGGCTGTTTTATGAATTTCTTTATTTGGCGGCGTTGCAGTAATGCCACAGAGATAAATTTTCTCAATCAAAAAAGCATCACATGTTCTAAAAACAGAACCTACATTGTTTAAACTTCTAATATTGTCTAACACAACAATTATGGGTGTTTTTGACGTCTTTTTAAACTCATCAACAGAGATTCTTCCCAATTCGTTATTCCTTAGTTTTCTCATAAAAAGTTCTATCTTTAAACACGCATAATAAACAGCAGTAAAACTAACTGAAAAATTCCAAAATTTGGCAAAATCTACTACCAAAAAGGTAACTCCTTTAATGAAACAATACAACACCATCAAGGAAAAATATCCTGATGCTATGTTGCTTTTTCGTGTTGGAGACTTTTATGAAACTTTTGGAGAAGATGCTAAAAAAGCTGCGGGTGTTCTTGGAATTGTGCTAACAAAACGCGGTGCAGGAAGCGAAACAGAAACTGCCTTAGCGGGTTTTCCACATCACTCTTTAAACACCTATTTGCCAAAGCTGGTAAAAGCAGGAATGCGTGTTGCTATTTGTGATCAGTTGGAGAATCCAAAAATGACAAAAACAATCGTAAAACGGGGTGTAACAGAGTTGGTAACTCCTGGAGTTTCTTTAAATGATGAAGTTTTACAATCAAAATCTAATAATTTCTTAGCAGCTGTTCACTTTGGAAAACGCTTATTAGGTGTTTCTTTTTTAGATGTTTCTACGGGTGAGTATTTGTTAGCTCAAGGAAACGAAGAATACATCGATAAACTGTTACAAAACTTTAATCCTTCAGAAGTTTTAGTTCAAAAACAATACAAACAAAAATTTAAAGAACTCTTTGAAGATCGTTTTTATACCTTCTTTTTAGATGATTGGGTTTTTCAAAAAGATTATGGTTTTGAAACCTTAAACAATCATTTTGGGGTGAATTCTCTCAAGGGTTTTGGTGTTGATGAATTGCCAGAAGGCATCATTGCTGCTGGTGCGGTTTTATATTATTTATCTGAAACGCAGCACAACAAATTACAGCACATTCAAAACATTAGCAGAATTGCTGAAGATAAGTACGTTTGGATGGATCGTTTTACGGTTCGGAATTTAGAACTGTACCTCTCAACTTCTGTAAACGCAGTAACATTGTTAGCTGTTATTGATAAAACAATTTCTCCAATGGGAGGAAGGTTGTTAAAACGATGGTTAGCACTTCCATTAAAGAGTGCAGATAAAATTCATTATCGACACGAATTGGTTAAATATTGTATTGAAAATGATGCGTTTTTAGAAACGATTCAATATCAATTACAGCAAATTAGTGATATTGAGCGATTGGTTTCTAAAGTCGCCACAGAGAAAGTTTCTCCACGTGAAACGGTCTTATTAAAGGATTCTTTAAAAGCTATTCTACCAATCAAAGAGAAAGCTTTAGCTAGTGAAAATAAATCCGTAAAAGAACTTGGAAATCAATTTTTAGATTGCTCTGAAGTGATTGGTAAAATTGACGAAATTCTATTTGATGAAGCTCCTGTGAATATTAATAAAGGTGGTGCAATTGCCAATGGAGTTTCTCAAGAACTGGACGATTTGCGAGCGATTTCTAGTTCTGGAAAAGAATATTTAGACAATATGCTGGCCAGAGAAAGCGAACGAACTGCAATTCCGAGTTTAAAAATTGCTTTTAATAATGTCTTTGGATATTATATTGAAGTACGAAATACTCATAAAGACAAGGTTCCTGAAGATTGGATTCGCAAGCAAACTTTGGTTAATGCCGAAAGATACATAACTGAAGAACTGAAAGAATACGAAACAAAAATTCTAGGAGCAGAAGAGAAGATTCAAGAACTCGAACAAACTCTGTTCGCAAAATTGGTTCAAGATATCATTCAATTTGTACACCCTATTCAACAAAACGCACAAACAGTTGCTCAAATAGATTGTTTGTTGTCTTTTGCCACCTTAGCAATTTCTAATAATTATGTTCGTCCGTTGGTGGATGAAAGTACAGAAATTGAAATCAAAAACGGTCGTCACCCTGTAATTGAAAAGCAGTTACCTATAGGTGAAGAATATATTGCTAATGATGTTGTTTTAAATAGAAATCAACAGCAAATTATCATGATTACTGGACCCAATATGTCTGGTAAATCTGCCATTCTTCGTCAGACTGCTTTGATTGTTTTATTGGCGCAAATAGGAAGTTATGTTCCTGCGCAGAATGCTAGAATTGGTGTAGTTGATAAAATCTTTACACGAGTAGGAGCCAGCGATAATATTTCTATGGGCGAATCTACTTTTATGGTAGAAATGAACGAAACGGCTTCCATTTTAAACAATATTTCAGAAAGAAGTTTGGTCTTATTAGATGAAATTGGTCGAGGAACATCAACCTATGATGGTATCTCTATTGCTTGGGCGATTGCCGAATATTTACACGAACATCCTTCGAAAGCAAAAACCTTGTTTGCAACGCATTACCACGAATTGAATGAAATGACCACAACTTTTGAGCGTATTAAAAACTTTAATGTCTCGGTAAAAGAGTTAAAAGACACCATTATTTTCTTGCGCAAGTTGGTTGCTGGAGGAAGCAATCATAGTTTCGGAATTCATGTAGCTAAATTAGCAGGAATGCCAAACCAGGTGATTCATAGAGCTTCTAAAATCTTGAAACAATTAGAGAAAAATCACACCAATGAAGAGGTAAAAGAAACCTTAAAAAATGTTCATCATGAAGACATGCAATTAAGTTTCTTTCAATTAGATGATCCTTTATTGGAAGATTTACGGGAAGAAATTTTAACAACCAATCTTGACACCTTAACACCTATTGAAGCTTTGATGAAACTAAATGAAATTAAGCGCATGTTGGTAAAAAAATAAAGACGGGGTTAACCGTCTTTATTTTAACTATTTATATTAAAATAAATATATAATATTTTAAAGAAGATATTCCCTTTTCTAAAGGTTTTATATAATTGAATTTATAAATTTTAGTTATTGAATTAATAATTGCTATTAAGCAAAGCAAAGCGATTGTTATATTCCAAAAATTTTCCATATTTTTAATTATTTCTTTTTGACTTTAAAAAGAAAACCAAATACCATACAAAAACAACAAGCCAAAAAGTTTGGCCAAACATCATTTTAAAATTTATTTTAATTTCATTTTCTTCTATTAAGTCAATCAATAAACTATAACCGAGAATTAGAACTCCTAAAACACACCATATAAAAATATAAATTGATCTTGGTATTTTTATTTTCATAATAAAAAATAAATTATGCGTCTTGTATTGTTGCAACACAGTATGTAAAATCAAGTATCATTAGCGCCAAGCCAACACCGCCTAATACTCTTCCTCCTATTTTTTTTACAGCTCTTTTCATTAATTTTATAACTAAGGTTTTGTCTAAAGTAGTCGCTGTTAGTGCGGCAATCAAAGCCACTCCGGCCGCAATTCCTGTTGATTCTAAAAAACAATCCCTAACTGATCCTTGTGCATAAGCTGTCTCAACAAAGTTATTTAAAAAACTTGAAGCTATAGGGTTTTGATTGCGAGTTGCCTCCATAATTATTGGTATTAAATAAGATTCATCCTCTCCATCTAACATTTCAATAATCTCATTATCAGTAAACCCTTTTGCTTTTAAGTAATCTGAAGACGCTGAGGTTAATGGAGCTATGGCAGATTGAACGTCTTCATTACTAAAAGAATAGCAAAACTCATTATCCTCTAGTGTTTCATCTGAAATTGGTTTTATGTCTAATAAAATGAAATCTTCTAAAGTCACTTTTTGGGTGGTTGTTGAATCTGATGGCACAATCATGTCTTTTGTGCAAATTATAGTCACTTCTTCGACAACTTGCAATATTCCATTTTCATTACTTTTTTTAAGAATTGCATCTTGTGTTAAGATTCTTTTTTTTGTTCTAACATTTTTAATTTTTTCAGCAGTTATTTTTAATTCTGACAAAAAAAGTTGCTTAGCGTTAGTTTCTGGAAAACTATCTTCTGTAATACAAGATTGATTAGTAGCAATTAAGCCAAAAACACAAAGTTTTATTACAAAGATACCCACCATACCTCTAAAGTGTTTTTTAAAACCTAATTTTAAATTTTTCATTTTTTTTTCTTTTTAATAACAATTTTTTCTACTCTTTCGATTTTCAATTACTCGTCTGTGTTTTTTTAATGTCTTTATACAGCTTTCACAAATTTTGACGTTGGGGGGGCGGCCCTTTAAAATACCATCATAGTTTTTTATTAAAGTTAGCCTTTTTTTAACCTGTTGTCAATCCCCAGAATTGGTGAAATTTTTAGCTCCCTAAAAACAATTAGGTATATATACCTATTAAAATAAATTCTCTGATTTAAATGCCTTAACGCCAATTGAAGCCTTGATGAAATTGAATGAAATTAAGCGGATGTTGATGAAAAAATAAAGACGGGGAGATCCGCCTTTATTCTATTAATCATATTTCTGTAAATACTATTTTTTATTGCTTTTTACCAACAAACGCACTACATATATTAAGCAACAAGCTCCAATTATAAGAATCAGTAGTCCTTTTATTTCATTAATCATATTTATTGCTTTGTGAGAATAATTCCTTGATTAATTGGCAATACTTGATCTACTTCTTCGTCTTGCTCACATGATGGCCACGTACCGCCACTAATAGATAGTGTTAGTTTTATTTTTGTAGAATCTGCAGGTGCTTCTTTAATTGTTACCCAACCACTTTGGCCGCATTCTAAATTATATCCAGAATATGAAAGCGTATAATCTTTTCTATCCGTAGATAAATAACGCCCTTTGATAATATAAGGACTTCCAACAGCAACATTGTAAGTACTTACAAGTTCTACTCCTGAATTATCAGAAACTTTGAATCGAATCAATAATCTGTCCATAATGACTCTAGAATTCCCACTTCTACTACTCACTATGGTAAATTCGTAGTTTTTTACTTCATAAACACCTGTCCAGACACCTACAAATTTATCTAAATCACCATGAATATCTTTTAAATATGCTCCTTGCGGTATTTCTAAGCGGTTTGCTTTGTAGCTTCGTAATTCATGTAACGGAATTACTGGGCCATCTGGTTCTTGTTCTTGTATTTGTGCAACACTTTTGCAAGAGAATAGTATTGCTAAACTAAATACGGCCATTAATATATGTTTCTTCATTGTCTTTATACAGCTTTCACATTTTTTGACCTTCGGCTTATGAGCCCATAAGATACAACTGAACAATTTTTTTGAGTAAAAATAAATAAGATCAGGTGGTTTATCAATCCCCAGAATTGGTGAAATTTTTAGCTCCCTAAAAACAATTAGGTATATATACCTATTAAAATAAATTCTCTGATTTAAATACCTTAACGCCAATTGAAGCTTTAATGAAATAGAGCAATAATCAAAGATGCTAAAATTCCGAGACTAAAAACTAATATTTTATTTCTTTTAGTTGTGTTTTTATATTCCAAATACTTAAAATTATATAAAACTATAGCTGTTGAGGTTAAAAGCACTATGATTAAAAAGGTTAAATAAACTCCTTGGCTCATCTCTTTAAAAAATACATACTTGGTCAATAAAAATAAAAGAAATAAAAATAATGGAATGCTTTTAAATAATTTATTATCAGTTTTCATAAGAACTTATATTTATTGAGAATTACAAGCATTATAGCATTGAACTTGCTGATTTAAACATTCGTCTTGTACAACAACTTGTAATACAGCAACAGCAGCATGGCAAATAACACCAACTATTACAGTTACGTCTGCGGACAAACACGCAACATGTCCGATTGTTGCACCTGCTGCAGCTCCTATTATACAATTTCTTGCTGTTCTTGTACAGCTTTCTGAACAATCATCTGATTTCGCTATTCCATAATAACCATTATCTAAAAGTATATTTTTAAAATCTTCTTTGCTGTAAGTAGATAGTTTATACTCATTTTCCAAGCTTATTAATATATCTGTTTGGTTATTGTAGTGTTTTAAATAGGCTTCAAGCGATCCAAAACCAATTGCGATGCTTAATTTTTCTAACTCTTGATTATTTAAATTTTCTTTTTTTAATAACTTATTTACTGTTTTAATGTCTGATATGTTATTTATAAATTTTTGGTTTTCTTCAATATAAGATTTAAGTCTAGAATCATTTTTTAAATTTTTGATATTTAAAACTTCTAAGCTTGGTTCTTCATCACTACAAGCTAAGAATGTTAAGCTCAAAACTATTCCAAACATTATTTTTTTAAAATTTTTCATTTTTTTTCTTTTTAATAACAATTTTTTATACTCTTTCGATTTTCAATTACTCGTCTGCTTATTTTTAATGTCTTTATACAGCTTTCACATTTTTTGACATTCGGCTTATGAGCCCATAAGATACAACTGAACAATTTTTTTGAGTAAAAATAAATAAGATCAAGTGGTTTGTCAATCCCCAAAATTGGTGAAATTTTTTTCTCCCTAAAAACAATTAGGTATATATAACTATTAAAATAAATTCTCTAATTTAAAAATAGCTCTATAATTAATCGGTTTTTTATATTCAATCTTTGTTATCTTTGCAGTCTTATGTTGGGAACTTTTTTATTTATTGGTGGACCAGAGATTTTTATCATCATCCTTATTGTGGTGATGTTTTTTGGTGCTGACAAAATTCCAGAGATTGCTCGTGGTTTAGGAAAAGGAATGCGTCAAGTAAAAGATGCAACCAACGACATTAAAAGAGAGATTAATGATAGCGCTAAAAGCCAGGGAGTTGATACTGATTTGGCAAAAGACATCAAAAAAGAAATTAGCGATGTAAAAGAAGGTTTGGATAAAATCACCGGCCCTATCAAAAGAAATATGTGATATTTTTTAATGTCATTCTGAAACTATTTACCAAAAAACTTATTATTTTATTTTAAACTAGATTCCTGCCTTTGCAGTAATGACAAGTTTAATCAATAGTAGTTTTTGAAATTTATTTCACTCTACTAATCGTCAGTCCGTCTCGTATTGGCAACAAAACGGTTTCAATTCTATCATCTGTATTCAGCAATGTATTGTATTCTAAAAGCGCTTTAGTGTCATTGTCTTTTGGATCTAATTTTTCCACAATTTTTCCGCTCCACAAAACATTATCAGACAGTATAATTCCGCCTGTATTCATCTTATCAATGATTAAATGAAAGTAGTTTGAGTAATTTGATTTATCAGCATCAATAAAAACTAAATCGAACTTCTTGTCAATCGTTGGAATGATTTCTAGAGCGTTACCAACATGTTGTTTTATTTGATTTCGAAATCCTGATTTTTGAAAATACTTACTTTGTAAATCTTCTAATTCTTCGTTTTTATCAATAGTGTCAATGGTGCCTTTTTCAGCCAAGCCTTCAGCAATACAAAGGGCAGAGTATCCTGTGTAAGTTCCTATTTCTAAGACGTTTTTAGGTTGAATCAATTTAGCAATCATTGATAAAACCCTTCCTTGAAAAGCGCCGCTTAACATTCTGGGATTTAAGATTTTTTGCCAAGTTTCTTTACTAAGTTCTTGTAGCAAATCGGGCTCTTTTTGAGAGTGATTAACTACATATTGATCAATGTTTTCAGGTAAAAAATTCATGCTACATCATAAAAAAACGAAATTTAAAGTTCTAAATTTCGTTGTCACTATTTTAAAAACTCTTTATTGAGTGTTTAGTTTTTCTAATTCTTTTCTAAGCTTTTCTTTATCTTCTTGACTCATGCAAAGAGAGCTAGATTTTACTTTATCAGATGCTCCTTTGGACTTATAAGCCTTTGTTAAAAGCATGTTCTGTTTTGTATACAGAGCACAAATTTTACATTTTAAAAAGTGAATCTGTATTTTTATTTTATCAAAAAACGATGCTTCTCCATATTGATTTTTATCACATATAGTGGTTGCTTCATCGCATGTTATGTTTAGTTTTTTAAACATCATCTAGTTGTTAAACCAATTTTCTTCTAAACACTTTCTCAGCTGTGTTCTTGCTCTGTGGATAATCACCCAAAGATTTGACGACGTGATATCTAATTCCTTACAAATATCTTCTGTGTCTATTTCTTGAATGGTTTTCATTCTAAAAACCATTGCTTGTTTTTCTGGAAGATGATCGATACAGGCATCTATTTGATTGTGAAGTTCTACGTTCTCTATTTGTTTTTCTGCTTCGTTATCCCATGATTGTGGAACTCTTTCTTCAATCCAATTTCCTTCATTTTCTCCATCACTATAGAAATTCATTCTAACTTCAGCTTGCCCTTTTTTGGAATTAATTTTTCTGTAATAATCTATAATTTTCCTTTTGAGGATAGAAATTAACCATGTTCTTTCTGAAGCTTTTCCTTGAAAGTTTTTAGCTGATTTTAATCCTGCAAAAAAAGTTTCTTGAACCAAGTCTTTCGATATATCATAATTATTAACCCTAACAATTGTATAATTAAATAGATAATCTGAGTACTTATCTATCCATTTGTTTGGATCTAATTTATGTTCGGTAAGGGTTGGCTCGCTCATCAATTTATAAAACTCAAATATACGTTATTTTTTAGCTTTTAAAGCGTTGCAGCCATCCCTTCTTCTCATGTCTACAAGGTATGTAATCTCCCATTTTCCATTGTTATTAAATAACTGAAAAGAGTTGGCTCCACAATGACTAAAGTTCCCATTTAAATAGAATTCATAAGGTGTCCAAACAGAAGCTAAATTTCCATCAATTTTTATATCATAAGAAAGTAGTTTTTCTAAATACACATTTTCAGGTTTCTTATTTGCGATTCCTGTCAACAGCTTTTTTACATCATCGGTTTTAAGTATTTTTTTTTCTTCTTTGTTGTTGTTTGTCGTCTGTATTTTAATCTCTTTATGAAAGGTAGATTTCATAATCGTAGAGTCTCCTTGATGCAATCCTTTAAAAAACGTTTCAATTACTTTTTTAATTTGTTTTGTTTCCTCTTCTTGTTGCGCTGTTATCAAGGTTGTTGAAATAAGTAATAGTAATAAAATAAGGTTTCTTTTCATGATAGGTTGATTTGATGCTTTAAAACTATCATTTTTAAAACTACTTTTTAAGAATAACAGTGAAATTAACGCAAGATTAACTTGATTTATTTCTTTTGATATTTAGTACTTTTACCAAATCTTAAATTAAAATTATGTCTGTAGCCAAAAAGCAATATAAGAGAATTACTACCAAGTCTTTGGTAGAAATGAAAGCTAACGGAGAAAAAATATCAATGCTAACCGCCTATGATTATACCATGGCAAAAATTGTTGATGGAGCGGGAATCGATGTAATTCTTGTGGGGGATTCAGCATCAAATGTGATGGCGGGTCATGAAACAACTTTGCCAATTACATTAAACGAAATGATTTATCATGCAAGTTCTGTAGTTAGAGCTGTTGAACGATCTTTAGTTGTGGTTGATTTGCCTTTTGGAAGCTATCAATCAGATCCTAAAGAAGCGCTTCGTTCTGCCATTAGAATTATGAAAGAAAGCGGTGGTCATTCTATAAAAGTTGAAGGAGGAAAAGAAATTAAAGAATCTATCAAAAGAATATTAAACGCCGGTATTCCTGTCATGGGGCATTTGGGTTTAACACCACAATCAATCTATAAATTCGGAACATATACCGTAAGGGCTAAAGAAGAACAAGAGGCTGATCAATTACTAGAAGACGCTTTAATGTTAGAAAGATTAGGTTGTTTTGCGATTGTTTTAGAAAAGGTTCCTGCTGCTTTAGCTGAAAAAGTAGCTAAATCAATTTCTATTCCTGTTATTGGAATTGGAGCTGGAGGCGGAGTTGACGGTCAGGTTTTAGTAACGCATGATATGTTGGGTATGACCCATGAATTTCATCCTCGTTTTTTACGTCGATATTTAGATTTGTATGAAGAAATGACTACGGCTTTTAAAAGCTATATTTCTGATGTAAAAAGTAAAGATTTTCCCAACGAAAAAGAACAATATTAGATTTGTGAAAGTTCTTCATCTAGATACCAATCATCCTTTATTAATTCAACAACTTTCTGCTGCGGGTTTTCAAAACCATGAAGATTATACTTCTTCAAAATCAGAAATAGAAAAGAAAATTAACTTGTATGATGGCCTCATCATTCGAAGTAGATTTTCTATAGACGCTTCTTTTTTAGACAAAGCAACCAACTTAAAGTTTATTGGTAGAGTTGGTGCGGGTTTAGAAAACATTGATTGTGATTATGCATTGTCTAAAGGAATTGAATTAATTGCTGCTCCAGAAGGAAATAGAAATGCTGTGGGAGAACATGCTTTAGGAATGCTATTATCTCTTTTTAACAAACTAAATAAAGCCGATCTAGAAGTAAGAAAAGGTTTGTGGTTGCGAGAAGAAAATAGAGGCTTAGAATTAGACGGAAAGACCGTTGGTTTAATTGGCTATGGTAATATGGGTAAAGCTTTTGCAAAAAAGCTTCGTGGTTTTGATGTTACTGTTTTGTGTTATGATATTAAACCAAATGTTGAAGATGAAAATGCCACTCAAGTTTCACTGCAAGAAATACAAGAAAGGGCTAATGTTTTAAGTCTTCACACACCTCAAACATCTCAAACTGTTGGGGTGATAAATACTAGCTTTATAGAACAATTTAAAAATCCTTTTTGGCTGATTAATACAGCGCGCGGTAAAAGTGTTGTTACAAAAGATTTGGTTGGTGCTTTAAAGTCTGCTAAGGTTTTAGGAGCCGGCTTAGATGTTTTAGAATATGAAAAATCCTCTTTCGAAAACCTATTCACTAATGAAATTCCTGAAGAATTTAAATATTTAGTTCAATCTGAAAATGTTTTACTGTCTCCTCATGTAGCTGGATGGACAATTGAAAGCAATATAAAATTAGCTCAAACCATTGTTGATAAAATAAAAGCAAAATTTTGCTAACTTGTGGGTTGTTAAACAATCAACACCATGCAATACAAAGCAAGTTCACCAGAAGAATATATCAAACTACTTCCTGAAGAAAGAAAAGAGCCCGTTAAAAAATTACGTCAAATTATTTTAGACAATCTTCCAAAAGGAATGGAAGAGCAAATGAGTTACGGCATGCTTGGGTTTGTAATTCCTCATAGTATTTACCCAGACGGATATCATTGTGATCCCAAATTACCTTTACCTTTTATGAATTTAGCATCTCAAAAGAACTTTATTGCTTTATATCACATGGGAACGTATGCTAAAAACGATTTATTAGTCTGGTTTACAGAAGAATACGATAAAAAATGCAACTATAAGTTGGATATGGGTAAAAGCTGTGTGCGTTTTAAAAAGATGGATGACATCCCGTATGATTTAATCGCTGAATTAGTTCAGAAAATGAGTACAAAAGAATGGATTTCCATTTATGAAAATCAAATTAAAAAGAAATAAGTAATGAAAAGAGTTACAGGTATTGGGGGTTTGTTTTTCAAAACAAATAATCCTAAAAAAACAAAAGATTGGTATCAAAAACACTTAGGTTTTAATACAGATGATTGGGGCTGTACTTTTTGGTGGAAAGACGAGGGTGGCAATAAATGTTCTACCCAATGGAGTCCTTTTGCTAAAGACACCAAACATTTTGAACCTTCTAAAAAAGACTTTATGTTTAATTATAGAGTTGAAAACTTAGTAGAGCTTTTAAAAGAATTGAAAAAAGAAGGAGTTACGGTTTTAGGTGAAGTTGAAGAATACGATTATGGAAAATTTGGTTGGGTTTTAGACGATGAAGGAAATAAAATAGAATTATGGGAGCCTAAAGATGCCACATTTTTATAAATTTACAGCCTAACCAATAAAATTAAAGAATGAAAGTTGTAAACGAAAGTGGCAAAGAAGTTTCTGAACAAAGTAGTAATAGGGTTCTAGCAGGTATTTTAGGTATTGTTTTAGGTGAATTGGGAATCCATAAGTTTATCCTAGGATATACCAAAGAAGGTTTAATACAAATTGGACTTACCATTATCACTTGTGGTTTAGCTGGGTTAATTGGTAAAATTGAAGGCATTATTTATTTAACAAAATCTGACGACCAATTCATTAATGAATATCAGATCAATAAAAAGGGATGGTTTTAATTCATGGATTTTATCACAAAATATCCGGCTGAAGTTTTAATCTTACTTTTTTTAATCATTACTTTTTTACTCTCCGGAATAGAAAAAATCACTGATTGGAAAGGAAATGTTTCTTTTATTAAAGAGCACTTTAAAGAATCTCCATTAAAAAATTCAGTTCCACTTCTTTTAGTGATCGTTCTCGTCACAGAACTTGTTGCTAGTTTTTTAATGATCTATGGAATCTATGAAATTATTTCTGCAGGAAAAATATTTTTCGCATTAGTCGGAATTGAATTATCTGCGCTAACATTACTTTTCCTTTTAATCGGTCAGCGATTGGCAAAAGATTATCAAGGTGCGATGTCTTTAGGAGTTTATTTTATTATTACAATTTTAGGGCTAATGGTTCTAACTTATTAAGAATAACAATTCTCTATATAAAAAACAAAAAACCATAAGAATTTCTTATGGTTTTTTGTTTTTTAGAGCTTATTTAAGCAATTATCTTTTTTTAGTAAGCGCATTCTCTTCTTGCTCGCAAAAACAGTTCTAAATTCTTTTTAAAATTAGTTTTGAGTGTGTTTTAGCTCGTAGATTAAAGAAGAATACTCTTTTGTGCTTCTCGCGCTTAAGTTAGATTTTAAACCTATCAAAAAAGCTTTTGCAAAATTAGTTTTTCCTGTTTTATTTTTTTCACTTAAAAGAGAGACGTAAAAAGAATCAAATTTTAAAGGATGGATTTTCACCACCTTCATTTGAACTGATTTAAACAATTCTTGAATTGATTTTTGAGAAAAATGCCACAAGTGTCTTGGAACATCATAAGCTGCCCAATATTCTTTATAATAATCAGCATCGAAGCTTTTAAAATTAGGAACTGCTACAATTAACTTTCCGTTATCGTTTAATAGGTTTTTTAATTGTTCTAAGTATTCATATAAGTTTGGAACGTGTTCTAATACATGCCACATGGTAATTACATCAAACTTTTTTCCTAATACATCTTTTAAATCTTTATGAACTGCTACCTTTTTTTCTATAGCTTGTTGTCTTGCAATATCACTTGGTTCTATTCCTGTAACCAAAAAACCTTTCTGTTTACAATAGAATAAAAAATCTCCTGTTCCTGTTCCAATATCTAAAACCGTTTTGTTTTTTTGGTGATCATTAAAAAGGTTTTGTTTCTTTTTAAAAGAGTATTTCTTAACAGTGTTATAGATAAAATTAAGAAGTGTTTTTTTTGTATTGTGATGAGAAACGTACTCTTCAGAATCGTAATACTTGCTAAGATCAGATGGAATTGGCGAGGTAACTAGCATTTCAATTTGCTTATTAAGCATAACCTCATAAGTTTCATTAGAAACTAAATAATCCTTACAGTTTAAAAAAGGAACCACTCCCCGATGAAGTTCTTTTTCTTTCATTTTATTATTTTAATAGTGATGTTCCACATGGAACATTAACAACAATCTTTTAATTTATCTACCCATATAAACCAACAGAACTGAAATATCGCTTGGAGAAACTCCGCTTATTCTGCTTGCTTGTGAAATTGTTGTTGGTTGGATTTTGGTTAATTTCTCTCTTGCTTCGTATGACAACGATTTTACTTTCGTGTAATTAAATGTTTGGGGGATCATTACATTTTCTAGCCTGTTTAGCTTATCTGCATTTGATTTTTCTTTTTCTATATAGCCAGAATATTTTAAATGTATTTCTACTTGCTCAATAATTGATTCATCAACCTCTTCTAATATAAAAAAGGCCTGAAGGGATTCAATTTCTTTAAAATCAATTAAAGATAATTGTGGTCTGGCAGCTATCTTATAAAGCTTTACAGATTGATTAATTGTTGACAATCCTTTTCTTTCTAGTATTGGATTAATCTGCTCTTTAGTAACACTTGTTTCTTCTAAAAACTTTATCAGTCTCGCTGTTTTCAATTTCTTAGCCTGAACTTTTATTAGGCGTTCTTCAGAGGCTAAACCTATTTCATAACCTAAGGGTGTTAATCTTAAATCTGCATTATCTTGTCTTAGTAAAGTTCTATATTCTGCTCTAGATGTAAACATTCTATAAGGCTCTTCTGTTCCTTTTGTGATTAAATCATCTATTAAAACACCAATATAAGCTTCACTTCTTTTTAGAATAAAGGGTTGTTTGTTTTGTGTTTTTAAGGCAGCATTTACACCGGCCATCAAACCTTGTGCCGCTGCTTCTTCATAACCAGTTGTTCCGTTGATTTGTCCCGCAAAGAATAAATTTTCTACAAGCTTAGTTTCTAGAGAATGTTTTAATTGAGTTGGAGGAAAGTAATCATACTCAATTGCGTATCCATATCTAAAAAACTTTACATTTTCAAAACCTGGGATTAACCTTATCGCTTTGTCTTGAATATCTTCTGGCATTGAGGTTGAAAAACCATTCACATAAATTTCTTCTGTTGTCCATCCTTCTGGTTCAACAAAAATTTGATGCTTGTCCTTGCTTGCAAACCGATCTATTTTATCTTCAATTGAAGGGCAATACCTTGGACCTGTAGATTGGATTCTACCATTGAACATAGGTGACCTATCAAAACCTTCTCTTAAAATATCATGAACTTCTTTATTTGTGTGCGCTAAATAACAAGAGCGTTGTTTTGTTAAGGGCTTTGTGTCTAAATAAGAAAATGTTGTGGTTATTTCGTCACCTGGCTGCTCTTCCATTTTAGAATAATCTAACGATCTACCGTCTACTCTTGGTGGGGTTCCTGTTTTCATTCTTCCAGATTCAAATCCTTTTGCTACTAAATCTTCTGTAATTCCTGTTGAAGATCCTTCACCGGCTCTTCCCCCACCAAAAGTTTTTTCACCAATATGAATCAAACCGTTTAAAAAAGTTCCAGCAGTTACAATAACCGTTTTTGCTTTTATATGCAGTCCTAGTGCGGTTTTTACTCCGGCTATTTTATCACCATCAAACAACAATCCATTTACAGAATCTTGATAAAAATCTATATTTTTAGTTTGCTCTAACATAGTTCTCCAAGCTTCAGCAAACATCATTCTGTCAGATTGCGCTCTTGGACTCCACATAGCTGGCCCTTTAGATTTATTAAGCATTTTAAACTGAATAGCAGTCTTGTCGGTTACAATTCCGCTATAACCACCTAAAGCGTCAATTTCTCTAACAATTTGACCTTTTGCGATTCCTCCCATTGCAGGATTGCAACTCATTTGAGCTATGTTCTGTAAATTCATTGTAATTAACAGGGTTGTTGCACCCATATTAGCGCTAGCCGCTGCAGCCTCACTTCCTGCATGACCTCCGCCAATTACAATTACATCGTATGTTGTAGTAAATAAACTCATTATCGTTCCACGTGAAACAAAACAAATAAAGCTTTGATTATCAAGAGTTTAAGCTCAATAAACAAGATTCTTCTTTGTTTCTCATTTCTGTTTTATCTTTTTCTGTTTTGTCCTTAAATCCCATATAGTGTAAAACACCATGAATCAAGACTCTATGTAATTCGTTTTCAAAGGTAACATTAAAATTTTCTGCATTTTCTCTAACTCTTTCTACTGAGATATAAATGTCTCCTCCTATTTGATTTCCTAAAGAGTAATCAAAACTTATAATATCAGTGAAAGTATCATGATTTAGAAACTCTACATTAATTTTATTAAGATAAATATCGTCACAAAAAACATAATTGATTTCTAAAACTTCAAACCCTTCAGATTCAATAATACTTTGAATCCATTTAGAGGTTTTTGTTTCGTTATCTAAAGTAAATGTTGTTTCTGAATTAAATGTAATCACCCTTTTTTCTTTTTTGAAAAGTACTCTTGTACCTTTTTTTCAAAATTTTCACGCAAAGGTAATGATTGTCTGTTTAAAATCTCTATTTGATTGTAAAACTGCTTTTTAAATTGAAGTTCTTTTAATTTTTTCTTTTGGTAAGATGTGTTATTTGTATTCGATTTTCTCTTTTTATCTTTTCCTTGCTCAAAAGCTGCTTTATCTAATTTTAGCAATTCGTATTCTAATTGTTGCATTCTTTGAAGCGTTCCTTGAGTAAATCCTTTTTCTAGGATATCATTCTCTAATTGCTCCATTGTTTTTAGAACTTTTTTAGCGTCTCCGTTTCCGCCACCACCTTCTTTTATTGCATCTTGCAACTGTTGCCTTAAAGCACTCTGTTGTTGGTAAATTTTAAACAACTCTCCATTTAATTTCTCATTATCTCCGTTTCCTTCACCGCTGCCATTTCCTTTACTATCTCCACTGCCCTTTTTTCCTTCCTTGTCACCTTTGCCTTTTTTATCTCCTTCTTTGCCTTTTCCTTTTTGCATTCCTTTCTTCATTTGTTCAGAAACACCTTTTTGTCCTTGAATTAACGTTGGTAAACTAAATGGTTTTCCGCCTCCTTTACCTTTGCCAGAAGAATTCATGCTGTTCTGCATGTTGTTTAATAGATCGCTTAAAAAATCAGAAAGGTTGTTAACAGAAGTAATTACATATTGCTGATTAGAGCTTCCGCTGTTAAATCTATTTTCAGAAAAATTTTCTAATGACTGATCTAAATTGTAATGTGTGTTTGATAAATCTGTTTGAATTTTTGTAGATAATTGAGGTAGTCTCATTGATAAAACATACAAGCTATCATCTACATGTTCAAAATATGTTTTTAATTCGTTTTGTTTTTTTAGTTCTTTCCCGAAGTCTGGATGTCTTACTGAAATCTCATTAAACTTCTTCATTAAATCTTCTTGCTTGAATGAAAATGTTACTAAATTTTCTAGTATTTTTCTTAAATCATCTATGTTTTCATCGATAGAATTGGCTTGCATATCAGACATTGCTTGTTGCATTTTCTGACTGATTTGCTTCATTTTTTTAGAAGCTTGTTTCTGATTTTTCTTTGCCTGACTCTTTTGCTGTTTGCTTAAATTCTCTTCTGACTTTGACAGTTCTTCTTTTGTTTCTTCTTCCTCTTCTTCTAAATCAGGAATATCCATTGGTTCTTTTAACTTTTCATTGTCTTTAAATAGTTCTTCTAATTCCTTTGAAATTTTATCAAACTCTTTATTTATCGCTTTCTGTTTTTCTAAAGCCTTATCTTTAGTATTATCTAAACTATCTTGTTTTTTAGAAAGCTTATCCAATTTATTTGCGATCTGCATCGTCTTCTCTTCTACATAGAACCGCTTTGTTAATTCTAAAATTCTTTCTAAACTTCTTTCTTGTTGTTTGTTTTCTTGCGCTAGTTGTTTCGCTTTTTTAACCAACTCTTCTTTGTCTAATTTCTCAGCCATTTTTTGAAGTTCATCAAGTAACTTCTTTTGTTTATTAAGTTTCTTTAATTCTTCAATTCTTTTTTGTAACTCTTGCTTTTTTTCTTGAATCGTTTGATTTTCTTCCTTTTTTTCTTCAAGTGTTTCTTGAAGGTTTTCAGTCTGACGCTCCATCATTTGTTCATACTGTTTTTGTCTCTTTATGAACTCATCAACCTTTTTCTTATCGTTCCAGTTGATGTCTTTTTTATTCTGAATTTCTTTCTGAATTTCATCTAACTCTTTCTTCTGTTGTTTTTGATTTTGAACAGATTTTTCTAAATTTTGTATTGTGTTTTTCTGATCTTGTAATAATTCTTGCGCTACTTCATCTTCTGTTTTTTGTCGATATCTAAACTTTTTACTAATTGCTTTCTTTCTTCCATTTACAGCATCATTATCGGAAACCTGGAAATAAATTTCATAATCTATTCCCTCTTGAAGCTTTAGTTGATCAGGAAACTGATAAAAAAATGTTTGGGTTTTTTCTTTGGTTGTTTCTAAAGTAATTTTTGTTTTTTCTTGTGGAGCGTCTTGATTATAATAAAATAGCTCTAATTGACTAATTCCATAATCATCCGAAATTTGTCCAGCAAACTGCGCATCGCCTCTTTCTAAACTATCAATATTTGATTGTATTAAAATGCTTGGAAACTCATCCTTAACAACCTTTATCTTGTAAGAAAGTTTTTCGAAATCTTGTAATTCTTTATTTGACGAACTAATTTGATATTGAATATTCTTTTTAGCTTTTAAATTATATTGAAAACTATTCTTGTCTTTTTTAATAAAAGAATCTCTTTTGTTGTTTGAAATAAAAGCAACAGAATCGGTTTGATTTGTAGTTGCTAACCATTTAATATTTGTTCCCTCTGGAACAAGAATACTTCCGGTATTATCTATCGTTTCGTCTTTTTTTCCTGTATAATTGGGATAGTCTAGATCTACAGTTATATTTTGAATTGTTGGGGTTTTTATAACTTCAAGCGAATGAGTTATAGACTCAACTTTATTAGATTTAAATTTAAAATCTATCGGTTCTACAACATTTGTAAATGTGAAAAAAAAAACTCCTTTGTTTTTTTCTTGCATAAAATACTCTTGGTTGTTGTATAGAATTTTTGCCTCTTCTGGAACTAAATCTCCATTAGTAGAAACATTAATTATGAAAGAATTTCCTTCAATAACCTGTAAAGAGTTTGTCTGTAAATTAAATGTAAATGGTGCTGGCGGAATATATTCTGCTTGATAATTTACAACTCTTGAAAAACTATTAGATAAATCATTGTTGGCTCCACTAACCAAAGAAATAATCCAAATTAAAGCAGGAATCAACAAGTATTTTAAATAGGGTATGTTTTTCTTGAAATTTACCGCTTTAGCAAACTGAATTGGTTGTATTTCTTTCGCTTTTTGATCGATACTTGCCAGTAATAAATCAGATTGATTTGATGTCTCTTTTAGTTGTAAAATATTAAGGAGCTTGTCTTGAACTTCCGGAAAATGATTCCCAATAATTTTTGAAGATTGTTCTAGAGAAATTCCTTTTTGTAAACCAATCAATTTTAAAATTGGTTTTAAAATAAATCGAAACAATAAATATACTTCAACAAGAATAAATACCAAAAAAAGAATGGTTCTAGCAACAGGTTTTAGCCACAAAAAGTATTCAATAAAAAGCGTTACAAAAAGATATGAAGCGCCCAAAGAGAATAATAATATCAACCCTTTAATAAGCTCATTTGTGTAGTACTTTTTATAAAAAAAAGACAGCTTATTTTGTATGTTAGTAAACGCTTGCATCAACCAATAAAAATAGCATATTTCAATTAGTAATCTTAAAATTTAATGTTAAAGCTTTTTTTAAGTTATTACTGCTGTGAAATCCTTTTTTTATCTAACATTAGAAAAGTATCTTTGCGGCTTAAAATCATTAACTAATGAATTCTAATGTTCGTGTTCGTTTTGCGCCTAGTCCAACAGGACCTCTACATATTGGAGGCCTAAGAACTGCTTTATATAATTATTTATTTGCTAAAAAACATGGCGGAACTTTTGTTTTAAGAATAGAAGATACAGACCAAACAAGATATGTAGCAAACGCCGAACAATATATTATAGATTCTTTAGAATGGTGTAATATTCCTTTTGATGAAGGCCCTGGAAAGAATGGAAATCTTGGACCTTATAGACAATCTGAAAGAAAAGAACATTATAAAAAACATGCTGATGCTTTAATTGAAAGCGGAAACGCATATTATGCTTTTGATTCTTCTGAAGAACTAGACCTTAAGAGAAAGGAAAGCGAAGCAAAAGGAGAAACCTTTGTTTATAATTGGAAAAATAGAGAGAATTTAAACAACTCTATTGGTAAAACGAAAGAAGAAATAAAGCCTAGAATTGATTCTGGAGAAAGCTATGTAATCCGTTTTAAAACATTTAACGATAATGTCGAAGCTAGAAGCACACTATCTATATCTGATGAAATAAGAGGAGGGTTGTCTTTTGATATAAAACTTCTTGATGATAAAATTCTGTTCAAATCAGACGGAATGCCAACCTATCATTTAGCAAATATTGTAGATGATCATTTAATGGAGATATCGCACGTGATACGCGGTGAAGAATGGTTGCCTTCAATGCCTTTACACGTTTTATTATATAGAGCTTTTGGATGGGAAGCTCCCAAATTTGCACACCTTCCTTTAATTTTAAAACCCGTCGGTAAAGGAAAGTTGAGTAAAAGAGATGGCGATAAATTAGGGTTTCCTGTATTTCCTTTAGAATATACCAATGAAGAAACAGGAGATGTTTCACGTGGATATAAAGAAGATGGTTATTTTTCGGATGCTTTTATAAATATGCTATCTTTATTAGGCTGGAACCCAGGAACAGAGCAAGAAATATTTTCATTAGATGAGT